>ENA-UOXV01000624-UOXV01000624.1-marine-metagenome-genome-assembly--contig:-NODE-624-length-51260-cov-7.124324_pt1 | contig 51260 bp, 47 predicted proteins | sample MGYA00238165_ERZ766961 | MGnify/ENA primary metagenome ERZ766961 (study PRJEB28924, sample SAMN03173240) | marine metagenome | biome: Marine; feature: Water; material: Subsurface seawater | place: North... | reverse complement strand
CATTACAGTAATAGTTCTAAGGAATTTTACCGAACATTTGGAATATTTTCTCTTGGTACTCCTCAGGAATCCCTTGCCCATTGTCCTTTACCTCAATTCTGAACATCTCGTCGTTTTCTTCAAAATTTAGCTCTATCCAAGCTTGATTTTTGTTGAAATCAGCATAATTAATGGCATTCGCAATGAGGTTGTACAAAATAACCTTCAGACGATATTCGTCCGACATAACCATTTGCCCTTCTGAGACATTAATTTTTAACTCGACCTCTTCGGCTTTTTCATAGTGCATGAGCTCAGAACGAATGCCTTCCACCAATGCCTTCAAAGCAACTGGCGACTTTTCAATTTCTATGCGCTTATTTTTAGAAAAATTGACAACATCTTGGATATAACTTTCCATTCTTAAAATCAAAGCCTTTTGCATTTCAGGAGCACTTAACTCAGAGCCATCATCCACTTTCAATTCTAGTAAAGATTGCAAGGTCGCGAGTGGACCACGCATATCATGAGCAACGCTATAGACAAGCGAATCCAAATCTTCATTCAAACTTTTTAGGTCTTCATTTCGAGTCTCCAATTCAGCCTGAGTTTGTTTCAACGAATTAATGTCCTGTATATTCCAAAGTCGGTAATCCTTGCCAGCAGATTGAAAAGGAAGAACACTAAGCTGAATCCATTTAGAATTCCCTCTTTTATCTTCAATAATGGTTTCGTCTGTCCATTTCTCATTTTTGGCCAACTGGTTGAGCATTTGGCTCAAGCTGTCCATTTCAATATGAGTAATCAGATCTCTTGGATTTGACCCAATAAGGTCTGATTTAAAACGCCTGAATATTTTCTCAGCACCGTCATTAACATCAAGTATGAGATTGGAATGTGGGTCAACCAAAATGATCCCTGAATTAGAATTATCGTAGATCGCTTGGAGTAGCTGCTCCTTTTCATCTAGACTAACATTCTGGAGTTTCGAAACTCCTTTTAACTCCTCTCGTTACTTAAAATAACGCTCGAGCTTGTCGAGGTTGTCGTCATAATAGGTTCTGTAATTATAAGAAAGCAAAAGCGCAAGGACAAAATTTGTGAGTAAAGCATATTGCCTCTGAATGGGTAGGTTTTTCGGGTCTATCCCTGCATCAAATCCGATATTGAATTCTGTATAGTAAAGCAAGAAGATAAAGAAGACTACCGTCAATAGCTGTGACACCAGTAATACTCTGTTATTGATGGTGTTTAGGAACAGGCTATAGGCAACGGTGATATAGAATAATTGAACATTCGCATCCTGTCCGACAGAGGTAGCTGCTAAGAAGATACTTAGTGAACCGACCGCTGTTGTCAGCCACATAGCCACCTTGTAATAATTCGTTCCGTTTAATACATAAATAGGGACGTAGGCAAATCCCAAAATACTAACCCACCAAAAGAGTGGGCCGATACCTTTGAGGTAATAAAGAAAGAGAGCTCCAGATATAAGCGACAAGAAGAAAAAGAGGATGTAGACATTGTTAAATACAATTCCTCTTTTAAGCTTAGGTGGCATCTCGGGTTTTACCCCGTTTAAATAAAGCCTTCTAAATATTCCTTGATCCTTTTTCGACATTCGAACTTGCTTAGAACTTATCCAATGCTTTTAAGTCGAGGGCTGTAACCTCTTCAACAAATGGGTTCCACAATTCAGTGATAAAAGTATCTAATTCAGTTCTTGTAATCTCCAGCTTCCTCATCGCTCTTCGGTGTGCTGCCCGAAATTCTGGATTATCCCCCTCGAATGACTGATATGCTAAACTCCTTGCTCGGTTCAAACTAGAGTTTAAGTACTCCGTCACGTGGTCATAACCTTTAAAGTTTTGCTCTGTTTGATATGCCTTTTTCAGCTTTACAATACTTTTTTGAATTGTATCCATTCGAGATTTCAAACTGTCCTTTAGGCTAGAATCTATTCGGGAGAAAAAGACCATTTTAAACTTCGACATTGAGGATTCAATTTCCTTTATCGTTTCAAACTGGTTATAAGCTGAATCGATTAATGCGTGTGACTCTTCTGCCACATTGTGCATCCGCTTCATTGCTTCATTGTCAATAGCCCAAGAAGGATCGAATTTAAGCTTAACAAGGCAGGAATCTTTGCTTTTACCGTATTCGAAGCGAAGTTTGTATTGGCCCTCCACAGCCAACACACCACCTGGTGCCTGTCGATTTGCTTTTTGCTCTCTGTGATTTGGAAGACGTTTACCATCATGCCTCATATCCCAAGCAAGCAAATTAATTCCAGTATCAGCCATGAACTTTTGAGTCCGAATGAGTGAATTATCAGCATCAAAAACTTTCATACTCAATCCAGGCTCGTTCTTGCCCCCCTTCTTTCTCTTTTGCCCATTTTTAATGTAAAGCTGAACCAGGGCACCATTGCGCTTATTCTCTGCTTTGTAATGAGCGTCGGCTGTGAATCGCACGCCACTGGTTGGACGATTAAAATGCATATACGCATCATTCGGTTTGAAGACATATAGGCCAGAATCCATTATCCCAGAGTTCTTCTTGGTGATTTCCCGAAGTGGATTGATATTGTCAATTACAAAGGCAGATCTTCCAAATGTTCCTAACACAAGCGATGACTCTCTTTCTTGTAAGGCCATATCCATTACTGAAACAGCAGGTACGCCATGTTTCCAGCGCTCCCAAGTTTGACCCGCATCCATACTAATCCATAAGCCTTGCTCAGTGCCAAGGAAAAGCAAATTAGGTTCTTCAGTATCTTCAATTATTGAGAGTGCATATCCTTTTATATTTGGTTTTACTAAACTCTTGAAACTTAGCCCTCCATCCCTAGACACGTAAGCATAAGTTGACCAGTCATTTCTTCTATAGTTATTGGCTATTACAAATACAGTATTTGCATCCTGCCTTGAAGCGTAGATGTATGGAATCCAAGACCCCGAAGGAAGTCCTTTTAACTTGGCGCTCAGGTCCTTCCAAGAAGCACCCGCATCAGAACTTAGGTGCAACCTTCCATCATCAGTACCGACCCATAGTTTTCCTTTCTCAACTGGGGAGGCTTCGATGGCAAGAATACTTGTGAAGTTTTCCGCCTTTGTGGCATCAATCGTTAGTCCACCACTTTGAGCTTGATTCTGTTTTGTACTATCATTTGTACTCAGGTCAGGAGAAATATTAAGCCATGAATTTCCCTGATCCTTGCTTTTGTGGACATGTTGACTTCCGAAGTAAATGGTATTCGAATCAAATGGATCTTGCTCCAAGGCAGCATTCCAATTATAACGAAGATTCAAGCTGTCGGAGCTCGGCTGAATGTATCGGTTAAAACCAGTTTTTCGATCGTAGCGATAAACATTCCCTCCTTGATACATGGCATATCCATAGCGAGGATTCGGCAAATAAGGAAGCACATCAAATCCATCACCAAACAAAAGCTCTTGAAAATCAGCATTTCTTATTCCGCCATTTTCCCATTTATAAGCAGGTCCGACCCAAGAACCATTATCCTGCATCCCTCCATAAATATTAAATGGGAGTTCATTGTCGACATTGATATGATAGAATTGACCTAAAGGAAGGTTTTCTGCAAAGCGCCAAGTTTTACCACCGTCACGACTAATATTTAATCCTCCGTCATTTCCATTGATTAAATAAGAAGGATCATCGGGATGAATATAGAGGGCCTGATGGTCAGGGTGCACCCCTGAATAAGGCAGAATTACTCTAAAACTTTTTCCACCATCATCACTCTGACTAACCAGAGAGTACAAATTGAAAATTCTATTCTCATTTTTTGGATCAACATAAATGTCTGCATAATAGAATGGTCTGTTTCCAATATTCTCCGTACTAACGATTTTCCAGTTCTCTCCCCCATTGGTAGAACGGTACAAGGCGGTTTTTTTAGACTCGACTAAAGCATAAACAATGTTGGGTTTTGAAGCTGCAATTGCCAATCCTATTCTTCCAAAGTCGGAATCAGGAAGCCCATGATGTTTGTTCTTTTTCTTCCAAGTTTTCCCAGCGTCGTAACTTATATATAGTCCAGAACCAGCCCCACCTGACTTGAAGAACCATGGTTTTCGCTCATATTGCCACATAGCAGCAATCAGCTTATTTGGGTTTTGTGGATCTAAAACTAAATCTGCACAGCCAGTAGTATCGTTAATGAAGAGAATTTTCTCCCAGTTCTCTCCCCCGTCTGTTGTTTTGAAAACTCCACGCTCTTTGTTCGGTCCCCAAGCTGAACCCAGTGATGCAACAAAAACAACATCAGGGTTCTGCGGATGTACAATGATTCTATGAATGGTTTTGGTTCCTTCCAATCCCATTAAGTTCCACGTGCTCCCTCCATCAATTGACTTATATATGCCAGCTCCACTACTTTGAGAGTTTCTAGGATTGCCTTCACCGGTTCCAACCCACATAACGGCGGGATTTGATTGTTGAAATGCAACCGCACCAATATTTAAAATCTCTTGTTCGTCAAAAATTGGCTTCCAACGAGTTCCTCCATTTGTTGATCTCCAAACTCCTCCAGAAGCCGCACCAATTAGAATGTCATTAGGCCTTGACCTGACAACGTCAATTGAAGTAACCCTTCCACTCATTCCCGCAGGACCTATGGATCTCGCCTTTAGGTTTTTGAGCTTTTCTAAATCCGTTTGAGCATTGCCAAAAAACGCCATTGCCAAAAAAACGATGATACTTATAGTTCCTTTCATCTCTATTTTTTACTTAAAAAATGTTCCCGGACTTCAGTCCAATTTCGCAAACCACCTAGGTTACGATCATCTATATATGTGTCTGCTTCAATTAGCCTCGACTTTCCCTCGACCCACTTTTCATTCAGCTCGTTGGCATTGTAGGCATAAAACTGAAGTCCATTCTCCTCACAATAATCAATCGCCTCTTGCAAGGTGTCACCGTAACGATAGGTCCATAGAATTAGGGTATGCCCAGCCTGATGGAGTTCCTTTAAAACCTCGATGGCCTGAGGAATGGGTTTTCCAATTTTTGGGTATTCATGGGTCACTATGGTCCCATCAAAGTCTACAGCAATCCTCATGACTTACTAAAGATTGAAATGAGTCTTTGTAGAAAGGAAGATTGTTTAGGTTCTCCATAAACCAAATCTTCGTTTCCTCCTGTTTTAATCTCTTGCCATATTTCTCCCCAACCTAAACTAGGACCGAAATTCTTAGCACTAATAAAAAGATCACAAGCTATTTTTCTACTTGCGGTCGCTTCGTCGAACTTTTCTTCAGGAAAACTTTTGTTTACAGCATAAAAATCGACTCCTTGCTGTCCGCAAAATTCGACAGCCTCTTCAAGCGCTTTTCCTTCACGAGTAGTCCAAAGAATTAGCTCATGCCGCGCTTTTATCATTTCCCTCAGGGTTTCAAAGGCAAATATCTTAGCAGGACCGATGGCTGGATACTCATCTTCAACGATGGTACCATCGAAATCAACGGCAATGATCATTTAGCCTTTTCTAAAACCTTAGTCGAAACTATGTTCATTTCATTGTCGAACTCATAAATTATTGGAGAGCCAGTAGCAACTTCTCGTCCTAATATTTCGTCTGAGCTTAATCCTTCTAGATGCATGATGAGGGCTCTCAAACTATTTCCATGAGCACTTATAATCAAGTCTTCTCCTTTTTCAAGCTCCGGCTTTATGTTTGCTTCATAATACGGAATCACTCGTTCAAGAGTGTCTTTCAAACTCTCTCCACCAGGAGGTGCGATATCATAACTTCTTCTCCAAATATGAACTTGTTCTTCTCCAAACTCTTGTCTTACTTGATCTTTATCTTTTCCTTGAAGATCCCCATAGTGACGCTCATTAAGCGCTTCATTAGCAATTACTGACACTTCAGCTTGCCCCGATACTTCAAGTATGTGCGCCAGGGTGTTTGCGGCTCTTTTTAAGCCTGAAGTATAGGCTTTACTAAACTTAAAGTCTTTCAGTTGTTCTCCTGCATTCTTTGCTTCTTGAACTCCTTTCTCACTTAAAGAAACATCCACCCATCCGGTAAACTTGTTGGCCTTATTCCATTCTGACTGGCCGTGTCTAACAACTACTAAAAATCCCATTTTTCATCTTAAAATATAATTGACAAATTTAGCAATATGATAAAGCCAAACGAGGCTTTGGCTCTTGGGCTTTGAACATTTTGCCATTTCGATTTTTATATATTTGACCGTTCAAGATTTACAAACTAAAATTTAAGACAAGATGGCTTTTGAACTACCTGAATTACCTTACAATCACGATGCACTAGAACCTTATATTGATACAATGACTATGGAGATTCACCATGGAAAACATCATGCGGGTTATACTAACAATTTGAATAATGCTATTGCTAGAACTGATTCAGAAAATTCGAGCATTGAAGACATCTTATCTAATGTTGAATCTCTAGGTGCTGGTGTAAGAAATAACGCAGGTGGCTTTTATAATCATCGATTGTTTTGGAATGTAATGGCTCCAAATGCGGGTGGAACCCCAAGTGGAGAACTAGCTTCGGCTATTGATTCAGCTTTTGGTTCTTTTGATGCTTTTAAAGACGCATTTGCAAAAGCAGCGGCTACAAGGTTTGGTTCTGGCTGGGCTTGGCTTTGTGTTCACAAAGGAGGTAAAGTAGATGTTTGTTCTAGTCCAAATCAAGACAATCCACTGATGCCAGGTGTTGGATGTGGAGGATTCCCAATTTTAGGCCTAGATGTTTGGGAGCACGCTTATTACTTAAAGTATCAAAATAGAAGACCAGAATATATTGCCGCATTCTTCAATGTAATTAATTGGGATGCAGTTTCTGAGCTATATGCTTCAAACAAATAACTAACTCATAGCCTTCGACTTACAAGCCCCTACTCAGGGGCTTTTTTTATGCTTTTTAAAATCAATTAAAAACTCTTGATCTTGATTACAATAAGTTTTTACTTTTGAGGCGGAGAAATGGCAGAGTGGTCGAATGCGTCAGTCTTGAAAACTGAAGTACTGCAAGGTACCGGGGGTTCGAATCCCTCTTTCTCCGCTTAGAATTTAATCCCGCGTTGTGCGGGATTTTTTTTTGCTCTTGTCAAACTGCTTATCTGAATTTTTTGACCGTTTAGATGAAGCGACTTACCACTCAAAACTCTTCCTCTAACCCTTTTAATAATTGAGCGTTGACGCCCAATACAAACAACTAACTTTGCATGATATGTGGAGAGTTTATGCACTTTTTCTGATGCTTTTGCCTCAGTTGCTCTCAGCTCAGAAAATTGAAGCTTATTTTTCTTACTGCAGTTTCTTCAGTCCGGGGATAGGTTCCTATGTAGAAACCTATCTTACGGTTGCAGGATCTAGCGTGAGCTATCGCCAGAAACCTAACGGTCAGTTTCAGGCAAGTGTTAATGTTACCTACATATTCAGAGTTGGAGATAAAGTAGAGACCTTCAAAAAATATAATTTTTTAAGTCCTGAAATTGCCGACACAAACAAGAGCGTAGTTAACTTTTTAGATCAGCAACGGATTACTGTTCCAGATGGAAAATATTTGTTAGATATTGAAATCCAAGATGCTTACGCGGATTCGAAACCTTTCAGCACCACCCAACCACTTGAAATCTTCTACCCATCAAAAACCTTGCTTTTTTCCGACATTGAATTAGCAAGTGAGTTTCAAAAAGCAGAGGAGGCAAATATTATGACAAAGAGTGGTTATAATGTAATGCCCTACATTTCTAATTTCTACCCTGAATCGCAGTCAAAACTGAAATTTTATGTAGAAATTTATAATGCTAACGAAGTTCTCGGACAGTCGGAGGCCTACCTTTTGAAATACTTCATCAGGAATTACGAAACGAAAGCTCCTCTCAATCAATGTACTGGCTTTAAGCGTCAGTCAGCTGAGAAGGTTGCCGTTTTCATGAAAGAATTCACGATATCAAATATGCCCTCAGGAAATTATGAACTAGTAGTAGAGGCAAGAGATCGAACGAATAAACTCATCGCTGAACAAAAACTCTTCTTTCAAAGAAGCAATCCAAGCGTCAAAATTAACACGAGCGATTTGGAAAATTTAGAAGTAGCAAACACCTTTGTTGCTGATATTCCTTGGGATAGTCTCGACTTCTACATCAATTCGCTCTACCCTATTGCCGAGCCATTAGAAATGAATTTTATTTCAAAAGAGATTGAGAACATTGAAAACCCGGACACCAAAAAGCAATTCCTTTTGAGCTTCTGGCTTAAACGAAATCAACTTGAACCCGAGAGTGATTGGGTTGAGTACAAGTCAGAGGTTAGAAAAGTAGAAAATCGATATGCTACGCCAATCAAGCGAGGCTATGAAACCGACCGAGGACGCATCTACCTTAAATACGGTAGTCCGAATAGTATTATTGAGAGAAAACGAGAACCTAATGCCTATCCCTATGAAATATGGCATTATTATCAAATTGCCATTCGCTCCGATGCACGTTTTGTGTTTTACAACCCCGATCTCATCTCCAACGACTATGAGCTGCTCCACTCCAACGTATATACTGAAATTAGAGATTATCGTTGGCAACAAAAACTTTATAAAAGAACAGACCAGCTGCCTAATGTGGATGATGTCAATCCAATTGATCACACAGGGCAATGGAGTAATGATCTTTTCAACATACCTCGATAGTTGAACATTTTCAGCTAAACTTGCCTCTCAGTTTCTAGGTCTTGAAAAAAGTAAAAGTCGCGGTAGTATTATTGAGCTATAACAGCTTAGAGCTCATAAAGAAGTTTCTTCCTCTAATCATAGAAACCACCCCTAAAAGCGACGATTATCAGATTGTAGTTGTAGATAACGCCTCAGTAGACGATACCTACGAATATATTGCGCAAAACTTCCCAGAAGTTCGACTCATTCAACTCAAAGTGAATAAGGGTTTCACGAATGGCTATGTTGAATCCCTTTCACAAATCGACTCTGAATACTATGTGCTGATTAGCTCCGACATAAAAGTCAGTGAGAATTGGTGCAAGCCGGTTATAGATTACATGGATCAAAATCCAGATGTTGGAGTTTGTGGTCCAAAAATTATGTCTTACGATCGCCCTGAAGAATTCGAATATGCCGGTGCAGCAGGTGGGTTCATAGATTATTTAGGATATCCATTCTGCAGAGGCCGCATGTTCACAAGCACAGAAACTGATCATGGACAATATGACAACATTCAAGAAAGCTTTTGGGCCTCTGGAGCCTGTATGTTTGTGCGATCAGAACTTTATCATGAAGCGGGAGGCCTCGACAATGACTTCTATGCACACATGGAAGAAATTGATTTTTGCTGGCGTATAAAATTGATGGGCTACAAAGTTTGCTTCTACCCTGACTCCAAAGTGTTTCACATGGGTGGGTTTATCATCAAGTATGGTTCTCCGGCAAAAGTATATAGGAACTACCGGAATAACATGATCATGATGCTCAAAAATCTCCCGCCGTATCAAGGACTTTGGAAGATTCCACTTCGTTTTGTTTTGGACTTTGTAGCTCTTCTTAAAATGTATGCTGATGGAGAGTTTTGTGCTTCTGTTGGCATTAACAAAGCTCACGTTCACTTTCTCCTCGGACTTGGAAAATGGCTAAAAAAGAGAAAGAAAGTGAGGTCTTTAGTAAAGGAGCCTCGAGCATTTGGTATCTTTCCGAAAAGCATCATTTGGCAATACTTCATAAAAGGCAAAAAGAAATTCTCCGACCTAAAATGGCTCTGAAGCGCTTGAGCTTGTTTTTCATGGCCCTGCTCTTTAGCTTTTCCCTGAAAGCACAAGAAGCTTATATCATGGTCCTAGGCATTGCCCAGGATGCGGGTTACCCTCAGCTTTCATGCAAAAAAACATGTTGCGAGTCTATGAAGCATAACCCCAGTAAGCCAGAATACGTCAGCAGCTTAGCGCTTGTATTCCCGGAAGACAACACTTATTATCTCTTTGATTGCACTCCCGATTTCAAAAAACAGAATTTATTACTTCGAGAGACTCAAAAGGGAGCTGAATTAAAGGGGATATTTCTTACTCATGCGCATATTGGTCATTACACCGGCTTGATGTTCTTAGGAAGGGAGAGCCTTTCAAGTAAAAACACGCCTGTATACGCTATGCCTCGAATGAGAAATTTTCTTGAAGAGAATGGCCCTTGGTCGCAATTAGTTTCTTTACAAAACATTCAACTAGAAGCAATAGAAAACAAAGAAGTACTACTCAATGAGGTTCAAATAAGCACCATCGAGGTTCCACATAGAGACGAATTTTCAGAAACCGTTGCATATTCTATAAAATCCAAGAAAAGGTCAGTTCTTTTTGTGCCAGATATCGACAAATGGTCGAAATGGGAACAAGACATTAAATCCTTGGTAAAACAATATGACTTCCTATTCATTGACGGCACCTTTTATCAGGAAAATGAGTTACCAGACAGGCCAATGTCTGAAGTACCTCATCCTTTTATTGAAGAAAGTATGAACTTATTAAAGGATTTAGATAAAAACGAAAAAGCTAAGGTGCACTTTATACATTTGAACCACACAAACCATCTTCTCTGGGATTCAAAGGCTCAGTTAGACTTTGAAAAGAGTGGGTTTAAACTGGCCAAAACAGGACAAATTGTAAAACTATGAAGTACTTATTGCTTTTATCTCTGGCCCTGTGCTTGCTAAGCTGTGAAGAAAAGGAACCAAAAGAAAACTTCAACTCTTGGTACGAAGAACGATTTGACAAAGCCAGCTATTACCGAGATCACACAGTAGAACTTCCTCAAGCTGACTCCTTCGTAATTGTTTCCCATGCTTTTACCATCGATACGATTTATCGATCCATGAAAGGCCCCTTCCAAGACATCATTTTTAGCATCGATGCGCAAGACAGTTTATTGTGGCTTACAGGTTACAAAGTTGAAACCTTAGATGCCAATAATGATTCAATGCTGGCTGCAAATTTCATGTGTCACAATAACCTAAACCTCAGTGAAGAACTTCTGATGCCTTGGAGGAATGAGCTTAATTACTTCAATCTCCGCTTGTTTACCCTAACTCAAGGAGGTGAACAAATTCTACTCCCGAAAGGCTTTGGTATACCGGTATATGGAACTCAAACTTTCGAAACAAATGCTCAAGTTCTCAATCACAATATTTACCCAATCAATAGAAAGGTCAAGCAGCGAATCACCATTTATTATCATCCTGAACGAAAGCTCAAACGAAGAATGATTCCACTCGAGCAGCGAACCATTTTTGCATTTAAACAATACGGTGGCCCTGAAGGACTTTATGGCGAAACTCCTACCAATGATAATTACATTCTACGCCAGCAATTTGAAGTTACACAACCGAAATGTGGAGTCGGAGAATTGGCAAATGGAACCAAAGAACAACGTTTCGATTTGTTTCATGATCCTTTCGGAAGACTATTCACAGGACACTGGAAAATCGCACCTGATTCCAAAGAAGATTTCACAATCGATATCAGCAGTTTGCTAAAACTGCAAAAGCCGACCAAAGTGCATTTCATTAATGCTCACGTACATCCTTTTTGTGAACAACTCAGCTTGATAGACAACACCACTAAAAAGCTTGTTTTTTCTAGTAAGATCAGCAATAGAACAGATGGAATTGGCCTTGATTCTATTGGTAATTTTTCTGAGCAAAAAGGGATAGCAATCTACCCTGACCACAATTATGCAATCCGCAGTATTTACCACAATAAATCGGCAGATACCCTCTCCGCAATGTCTGTGATGTATTTGTATTTACAGAACTGATTTTAGGCCTCTTTTTATTCGCTGACTCAGTACGAAATATCTATACTTTTGAAAGATGATCGGAGGATTCTTCAAATCGCAAAAACCCAAGAGATTTACCTTCAGCACAAGGTATTATGACGCTGATAAGGAGGCCTTTGAAAAACGCGTTAGGAACGCAAAATGGGAAGCTGAAAACCCAGAGGCAGCCAACTCTTTCACTGATCGTTGGAGAGAGAAAAGCAAATTAGGCGACAAGCAAAGGTCGAACAAAAGGATATTCATTATTGCTGGCTTATTATTTTTGGTAGCATACCTCTATTTAAAATTCGTTTAAGCCACTTTCATTGCAAGACATAATTTCCATTCTTCCAGATTCTATCGCAAATCAAATTGCTGCAGGTGAAGTAATCCAACGTCCCGCTTCAGTGATCAAAGAATTGATGGAAAATGCAATTGACGCTGGAGCAAGTCAGATTAAAGTTTCAGTAAAAGATGCAGGTAAAACACTAATTCAAGTTAGCGATAACGGTTGCGGAATGTCGCCAACAGATCTGCGAGCTAGTATCGAAAGACATGCTACTTCCAAAATTCAGAAAGCCGAAGATTTATTTGAGCTTCATAGCATGGGATTCCGTGGTGAAGCTCTGGCCTCAATCGTTTCTGTAAGCCAGGTAGAAATAAGAACCAAAAGAGCAGAAGATGAACTGGGCTGCTTACTTCAAGTTGAAGGCTCTGATGTAAAAAAGCAAGAAGCTCTCGCATTTACCAATGGATCTTCCTTCATGGTAAAAAACCTGTTCTTTAATATTCCGGCAAGAAGGAAGTTCCTTAAGTCTGATAAAATCGAACTAAAGCACATTATTGAACAATTTATCAGAATTGCCTTGCCTTTCGTTGACGTTTCATTTGAGCTTCACTATGATGGAAGCCCAATGTTTCAGATTGAAAAGGCAAACTTCCGGCAACGGATTGTCCAATTGATGGGAATAAAGTTCAATGAAAGACTTGTTCCTGTTTCTGAACAAACTGACTTCGTTTCAATTGAAGGTTTCATCGGTAAACCTGAGGCAGCAAAGAAAAGTCGGGGCGAACAATTCTTTTTTGTGAACGACAGATTCATTAAGTCTCCATATCTGCACAATGCCATCACAAAGGCCTTCGACAATTTAATGCCTCAAGCTTATCACCCTTCCTACTTTTTAAATCTGAAACTGAGTCCTGATTGGATCGACATCAATATTCATCCGACCAAAACTGAAATAAAGTTCGAAGATGAGTACGCTCTTTATGCCGTGCTGCTTTCCAGTGTGAAGAGAGCACTGGGGGCACACAACATTGCGCCGAGTTTAGATTTTAATCAAGAAGGTAATTTAAACCCCGACCCACCCAAAAGCTGGGATAAAATTGCGGCTCCAGAGATAAAAGTCGACCCTAATTTTAATCCTTTTAAAATTCAGCAAGGGGCTCAATCGTTTTCTACACAGAAGCGCACTGAAGATTGGGATGTACTTTTTAAAGACTTTGATTCTCCTCAAAAGCAAGAAGAAGAGGAAGAATTAATCGAATCTGAAAGATCCTACAAAGCGTTTCAAGCAAAAGGAAAATATATTGTTACACATATCAAATCAGGAGTGGTTGTGATTAACATCCAAAGAGCACAAGAGCGTATTTTATATGAAAGGAACTTGCATGCCTTGGCCACCCAAACTGGAGTTTCTCAGAAAAAACTCTTCCCTGAAGAGTTAAAGCTTAGCCCTGTAGATTTTCAAGTGGCACAATCCTTAACAAACCCACTTCAGCTTTTGGGATTTGAACTCGAGTTTCAAGATAACGAGCGGGTGGTAATTAATTCAGTGCCTTCACTTATTTCAGAACTAGACCCAAAACCTATTCTTGAAGAACTCATCAATGAGTGTAGAAACCTCGAGTCTGATGAAGGAATAAACAAATTGGATCGTTTGGCCTTATTGATATCAGCAACTGAAGCGAAATTAATCAATCGAAAGCTACAAACTGAAGAAATAGATTCTTTAATAGATTCTTTGTTCGCCTGCGAGCAAGCCTACTACACTCCTTCTGGTGCGGCTACGATCATCTCTTTGGATTATGACGAATTAGAAAAGAAGTTTGACTAATTAATGATTCGACCTGGAGGCTTTTCGGTATTACCTGATGTTGTCAAGAACTTGATAATCATCAATGTCTTGCTCTTTTTAGCAACGATAGCAACTGCCAACTTCGGCTTTGATCTAAGAAACACTTTAGGCCTGCATATGCCAGGATCTCAAGCTTTCAGACCTTATCAGCTCATCACATACATGTTCATGCATGGCTCGTTTGGACATATTTTCTTCAATATGTTCGCCGTTTGGATGTTCGGATCAAGTATCGAAAACGTATGGGGTCCAAAACGCTTTTTAATATTCTATCTTCTCACAGGTATTGGTGCTGCAGCACTCCATTATGGGATTCTGTATTTTGAAATGTTGCCTGACTTGCAATTGATGGATGCATACATTGCCAATCCATCCATTGGAAATTTGAATATGTTGATCGAAAGCTTTCGCTTCAGTGGAAACTTAATTGACGAAGCTGGTTTAAGGGCTGATTTTAATGAATTCCAAGTGGCCTATGACACCCTGCTGCTCTACCCATCAGACTCTAGCTCCTTGAGTTTTACCTCCAATTTTATGGCGAATTATAAAGAGGTTTACCTAAGTGCTCCTAACGTAGTCGGCGCATCCGGAAGTCTCTTTGGAATTCTGTTGGCTTTCGGAATGTTATTCCCGAATACACCTTTGTTCTTAATCTTCTTCCCTATTCCTATCAAAGCAAAGTACTTTGTGATCGGTTATGGGCTCATCGAATTATTCTCAGGACTTCAAAACAACCCGGGTGACAACGTCGCGCACTTCGCTCACCTTGGAGGTATGCTTTTTGGATTCATTCTTATTAAGTTTTGGAAAAGTAGAGGTATATACTAATGGCATCAATCGGAGAGGATATCAGAAACACCTTTAGAGATAAAGGAAAGATTCTACAGCAAATCATTGTAATCAATGTTGCCATATTCATCATTGACAATATTTTGAAGTTTACTGGCTTCAGTCTCAAATCAATTTTTGGACTTCCTGGTAATTTCTTAGAGAGCATATTGTACTTCTGGTCCTACATAACTTACATGTTTTTCCATGTTGGCTTTTTCCATATTCTGTTCAATATGCTCTGGCTTTTCTGGATTGGAAAAATTCTGGTAGAGTATTTGGGCTCAAGAAAATTCTTAGCAGTTTATTTCCTTGGTGGGATTGCTGGCGGTCTTGCCTATGTTATTGTATACTCCTTTATGAGCATAAGCGGCGGGCCAGGAATGTTCCCAACTTTGGTGGGAGCTTCGGCAGGAGTTACAGCTGTATTAGCCGCAGTTGGGACGCTACTTCCCGACTATGAAATCAGGCTTTTTCTCTTTGGGAATGTGAAAATGAAATACTTGGCCTTAGGTGCAATTATCCTGACTTCTGTTTTAGACTTTTCAGTAAACATGGGAGGTAAACTAGCTCATTTAGGTGGGGCGCTATTTGGCTTTTTCTACATCCGACAGCTTCAAAAAGGAGTCGACTTGTCAATCAGCTTTTTTAGGGTAATTGATTATGTAAAAGGTATATTTCAGTCAAAACCAAAAATGAAAGCATATAAAGGAGGCGCAAAAACTAAGGCTAAACCAAAGACGAGAAGTCAAAAGCAAGCTGGCGGTATGTCTTCAAATCAACGCCAACAAAAGACAGATGAGATTTTAGATAAGATCTCGAAATCAGGCTACGACAGCCTTAGCAAAGAGGAGAAAGAATTTCTATTCAAAGTAAGCAAGGAGGACTAAAGTGTTCAAAAAACTAGGTTATGCTGATAAGATTCTCTTTAGCCTGAACCTAGGTAGTTCAATAGTTCTTCTGATTTCTTTTCTGAGCCAATACCTCGACCCCAGTCAGTTCTGGTTTATCTCAATATTAGGCCTTGCTTTTCCCGCTTTTTTTCTAATCGAACTTGCCTTTTGTTTCTACTGGACCTTAAAACTCAAAACACAAGCATTTCTCTCTTTAATCATCTTGCTCATGGTAAGCGCGGCCATACCAAGGCACTTTCAACTGCGTGAATCAGAAGAACGACTTGGAACTAAAATACTAAGCTTTAATGCCCAAGTTTTCGATCACTACCGATGGAAAAAAGATCCCTCCAAACGAAGAGCTATCTATTCATTTCTTAAAGAAGAGTCCGCTTCGATTGTTTGCTTTCAAGAGTATTTCGAATCGAGACGAGAATTTTATAAGGACTTTAACGACAGTCTCGCAGCGGCTGTAGGTCAAAACCATCAATCGCATAAAGAGTATTCGGTTGACTACTACGGTAACCTGTTTGGTTTGGCGACCTTTTCTGAATTCCCAATTATAAATTCGGGCAAAATCGCACTTGAGCAATATGGCGCTAACATTTGCATTTATACTGATTTATTATTTCAAGAAGATACCGTTAGGGTTTACAATATGCATCTCGCTTCACTTCATTTGAACAACGAGAGTTATGAGCTCTTTGAAAATGTTGAGAACGGACTTGAGTCTAAAAACATCAAAGCAGTTTCTAATCTTTTGAGAAGGATGAAAAAAGGCTACCAAAGAAGAAAACTGCAAGTGGTGCCTATTGCTGAACATATTAAAAACTCACCCTACCCAGTTATTTTGTGCGGTGATTTCAATGATGGACCTAATTCTTATTCTTATCACCTGCTTTCGGAAGGCCTTAAAGATTCCTTTGTTGAAACTGGTTTTGGTTTTGGAAACACCTATAATGGCAAACTTCCTTCCTTGCGTATTGATTATATCCTTCACGCTGCAAAGTTCAACACCATCTCTCATCGAGTAATCAAAAAAGACTTGAGCGATCATTTTCCTATCGTTGCTCAAATCGAGCCTAGTGATACAGAGCTTTAGGGAACTATATATCACTACTTTTGCAGCATGATACCCGGCAATAAAGTAAGCTACTATACCCTCGGCTGCAAATTGAATTTTGCAGAAACTTCAGGTATTGCGAAAGACCTAGAACGAGCTGGTTTTGCACGTGTATCTTTCGAAGACACACCCGACATCTATGTCATAAATACTTGCTCCGTAACGGATAACGCCGATAAAAAATGCCGGAGTATAATCAGGAAAGCTAAGCGAATCAATCCCAGTTCATTTGTAATTGTAATTGGCTGTTATGCCCAGCTAAAACCTCAAGAAATTGCCAATATTGATGGGGTAAACCTGGTGTTAGGAGCAAACGAAAAGTTTAACATTCCCGAGCATCTCAACAAACTAGACAATGGAATTACCAATGAGTATATCGCTGGTAGGATAGGCCAGGTTAAAGACTTCGTCCCTTCTTTTTCTTCAGGAGATCGAACTCGAACCTTTCTGAAGATCCAAGATGGATGCGACTATTTCTGCGCCTTTTGTACTATTCCATTGGCAAGAGGAAAAAGCAGAAATGCAGACATTGAAAGCACGGTGAACGAAGCCAGAAAAGCAGTTCAATCGGGTGCCAAAGAAATCGTACTTACTGGGGTAAATATTGGAGACTTTGGCCAAGGAAGTGACACAGAGAACTTTTTCAATCTCATAAAAGCACTTGATGAAATTGAAGATTTGGATCGATTCCGAATTTCTTCGATTGAACCGAACTTGCTTAGCAATGAAATCATCGCATTCGTGGCTGAATCGAAAAAATTCATGCCTCACTTTCATATTCCATTACAATCGGGAAACGATGAACTTCTTATAAGCATGAAGAGAAAATACGATCGTGCTTTATATACTTCCCGTGTTCAGACGATCAAAAAGTTGATGCCACATGCTTGCATTGGTGTTGATGTGATTGTTGGTTTTCCAGGTGAATCAGAAGAACATTTTCAAGATACTTACGATTATCTAAAGGATCTTGAAGTTGCTTACCTTCATGTGTTTACTTATTCCGAAAGAAACAATACTGCTGCCTTAAAATTAGACGAATCAGTTTCTTGGGAAACAAGGCTAGAGCGAAGTAAAAAATTGAGAATTCTTTCCCACAAGAAAAAATCCGCCTTTTACAAAGCATTTGAAGGCACAGAACAACAGGTACTTACCGAAAATGAAGAAGAGAACGGCTTTCGATTTGGCTTTACTCAGAACTACATAAAAGTTCGCTTAAAGGCTCTTGATTTTGCAGCAAATGAGATTACCACAGTCCAACTTGGAGAAGCTAGCGGTGCGGAGCATGTTGGAATATTAGAGCCTATCTTATCATGAATCGAGGACTAAATAAAGAATCACTTTGCCATTCAGTGGCCACTATGGCTAGAGAAGTGGCAAGAGAAGTTCTTCATCAGCAAAGCACACTCTCTGAAAAGGACATTGATCAAAAGGACTTTCATGATTATGTAACCAAAGTCGACAAGTACGCCGAAGAACAGATCGTTGATCGATTAAATCGCTTGATACCTGGAAGCAGTTTTCTTGCTGAAGAAGGCACCAATGCATCTGAAACAAAAGGTGACTTAGAATGGATCATCGATCCGATAGATGGGACCACTAATTTCATACACAAGTTACCAGTTTTTGCAATCAGTATTGCACTGAAAGTAGAAGGTCAATTGGCCATGGGCATAGTGCATGAAGTGGTTCAAGGAGAATCGTTTTACGCCTGGGATAAAGGGGAAGCTTTCGTAAATGGCAAACGTATTGGCGTGAGTAAAACTCAAGAGCTTGGACCATCTCTTCTAGCCACTGGATTTCCTTTTAGAGATTTCGAAAAACTTGATCCCTATTTAAGCTTACTGAGAGATCTAATGCAGCATAGCTCAGGTATTCGTCGCTATGGGGCCGCGGCTGTTGACTTAGCCTATGTAGCCGCAGGAAGGTTTGACGCATATTTTGAATACGGTCTTAAACCTTGGGATATCGCTGCTGGAACATATATCCTGGAAGCATCTGGCGGAAAGTGTTCAGATTTTAACGGAACGAACACGCATTTAAGTGGACATGAAATATTGGCTTCTAACCCTTATCTTTATGACGTACTCTTAAAAAGAATCAAGCAACACTTAGATTATTGAAAACTACCCAAAGACTACTTAGCTTATTTGCCCTTTTCATTCTGTTCAGCGCTCAGTCATTAGGACCAAACAATACAACAGACTCCGAAAAGAGAGTATTCTTTTTCGAAATAAGAGATGAAATTGGGCCTCCCTCCTGGAGAAAAACACAAAAAGCAATTGCCCAAGCCATCGAGCAGGATGCTGATTTAATTATCCTGACTTTAAACACCTATGGTGGATTAGTAGACGCTGCCGACTCTATGAGAACCAAGATTCTCAACTGCCCTATCCCCATTTTTGTCTTGATAGAAAACAACGCTGCCTCAGCCGGCGCATTGATTTCCATTGCCTGCGACAGCATTTACATGACTCCAGGTTCGACAATAGGTGCTGCTACCGTAGTTAATCAAGAAGGACAAGCCGTTCCTGATAAATACCAGAGCTATATGAGGAAGAAGATGCGAGCTACAGCAGAACAAACTGGCCGCAATCCTGATATGGCTGAGGCAATGGTGGATCCTGATAAAGAGGTTTTAGGAGTGAGCGAAAAAGGCAAGGTATTGACCTTCACCAGTAGAGAAGCTATTGAATATGGTTTTTGCGAAGCTCAAGTAAGCAGCACCAAAGAAGTATTGGCAAGAAACAAGATAAACGACTACACTAAACTTGAATATTCTGAAACCTTCATTGATCAAATCATCGCACTTTTAATCAATCCTGCGGTCAGTGGAATTCTAATCATACTTATTATCGGTGGAATCTACTTTGAACTTCAAAGTCCGGGTATTGGTTTTCCGTTAATCATTTCCGTTTTGGCTGCTGTTGCCTATTTCGCTCCTTTATACATTGAAGGACTTGCTGAAAATTGGGAAATCGTTGTGTTCATTATAGGTCTCCTTCTAATTGCGCTGGAAATATTTGTCATTCCAGGCTTTGGAGTGGCTGGAATCAGTGGTATTATACTCACCATGGGAGGGCTCATTTTGAGTATGGTAAACAATATCGGCTTCAATTTCGAGCCAATTAATTTCGACAAATTGGTAACTGCAATTCTTGTTGTACTGGTCTCGTCAAGTCTTTCTGTAGCAGGCTCTATATTCTTGGGCGTGAAATTGCTGCAAAGCTCTTTGATTGGGAAATTAGTCTTGAATTCTGTTCAGGATAGTAATGAAGGTTTTATAAGTGTCGACCAAAAACAAGACCTAGTTGGGAAACAAGGTATCACTATCACTGTATTGCGCCCTTCAGGTAAAATAGAAATTGAAGGTGAGCTCATTGACGCTAATGCATTGGAAGGTTATATTGAAGAAGGTTCTAGGGTACAAGTGGTTAAATATGAGACCAGTCAAGTAACCGTTGTTAGTCTTTAACTAGGGCGAAAACTCAACCTGCCCATTTATTTTTTACTTTTAGGCCCTTGAAAAGGCATAACTAATCAATTTTAAAAATCTATTCATGAAAAAAATCTACTTAACATTAACTGCTTTCCTAGCGAGTACTGCGATGATGGCGCAATACGACATTACCCTTTCAAATGCTCTTCCAGATGTTGGTGAGAGTGTGACTTTCAACACTGCGGACCCAGCAGGTTTTAACATCGGAAGTGCCGGTGCTGATCAAACTTGGGATTATTCTTCATTGACAAGTACGGGAACTTTACCTATGACTGGACATGATTCTGCAACTGCTCCTAAATCAGGAAACGTTTCATGGGCATTCTATACTGTAGGTACTGACAGAGTTGTGCGTTTTGATGATTTTCTTTATTTCTACGATTTAGATGGAGGACAAATCAACCTAATGGCAAAGTTTAAAGATGCTGCCGTAATTGGTCAAAACCCATTTGCAGTGGTTGCACAGCATACTTATAATTCACCAAACTGTGACCCAGCGTCTAACGATTGTGGAATTATGCCTTATGCACTTCCTGCAACTTTTGGTGCATCGAAAACTACCAATCAACAATACGACTGGCAGAATGATTCAGGTGCTGACTTTTTCTACAAGGGAACTTCTAAAGTTGATGTAGACGCACATGGTTCTTTAACTCTTCCAGGTGGATACCTAGTTGAAAACGTAATGAGAGTTGTTCATACTGAATCTTATGACGAGCATCAGAATATCAACTTTGATATGGTTATTGATAACGCTTCACAAACTACTATCGAATGGAAAGCTCCAGACGCAAGAGTACCTGTTGTTCGTTACGAAACATTCACAGGAGGGTCTTACGAAACTTTCTACGGTGCTAGAACTAAACTATACTATGTTGATGCAACAAGTGCTAAGCTTGGTTTTAACTCTGTGTATGATAACGCTCAAAGTTTGACTCTTTACCCAAATCCAAGTAAAGGTTTAACAAGAATTGCATACAACCTTACAGAGAATGCTGATGTTGAAATCAAAGTTTTAGACATGACTGGAAGAACTATTGAAGTATTCATGACTGGAACTGAAACTGCAGGCCCTTACAACCATGAGTATGATTTCGGTGGACTTAGTCAAGGAACTTATTTCGTTGAACTAAACGTTAACGGAACAATTACCACTAAAAAACTGATTGTAGAGTAATCTATAAACAAGAAACAAACTAAACCTCTGTCGAAAGGCAGGGGTTTTTTTATGCGCTAACTTCTAGGCCGTCATAGGCCAAATGAATGCCCTTCGGTAGTTCTTGTTCCACTTCATCATGAAAGCCCAACAGGTGGCTTATATGAGTGAAATAAGTGTGCTCTGCTCCTATCTCCTGGGCAAGAGCAATGGCCTCTTCCAAATTAAAGTGAGATATGTGTTTTTCCTTTCTTAGGGCGTTTAATACCAAAATTTTTGTACCCTTTAGCTTCTTCTTCTCCTCTTCAGAGATAAAGTTGGCATCTGTAATATAACTCAGGTCTCCAATTCGAAAACCAAGTACAGGAAGCTTATAGTGCAATACCTCAATTGCATTAATGGATATTCCATCGTGTTCGAATGGTGATTGATGGCTGATATTGTGGAGATTTACTTCAGGTACCCCAGGATATTTGAACTCTGCAAAGATGTAGTCAAAGGATTTTTTCAAGGATTCAAACACCTGTTCAGTGCCATAAACATCCAAAGGTCCTTGGCGAAAATAAAAGGGACGGATATCATCAAAACCCGCAAGATGATCTTTATGCTCATGGGTAAACAGAATAGCATCAAGATGATCTATCCCTGCGGAGAGCATTTGTTGTCTGAAATCTGGCCCAGTATCAACTACTATGTTTTTTGAGTCTACCTGAAATAAAACAGATGACCTCAAACGCTTATCCTTTGGATTAGATGATAAACAGACAGGGTGAGTACTTCCTATAACAGGAACTCCTTGTGATGTACCGGTGCCTAAAAACTTGAGCTTAACCAATTAAATCTCGTAAATCTCCTTGATTTTATCTACAGTATAGTCGATGTCATCTTTGCTTGTAAACCTAGAAAATGAAAAACGAGCAACTGGTCGTTGGGTTTCCTTTCCGATTCCTTCGAGCACATGCGAACCTTTATTACTTCCAGAACTACAAGCACTTCCTCCGGAACAAGCAATTCCCTGTAAATCAAGACTAAATAGGAGAATATCAGCCTTTGAACTTTCAGGAAGCAATACACTCAGAACCGTATATAATGATTTCCCTTTTGCATCTCCATTGAACTCAACTCCTGGAAGCTCTTTTTCCAAGCGCTCAATCATATAAGACTTTAATGCCTGAACATGTGTTTGATGTTCCTCCACTTCATGATCAGCAAGTTCAAGCGCTTTCGCAAGTCCTACGATTCCATAAATATTTTCAGTTCCCGCTCTTCGATTTCTCTCTTGAGAACCTCCTTGAATCAAAGGTTGCAGATTTAAGCCTTCTTTCGCATAAAGAAAGCCTATACCTTTTGGACCGTGCAATTTGTGGGCAGAACAAGTCAAAAAATCGACCTTCAATTCTTTAACATCAAATTTGTAATGCCCCATGGTTTGTACGGTATCGGAGTGAAAATAACCGCCGTATTTGTGAACCAATTCACAACAAGCTACCAAATCGATCATCGTACCTATCTCATTATTGGCGTGCATAAGCGAAACAATCGTCTTCTCTGAATTCGACTCTAACATCCCTTCTAAGTGATCCATATCAACATGGCCCAGATCATCAAGCTTCACAAATTCAAGCTTAACATTTGAAGCTTCAAGCTCTTCTGCAGTATGCAATACAGCATGATGTTCAATTTTTGAAGTGATAATTCTTGTAACCCCTAAATCGTGAACAGCACACTTTAATGCCATATTATCTGCTTCGGTTCCCCCTGAAGTGAAAATTATTTCTGAGGCTTCAGCATTCAATATTTTCGCAATTCTTCTTCGTGATAATTCAAGCTTAGATTTTACTTCGCGTCCAAATGCATGGGTTGAAGATGGATTCCCAAAATGATTTTGCATCATTGGGATCATTTCACTCACAACCTCAGGATCCATAGGGGTTGTCGCCGCATTATCTAAATAAACTTTTCTCATATTCCAGCAATTTTTTCTACTTGACGAATAACTCTTTCAGCAAGCTCATCGGCTTTTGCGCGGTCCTTGCTTTCTGAATAAACTCTAATAATTGGTTCGGTATTCGACTTTCTCAAATGCACCCATTCCTTATCAAAGTTAATTTTAACACCATCTACAGTGCTTATCTCATGTTCTGAAAACTCTTGTTCAACCCCATTCAAAATGGCATCTACATCCATTCCAGCCTGAAGTTGAATTTTGTTTTTAGATATCTCATATTGTGGATAGCTCGATTTTAGCTCACTCATTTTAAGACCTCTTTCAGCCAACAGACTCAAAGCTAAAGCAATTCCGACTAGAGCATCACGTCCGTAATGAAGTTCAGGTAAAATGACTCCACCATTTCCTTCGCCTCCGATAACTGCATTGCTTTCTTTCATTAGATTAACCACGTTCACCTCACCTACAGCTGAGGCAGAATACTTCACACCATACTTTTCACTCAAATCGCGAAGAGCTCCCGTAGATGATAAGTTAGAAACAGTATTTCCAGCCTTTTTTGAAAGGACATAATCAGCTACGGCTACCAAGGTGTACTCTTCACCAAACATGTCTCCGTTTTCACTGATGAAAGCCAAGCGATCAACATCTGGATCAACCACTATTCCAAGGTCTGCTCCTTTATTTTTAATTTCCGACATGATTTCCCCTAAGTGCTCCTTAAGAGGTTCAGGATTATGAGGGAAGCGACCATGAGGCTCACAGTATAGTTCTATAATATCATTTACTCCAAGCGCTTTGAGCAACATGGGTACGGCAACTCCTCCGGAGGAATTTACACCATCAACTGCAATTTTGAAACCTGCATTTCGAATGGCATCAACATTGACCAAATCAAGAGCTAATATCATTTCGATATGCTTCTGGAGATAGCTATCGTTCTTAGATAACACACCAATATCATGAACTCCAACGAAATCAAAATCTTCCTTTTCTGCGATTTCAAGCAATGCTTTTCCCTCTTCTCCAGAAATGAATTCTCCTTTTTCGTTTAACAGCTTTAGCGCATTCCATTCAACGGGGTTGTGGCTTGCCGTTAGAATAATACCTCCATTTGCATTTTCAAGAGGCACAGCAATTTCAACAGTAGGGGTAGTAGATAACCCCAGGTCAACTACGTCTATTCCTGAAGCAAGAAGGCTTGAAGACACCAAATTTGAAATCATTTCACCAGAAGGACGTGCGTCTCTTCCTATCACCACGAGGGGCTTTGTATCAGTTCGTGACTTAATCAATTTGGCATATGCGCTCGCAAATCGCACAGCATCGAGCGGGGTTAAATCGTCACCAATTGATGGCCCGATAGTTCCTCGAATTCCTGAAATTGATTTGATTAAAGTCATAGGCTCGCATTTTGGGCAAATATAGAATTCGAAGAGCAGCTTTCAAGCAAGTATTATCATGTTAATTTCTGTGTGCAGAACTTCAGATTTCTAGACACGCCCTCAAAGCTATTTTCCTACATTTGTTAAAGCCCAATAGCCCAAATGGATCCATTCGAAGAATTTTTTGGTGACCCTTCTGACAATATTCTGATTCAGCGTTTCGAACGAATGATGGCAGCCAAGGAATTTAGCTTTTTCGATGTCGAGGATTTAGAAGAGCTATTCGACTATTATTCACTGCTTCGAAAGTTGGACTTTGCTTTTGAGGTTGTGAATCTTGCAAAACAACAACACCCCTATACATCCATTTTCAAAATTCGTGAGGCTGAGATTTTTATTCTCAAAAACGACTTTAATAAAGCCTTGCAAGTGCTCAACAGGGTTGAACCGGAAGTCTCCAGCTTCCCAGAGTTTTACTTAGCTAAAGCGCAAATATTCGGCAAACAAAAACTTCATCACAAGGCCATTTACAATCTCAAGAAGGCCTTAGATTGTGGCGGTGAGGACCAAGAAAACTTGCACATTCAATTGGCTCATGAATATCATCATGTAGGCGAAATGGCCAAAGCAAAAAAAGAACTTCAACACTTTTTAAGAAAAGCGGAATATCCCGAAGATGCTTTGTTCGAAATCTCAAATTTTTTCGAATTCAACGACCTATCCAAAGACGGAATCAGTTTTCTGCATTCTTTCCTGGATGATCAACCATACTCCTCGGTAGGATGGTACAACCTTGGAAACTTGTATTCTTCAAACGAAGAATTTGAAAAAGCAATTGAAGCCTTTGACTATGCTGCTGTTTGTGATGAAAACTTCTCCTCAGCATACTTTAATAAAGCCAATATTCTCGCAAAACTCAACAGGCATGCTGAGGCTATTGAGACTTACAAACTCACCCTTGAATATGAAGAACCTTCTGCCCTCACCTATTACTATATCGGAGAGTGCCATGAAAGTTCTGAAGAGTATGAAGAGGCATACACCTACTACTATAAAGCCATAAAATGTGATCCAGCTTATGCTGATGCTTGGATAGGTATTGGAATTAGTTTGGATCATCTTGATCGTCTTTCTGAAGGAATTCATTACATCAAAAAGGCAATTTCACTTGACCATGATAATGCCGACTATTGGTATGTATTAGCGGAAATAGAAAGAAAACTAGGTTTTCTTGATGAAGCCAAGTTTGCTTTTGAAAAAGTTATTGAGCTAAATGAGTTTAATTCTGAAGTTTATCTTGATTATTCAGCAATGTATTTTGCTAATGAAATGATGAACGAGGCTTTGGACATCATTTCGAAAGGCATCAGACTCCACCCATCTGACCCAGATCTATATTACCGAATGAGTGCTTACTTGTTCAAGATGAACTATGATTCTGATGCTGAAGATTTTCTGGTTACGGTCTTAGACATGGAACCAAAGTCTGTTTCTAAGATGTTGGCGTTTTCCCCAGACTTAGCGAAAAATGAACGCATTATTGCACTAATAGAAGAGAGAGGATTGGATTTAGAATGAATTTTGAGCTGAAGGATATACCAATGCGACATGATAAACCTCGTGAAGACGGGGTGACGATGGTCATGGACAAAGGTTTGAGTTTAAGAGAGACTGAAAACATGATTGAGAGCTCAGGTGGCTTGATTGATCTTGTCAAGTTCGGATTCGGGACCTCTTATGTAACGAGCAATCTAAAAGAGAAACTCAAAATCTACGCTGACGCTGGAATCGAAGTTTATTTTGGAGGAACCCTTTTTGAAGCGTTTTATGTTAGAGGTCAATATGAAGATTACAAAAGACTTCTTGATGATTTCAAGATCCCGGTTGCAGAAGTATCTGACGGTTCAATCGATCTGAACCTAGAGGAAAAATGCAATATCATCATGGATATGGCTAAAGAGCGGAAAATCTTATCAGAGGTTGGCTCAAAAGAAGAAGGTATATTCATTAGTCCAACCAAATGGATCAGCATGATTCAAGATGAATTAGCTGCCGGTTCTTGGAAAGTAATTGCTGAAGCCCGGGAATCGGGGAATGTTGGGATCTATCGACCAAATGGTTCAGCGCATACTATTCTAGTAAACCGAATTTTAGAAAAAGTGCCCCAAGAAAAGATTCTTTGGGAAGCACCCCAAAAGTCTCAGCAAGTTTGGTTCATAAAGCTACTAGGTGCAAACGTGAACCTTGGAAATATTGGACCGAATGAAGTAATCCCACTTGAAACCCTAAGGTTGGGGCTAAGAGGAGACACCTTCTTTGACTTCCTTCCATCTGAAACAGTAAAAGAATACAAACCATAAGTGATGAAATCGATCAAGTTGAGCGATCTGCGTGACATGGAGCAGAATGGAACTAGCTTCAAATTGTATGACCTTCGGGAGGACTATGAATATTCAGATTACAACATCGGTGCAAGTCGACTCTTGATGTCTGAAGTAATGGATCGATACGAGGAAATCCCAAGAGATATTCCTGTGATATTTCATTGTGAAAGTGGCAATAGATCAAGAGCTGTAGTTGAAAGCCTCGAAAGGCTTCATCAATTCAGCAACCTTTATTCTCTTGAAGGAGGAATCCAAGCAATTAGAGAAACTGAGCAGTCGTAAGCTTGATGAAAAGATCAATCAAGGAGTATATTAGCCTCGGTTTAAAAGGTATGGCAATGGGTGCAGCTGATGTTGTACCGGGAGTCTCAGGAGGAACCATCGCTTTTATTTCAGGAATTTATGAAGAGCTCATTAATTCCATCAAATCGATAGACCACATTTCTGTAAAAGTACTTTTTAAAGAAGGAATCCCCGCCTTTCTTAAACACATCAATGCTAGATTCTTAATTACCCTGCTCGTTGGGATAGGTATTAGCGTTGTATCACTAGTTAGGGTGATTCATTATCTACTAGACAATCACCCAATACTGATTTGGTCCTTCTTTTTTGGACTAATCTTGGCCTCTGCTTTCAGTGTTGCGAAGCAGATCAAAAAGTGGAACTTTCTTGTGATCATTTTAGGCCTTGTTGGCATAGGTATAGCATACTTTGTTGGAGTTGCTACTCCATCCGAAACACCTGATTCACTTTGGTTTGTCTTTATAAGTGGGATGTTAGCCATTTGCGCTATGATCCTCCCTGGAATCTCAGGTAGTTTTATCCTTTTGCTTCTTAAGAAATATGAATTCATTACTGGGGCCATCTCCGACTTTAACATAAGTGTTCTGGGAACATTCGCTGCAGGTGCTGCTGTGGGAATCACTTCTTTCTCACATTTATTGTCTTGGTTATTCAAACGCTTCCATGATGCCACAATAGCTATTCTCTCTGGCTTTATGATTGGAAGTTTGAACATTGTTTGGCCTTGGAAGGAAGTGATCGAAACACGCCTAAACTCGAAAGGCATTGAGGTTCCATTTCGCTTTGAAAGTGTATTGCCCAATGATTTTTCGGGAGAGCCACAAATGCTTCCTGCATTTCTACTGATGATTCTTGGGATTGCACTCATCCTGCTATTGGATCGTGTGACCAAAAAGGCTGACATTTGATTATGTTTCGGTACGGATTAATCGGCAAGTCACTTCAGCACAGCTTCTCACCTTCATATTTCAGCAAAAAATTTGCAGAACAATCCATAAATGCAGATTATCAGGCAATCGAATTACCCAAGCTGAATAATATTCGAGAAGTTATAGAAACTCATCACTTAGATGGATTTAACATCACAGTACCCTTTAAAGAAGACATCCTGAAATATGTTGATACGCAAGCTGAGGAAGTAAAGTCAATTGGCGCTTCCAACTGCGTGAAGCTAGTGGATGGAAAACTGCATGCTTTTAACACAGACTTTTTAGCTTTTCAAATGAGTTTGAAAAACTATCCTGATATAGCAACTGCTGTTGTATTGGGAACTGGTGGAGCAGCAAAAGCTGTTTGCTTTGCTCTTTCGAAACTGGACATCGACTTCCAAATAGTATCGAGAAATCCGAAAGATAAGATGAGATCTTACGAAGAGTTGGAAGGGAATCAGATCAAGGCAGACTTGCTCGTTAACTGCACGCCATTAGGAACTTGGCCCAAGGTTGAGCAAAGCCCTCTAAATGACTTTTCGTGTTTGAGAAACTTCAAACTGGTTTATGATTTGATTTATAACCCAAACAAAACTAAATTGCTGCAAGAATCAGAGCGCGCAGGAGTTCAGACTAAAAATGGCCATGAGATGTTAGTCCTCCAAGCCGAAAAAAGTTGGGAAATTTGGAATAATGAGTTGGCGAGTCTATAAAAAAGGGTTTCAAGCCTATTTGAAACTTGAAAGAAATCTTTCACAGAATTCAATAGACGCCTATACTAACGATCTAGATAAGCTGAAAAACTTCAGCGAAGAAGAGCTCCATATTTCTTCACCAACAAAACTTGATGACACGCATATTCGAAAGTTTATAGATTTCCTTTTTGGTCTGAATATAGCGGCAAGCACACAAGCAAGAATCATCTCTGGAATAAAGACCTTCTTCAAGTATTTACTGATAGAAGACGCCATTAGCAAGGACCCAACCGAATTGGTAGAAGGACCCAAATTAGGGCGCAAACTTCCTGAAGTTTTATCAATTCAAGAGATTGATGAAATGGCAAACCAAATTGACCACAGTTCAAGTGCGGGTCATAGAAACAGGGCCGTGTTGGAAGTGCTTTATGGATGTGGTTTACGCGTTTCAGAATGCGTTGAGCTCAGAATTAGCAATGTCTACTTTGATGAATCTTTCATTCGAGTGATTGGAAAAGGAAACAAGGAAAGGCTTGTTCCGATTGGCAGCACCGCCTTGAAACACCTGAAGATCTATTTAAAAGAAGAACGAAGCCATCTCAACATTAAACAAGAATATTCAGATTACGTCTTTCTCAACCAAAGAGGTACGGGCTTAAGCAGAATGTCGGTGTTTAATATTTTAAAAGATCTCGCTGAAAAAGCTTCAATTAAAAAGAACATCAGCCCGCACACACTTCGTCATTCCTTTGCAACTCATTTAGTAGAAGGAGGAGCCGATTTAAGAGCTGTTCAAGAAATGCTAGGCCACGAATCTATCACTACAACAGAAATTTACACGCACCTAGACCGAGATTATTTGCGAAGCGCAATTCTATCTCACCATCCAAGAGCAAAAAAATAGACCTAAGTATCTGATTCAGATACACTTATATTCAAATCACCAAAACTATTCTCCCTTCTTTCTGAACAAAAGCTTTATAGAATCATTTAAACATGGGTTTTGTACCTTTGCAGGCCTCACGAAAGAGAGAATACCATACTATGAAAAACGATCTTGAAAAAGTAGACCTTTCCCAACTTGATATTGATGAAGTAGGAGAAAATCATTTGTACAGCGCTATCGAAACTCCAATGAAAAAGGATGCTTTCAATCTTAGCGACGAGGAAAAAATTGAGAAAATCTCAGAGAGTTTCAGAGACATCATGGACACGCTCGGATTAGATTTGACAGATGATAGCCTAAAAGGGAGTCCAAAGAGAGTTGCAAAAATGTTCGTCAAGGAGCTTTTCCAAGGACTTGACCCAAAAAACAAACCTAAGGGCACAACCTTCGAAAACAAATACCGCTACAACCAGATGCTGGTTGAAAAAAACATTCGAGTTCAATCTGCTTGTGAGCACCACTTCCTTCCTATCGTTGGCTTTGCTCACGTTGCTTACATCTCTTCGGGAACAGTCATAGGCTTAAGTAAGATTAATAGGATTGTAAATTACTTTGCTCAGCGTCCGCAAGTTCAAGAGCGACTAACCTTACAAATCGCCAATGAGCTGAAACAGGTTTTAAATACTGAGGATGTTGCAGTTATTGTAGACACGAAGCACTTATGTGTATCAATGCGTGGGATTAGAGATACTGAATCGAGTACTGTGACCGCTGAATACAGCGGTAAATTCCAGGAAGAGACTTATAGAAAAGAGCTCTATCAATACTTAGATCTTAGCCCTAGCCCAAGAGCATAGCATAATGGATCTACAGAAAAAATTCCCATTATTCCTTCAGAATTCTCTTTCAAGAGAAAAGGAAGAGTTTAAGGCTATAAATCCTCCTTTAGTCGGGATGTACGTATGTGGCCCAACTGTTTACAGCGAGGTACATATCGGAAACGTAAGAACTTTTATCACTTTTGATGTGTTCTATCGTTACTTGAAGGCTCTTAACTACCAAGTAAGATACGTTCGAAACATTACAGATGTTGGACATATCTTGGATGACAGTGGAGAAGATAGAATTGCTAAGAAGGCCAAGCTTGAGAAGCTTGAGCCAATGGAAATTGTCCAGAAATACACGAACTATTTTCATCACATCATGGAAATGTTCAACAACCTAGAACCTAGCATTGAACCTTCTGCTACAGGTCATATTATCGAGCAAATTGAATATGTAGAAAAAATTTTAGAGGAGGGTTTTGCCTACGAGTCGAATGGCTCCGTCTATTTTGATGTGCCGAAATATAATGCTGCGCATTCCTATGGGAAGCTATCAGGCAGAAACATTGAAGACCTCATAAGCAATACCCGTGCCCTCGACGGTCAAGAAGAAAAAAGAAGTCCTCTAGATTTTGCCATTTGGAAGAAAGCAGAAGAACAACACATTATGCGTTGGCCATCTCCTTGGAGTGATGGCTTTCCAGGATGGCACTTAGAATGTTCAGTAATGAGCACGAAATACTTGGGTGAAACATTCGATATTCATGGTGGAGGAATGGATTTAAAATTTCCACACCATGAATGTGAAATTGCTCAATCTGTAGCTGCGGATTCAAAAGACCCTGTTAATTACTGGGTGCATGGGAACATGCTGACTTTGGATGGGGCAAAAATGAGTAAGTCTTTAGGGAACATTATTTCCGTTGAAGAACTCATTCACGGAACCGGAAAGTATTCCAAAGCATACAGCCCAATGGCCCTTCGATTCTTTATGCTCCAAGCGCATTACTCTTCCACTTTAGATATTTCAGAAGAGGCATTATTAGCTAGTGAGAAAGGGCTTTTAAGACTACAGAAAGGTCTGAATACCCTTGCCCGTCTAGCTTATACTAAAACCAACTTGAACCCAGATCTTGAAAACACTATTAATTCCTCATTGGATGAATGTTACAAGCATTTGAGTGATGATTTGAACACGCCAAAATGTATTGCCTCCTTATTTGAGCTTACTTCTAAGATCAATAGTTTTAATGATGGCAAAGTCGAGCTAGGCAGCATAAGCGAAGAAAGTTTCCAAAGACTCAAAACCGAGATTCCATTCATCATCCAAGATATTTTAGGATTAAAGCCTGAACAAGAGTCTACAACTAGCAAAGTAGATGATGTGATGAGCGTATTAATTAAGCTTAGAAACGAAGCTCGGACGAATAAAGACTTTGCTCTTTCGGATCAAATAAGAGATGAGCTATTGAACAAAGGAATTAAGTTGCTAGATGGCAAGGATGGAACAAAATATGATTTAGAAGCATGATATTATCCGGAAAGCAGATAGAGAAAGAGCTCAATGAGAACATTTTCATTGAACCTTTCAACGCTTCGCAGCTGAACCCAAACAGTTATAACCTCAAACTGCATCGTGAGTTGATGGTGTATGACGAAACCAATTTGGATATGAAAAAGGCTAATACAGCTAGCCAGATGACTATTCCAGAAGAAGGTTTACTTTTAGAAACCAATAAGCTTTACTTAGGGAGAACCATTGAGCATACACGTACGGAGAATTTTGTTCCTATGCTAGAAGGAAGATCCTCAGTTGGACGACTGGGACTCTTTGTTCACATCACTGCTGGATTTGGTGATGTAGGATTTAGTGGCTATTGGACCTTAGAAATGTTCTGCGTTCAACCTATCAGAATCTATGCGGGTTCTGAAATTTGTCAAATTTTCTATCACAGCATCGAGGGAAGTTTCGAAAAGTATTCTAGTGGAAAATATCAAAACAACCAAGGGATTCAGGCTAGTATGATGTATCGAGACTTTGAGGAAAAATAGATCTTTTGAAAAAAATTCTCATCAGCCCCTTCATCCTTATAATCAAGATTTATCAATATGGCATTAGCCCTTACCTTGGAGCTAATTGCAGATACACTCCAACTTGTTCAGAGTATAGTATTCAGGCTTTTAAAAAACACGGAGTTTTGAAGGGCCTTTTATTGAGCGTAAAACGAATAGGAAGCTGTCACCCTTGGGGAGGTTCTGGATATGACCCCGTACCTTAAGACTTAGTGTCTTCTAGTTGCTTTCCTGATAAAGGCTTCGAGTAGGTATTCCTCTTCTGAAATAGTTCTCTCGTCTTTAAAATAGAACACCGCACCGTAGTTGTGTTTTACTTTTTTATACACATGACCATGACCTTCCTTGATCACGATTCTTCTTGTCACTTCATGGTGCACTCCTTTATAGTGTTCTTCAGCAATACCCTCTGGATATTCTTCAGCTAGGTGCTGATGATACTCTTCATGCTTGTGATCAAAGTTCTTGAACCCAGTTGTCTTGTCCAATTCAAAAGTCTTTTTAGGTGTTTTTGGAGCTGGTGTAGGCTCTGAAACTGGCTCTGGCTCAGGAGTAGGTTCTGGTTGTGGTTCAGGCTCTGGCTCAGGCTCAGGAGTAGGTTCTGGTTCAGGCTCCGGCTCAGGAGAAGGCTCTGGCTCTAGTTCTGGCTCTGGCTCAGGTTCTGGCTCAGGGGCAGGTTTTTCTTTCTCAACAGCGGCAAGTGCTTCTGCTTCTTTTTTAGCTTTTTCTTCTTTTTGCTTTGCGATAATTTCAGCTTCCTTTTTAGCCTCAGCTTCTTTCTTTTCTTTTTCAATTTCAGCAGCTTTTGCTTCCTTTTTAGCTTCTAGCTCAGCGGTCTTTTGTTTCTCCTCTTCAGCCCTAGCCTTTTCTTTTTCAATTTCTTTTTGTTTCTCAGCCTCCTCTTTGGCTTCTGTCTCTTTCTCCTCTTCAGCTTTCTTTTTAGCTTCTTCTTCAGCTTTTGCCTTTTTTTCTGCTTCTGCCTTTTGAGCTGCTTCTTCCTTCTCTTTTTGTTTTGCCTCTGCCTCTGCTTTTCTCTTCTCTTCTTCCACAGCCGCTGCCGCAGATGCTGCTGCTGCCTCCGCTGCCTTAGCAGCAGCTTTAGCTTCTTCCTGCTTTTGTTTTTCTAACTCTTTCTTTTTCTTTTCAACTTCATCTACTACATCTTGAAGTTCTTTCTGGAGTTTTGGGTTTTGAGCTTCCCAACCAAATAGCCTCTCTGAAAATTTGAAATAAACTTTACCAACAGGTTTATCTAAAGGAGAATAATCTACACCCTCTACCCTGTCAAAAAGGACCACTTCCCAAGGATCGTAGCGCTGCTTAAAGGACACCAACTCTTGCGTCACCCCTTCAGCTTGAACACTAATCTTTTTAGTTACGTAGCCGGATTTTTCGAAACGAACCTCATAATTTTTACCAAAAGGAAGGTGGAAATCATATTTCCCTCCTCGCACGTCGATGGTTCTAATCTGATTACCTCCTTCGTAAATTCGGATGGTTACTCCAGACAATTTACTCGCACCTTCCAGCACAGCACCTTCAATATGGATATCCTCAGGTTGGGCAAATGCCGTGAAGGATACTATCAAAAAAGAGAAAATGAAAAATATTTTGTTCGTCATTCAGTGCGCAAAAATAGTAATAGAGGCTTTCTAACAATTAGTATTCCAAAGTCTATTTTAAACACTACGGTTAATTACATGAATTGTTCATGATTACCGGCCAATAATGCAACACTCTTCGACATTTGGCAAGCTTATTCGCTACTTGTTAGGAAACTTCGATAATCTGACAGATCGTCCAAGTCATTTCGTTCGCTTAACACGGAAACATCAAACGATTGTTTATTGGCAATTTTCATAGTCTCATTAAAGACTGTTGAAGTCCCCCAGTTTATATCTCTAAAGAAGCTGGGTATAGCTTCTTTCATTCCTATGAGATAATATCCACCATCAGAAGAAGGTCCAAGAACAAGGTCAGAATCTCTAAGTTTATCAAAAGCTTCCTTTAAATCGTGAGTTTTAAGGTCGTAGCAATCCGATCCAATCATCACCAGCGAATCGTGCTTTTCAACTAGCAGCTCAAATGCATTCAACATTCTTTCTCCTAAATCCCCATTCGTTTGCTCGATGAATTTTGCATTGATTAAGACATCAAAAAAAGAAACATCAAGCCCTGAGAAGAAAACATAGACATGAACGTGTTTAAGCTCATTCATTTTGTTCATTGTCTGAGTCAAAAGATGAATGTACACATCGAGGGCTTTCTGCTCTCCTAGATCAACTGCTAAACGAGACTTGACTTTTCCCAATTCAGGACTTCTCGCAAATAAAACTATAGCCTTGTTCATATGATGGAACATTCGACAATAGTAACATCTATTTCACCAGAGTTGAGTCTTAAATTGTACTTTTGCAGGAATTAGAAGAATTCAAAAAATGGCTCAATTAGAAGTGATTCTTCCTAAAATGGGAGAAAGTGTAGCAGAAGCAACAATCACAACATGGTTGAAGAAGGAAGGCGATAAAGTTGAGGCAGAAGAGTCTTTGGTTGAAATAGCTACCGACAAAGTCGACTCCGAAGTTCCAGCTCCTGAAGATGGAATCATTGAAAAAATATTAATTCCTGAAGGGGAAGTAGCCGAAGTTGGTCAGGCAATCGCCATTATTAAGACTGAGGGTGCTGATACTGGGGCAAGCCCGAGCCAAGCGAGTGCTCCAAGCGAGAAAGCAGTAACAAGTCAAGAAAGCTCTAGCCCAAACACAAGTAAAGCACCTGTTGTAGAGCCAGAATCTAGCACTGAGTTGAATTTTAATTCTTCTAGTCGATTTTACAGTCCTTTAGTCAAGAATATCGCAAAAAAGGAGGGAATTACCCTTGAAGAGTTAGAATCAATAAAAGGTTCTGGAAAGGATGGAAGAGTAACCAAAAAAGACATTCTAGAATTCATCCCTAATCGCGGAACAGCCATCACAAGCCCAAGTCCTGCTTCAGCAAGTCCAGCACCAAGTGCACCAATTGTGCAAACACCTGCTCCAGCACCAGTCCCTGTTGGGCAAGGAGACGAAGTTATTGCGATGGATCGCATGAGGAAACTTATTGCCGATCATATGGTAATGTCAAAACACACCTCTCCTCATGTTACTTCATTTGTAGAGGCTGATGTTACCAATATCGTAAACTGGAGAAACAAACACAAGGATGCATTCCAAAAGAGAGAGGGAGAAAAAATCACCTTCACTCCTATCTTCATAGAAGCTATTGTTCAGGCTATTAAGGACTTCCCAATGATTAACGTATCAATTGACGGAGATAACATTATCAAAAAAGGGCACATTAATATTGGTTTAGCAACCGCATTGCCTAGTGGAAACCTAATTGTTCCTGTCATAAAAGACGCAGATACCTTAAACCTTTTAGGAATCACAAAAAAAGTAAATGATCTTGCACGTAGAGCAAGAGAAAATAAATTGAGCCCGGATGAAATCCAAGGTGGTACTTATACCCTGACAAATGTGGGGTCATTTGGCAATGTTTTAGGGACTCCTATCATTAACCAACCACAAGTTGCCATCATGGCTGTAGGAGCAATTCAAAAGAAACCAGCAGTCATCGAAACTCCTGAAGGAGAGTTCATTGGGATCAGACAAAAAATGTACTTATCCCATTCCTATGACCACCGTGTGGTGGATGGGGCTTTGGGTGGAATGTTTGTTAGACGCGTGGCAGATTACCTTGAGAACTTCGATACTAACAAAGTAATCTGAATTAAACATTGATTTTAATTGCGGCTTTCAGGTCAAAGATTTGTATTATTGTTAGAATTCTAATGAGGAAACATCAAGTGATAGACGGAAGGCCTATACCCTTACTTCAATACCTAAAGTATTCCACGGTGACTATTTTCGCTGTGGCTTTTGCTTTTATAGCTCATTCTCAGGACTATACGTCCAAGTATGAGCGTGACCTTCATATGCAAGCATTCGAGTACCTTGAGCTCAAGGATTATGAATCGGCTCAGAGAAACTATGCTCAATTGGTCGAATTAAATCCAACAAGCTGGCAATATTCTTTGGATTACGGCTTAGCATACCTTAATGCTCCTCTTCACAAAGAAAAAAGTATTCCGTTTTTTGAGGCCGCAATCAGTAAATCTACTATCGATACCCTACCTGAGATTTATTATTACCTAGCTCGTGCCTACCAACTCGCTCTCAATTTTGAAAAGGCGATCGAGACTTATAAGGTTTTCGAAGATAATATCACAACAAAAGGAAAGGCTGCTGAAAAACTGCGTTATGAGATTGATAACTACATCAAAATGTGTCAGCATGGTATCTATCACATGAGCCTTAATGAAAAGAACCCGTTAGAGAATGCAGAAAAACCTATCAATGACATTAAGAAGTACCACATCTCGAAGGATGAATACATTCTTGTTGAAAACTTAGGTAGTAATGTAAACTCACCATTCTCTGATTATGCTCCAGTATTCATGAATGGAGAATCTACTCTAGTCTTCACTTCAAGAAGAGGTGATGTAGGAGGGGTTGGTGAAATTTATATTGATGGTAAGTTCTTTGAAGACATTTTCATTTCGAATATCGAAGAAGGTTCTTGGAGTGAGCCTGTCAAAATTGATTACAATAATTTATTCGACAAGGAATTCACAAATGATCCAAACAAGCACAACTCCAGTGTTTCTGTGAATTTGAAAGAAACCAAACTATATAGCTATACCAATAACAAAATATTGGTTTCAGAGAAATTCAATGATGTTTGGATGAAGCCTGAGTATCTTGAAGAAGGTGTGATCAACATTAAGAAAGCGCGCCAAACTTCTGCCTTCCTGCATCCTAATGAAAGTATCCTTTATGTCGTTTCCGATCAAAAAGGAGGTTATGGTGGAACTGATATTTATTTTACTGAATTGCAAGGAGATGGTTCTTGGGGACCACTTCAAAATCTTGGCCCTGTTGTAAATACTGAAGAAGATGAAGATTCTCCATTCATAGTACCTGATGGCAACACCCTTTACTTCTCTTCAAAAGGACACTCAAGTATTGGCGGCTTTGATGTTTTTAGAAGTAAATTAAGAGATAACGAGTGGTCTACCCCTATTAGCCTGGGAATACCGATTAATACACCTGCAAATGAAACTCATTACATGGTTTCTGCCGTAGATAACCGATGGGCTTATTATTCTTCCTCTAGGTCTGATGGTTATGGGGATATGGACATTTACAAGATTTCGCGCCGAGCGGACGAGCTTGAAAAAATTGAAGATTCAATTCCAGACTTAGATCTTGAAACTTTACTTCAGATTGACTCAATTGTTTCTGAAATTGAAAGAATAAAAGGTAAAGAAGCTGCGAACTTGGCCTTGACACGTTTGAAAAAGCGAGAGATTTCTCTTAGTCAAGCAGCTGAAGAATTTATAGGTGATGAAGTTGTAATGGCCGATCCTAATGAACGTCCTCAAGAACCTTCAAACGATGATGATCTTGACGATATCCCACTTCTTGATATTCCAATTGAATTACCAACGGAAGATCCAATTGAGTTACCAGACATTCCTATTGAAAATATAGTTGAGGATCCTAAAGAAGAGCTTCCGATGGAAAAACCTAAAGAGGAGCTTCCTTTTGAAGAACCTAAGGAAGAGCTTCCAATGGAAGACCTTAAAGAGGAGCTTCCTATTGAAGAGCCTAAAGAAGAGCCAAAGGAAGTTACTCCAACGGAAACTCCGACTGAAGAAATGGCAGAAGCCGTTCGTGGTCTCTTTGAGGATTTGTTATTTGATTTTAATGCAAATAGTCTAAACTCGGAAAATCAAGAACAATTGAAAAAGCTTAGAGCTTGGTTAAACGATAATCTTAATCAGCTGCTCATTCTTGAAGGTCACGCCGATGATAAAGGTAGTGACGATGTCAACATGCTAGTTTCGAAACAACGTGTGTTAATGGTATTCGAATATCTTGTAAAACAAGGTGCTGATCCACTACGCGTTTCTTATGTCTACAAGGGTGAATCAGAAGCTAAAGTGCCAAACACTTCAGCTGAAAATCGTCAGAAGAATAGACGAGTTGAATTAACGGCTGAGCAAACGCTTTTCTTCACATATGTGAACTTTGGATTTGACTCATACGCAATCAACGTTAAGTCGAAAGAAAAAATTGATGATGTTGCTGATTTCATGAAAGCCAATCCTAACTCTAAGGTACATATGAGTGGTTTTACGGATAAGATTGGAAATCCTGATTACAACAAAATGCTTTCAAGTAAGCGTGTTAAAGCTGCTTACAAATATTTAATGGAAAAAGGTGTTGACGCGAATAGAATTAGTTATGACGCTTATGACGAGGCTAAACCAACTGTTCCAGACAACTATCCTAACTCAAATGCTTTGAATAGAAGGGTAGAATTTAGAATTAAGTAATCGGTAAAGCGCAATTTTCCACGACGAACGAAATTAAAATGATTGTTTTAAGCGTGTCACGCGGTTATTATTGCCCGAGCAGATGAGCGGAAGAGACGAAATAAGAATGAATTGGCTTAAATACCTAGGTTTAACCTTGATAATTAGTGCGTTAGCCCCTCTATCGTTCGCCCAAACTACAAGACAAAAAGCCTTCGATTACCTTGATAAAGGAGAAATAAAAGAAGCTCAGCAAGCTTATCTGGAGTTATTAGAAACTGAAGGAAACGACCCCCTACTCTGTTTCGAAACAGGAATAGCTTTTTATAAAGGTGATGCGGACGATCAAAAACAGGCAATAAAGTACTTTGAACTTTCCAAGCAATACTCTGAAGCGAATGATACGGTTAAGGAATTAAACTACTACTTAGGTCGCTCTTATCAGTATGATCATCGATGTGAAGAGGCAATGTCTGCTTACGAACGTTTCAAGCCTCTCATAAGAGGTACACAACCTGGAGATGAACTTAAGCTTGAGGTCGAGGAGTATATAAGAATGTGTCAGCACTGTATTTACCATAAGAACCTTAATGAGGTTGACCCACTTGTAAAGTACGAACGCAGAAAAGACCAACAGAAGTTCTTTATTAGTGATGAAAAATATATTCTTCTGGAGAATATGGGAGAAGCAATTAATACAGATCATGCTGATTATGCATCCATATTTTTCGACAACGAAGAATACATGATTTTCACTTCAAGAAGAAGAGAGTTTGAAACAGACCAAACTTATGATGATGGGAAGTTTTATGAGGATATTTTTCTCTCTCATTTGGTAAAAGACAGATGGACATTAGCCGTTGAAGTTGATCAATCAAATTTATTTTCCTCAGAATTTGTTGGTCATGACCTTCATGATGCTACAGTGAGTATGTCTCCTAAAGAAGATCACATGTATCTCTATAAGGATCATCAGATTTATAAGTCTGAAAATGTAAATGGCGTTTGGGCTGAAGGTGAACTTTATGACGAAAAGATCAATGAGAAGGACGCAAGAGTTTCTAGTGCCTTTCTTTCTGAAGATGAGAATATGCTAATTATTGCTTCTGACCGTCCTAAAGGATACGGAGAGCATGATTTATACTACTTCATCAAACAATCAGATGGAAGCTGGGGAGATATTGAAAACTTTGGCGCTGTAATTAACACTGAAAATGATGAAGAGTCACCTTACCTTACAAAGGATGGGAATCGACTATACTTCTCTTCTAGAGGACACTCTTCAATTGGAGGATATGATGTGTTCTATAGCGACAAAAAAGAAGATGGAAATTGGACTACTCCAGTTAACCTCGGAATTCCTATCAATACTCCTAATGATGAACTACACTACCTTATTTCTGAGGTTGACGAGGAGTATGCATACTATTCTTCCAATCGTGCTGGTGGATATGGAGACTTCGATATCTATAGAATCTCTGAAAACCTCGCTTCTGACGATAGTTTGTACGACTTAGCGATGGCTGATATCATCTATATTGACTCTATCCTAACAGAAGTAGAACTGCGTAGAGGTAAAAAATACACCGACAGAGTTGAACGTTACCTTCAAGATGGTAAAATCACACCAGAAGAAATCATTGAGGAAAACCTTACAGGTGCTTATGATATCCTTGACGACAAAACACGACGTCAAATGGACAGCACATATTTTGCTGAAATTGGTGCAGTAGAGTTAGAAAAGGCTCGTTTAGATTCACTTGAGAACATTGAAGCAGGCATCGCATCTAAGATTGAACAAGAATCTTCCGGTGGAGACGGTTCTGGAGATGGAAGCGGCAGCGGCTCTGATGGCACAGGTTCAGACGGATCTGGTAGCGGTGACACTGGTACTATGTGGCCTCAAGAAATTGATCTATTTGCAAATATCGAATTTGGGTTCAATCAAGCTACTGTTCCTGGTGAACGCAGAAAACAACTCGATATGCTCGTGGAGCACATGAAAAAGAATCCAAACTTTATCATGCACTTAAGTGGACACACCGATGATATTGGATCCAATGATATGAACAATCAGTTCTCGAGACAAAGAGCTATGGTTATCTATAACTACTTGATTGACAAAGGAATTGATCCTAAGCGTATTAAGTATGAGTTCTTCGGAGAAAGCAAGCCTTTGGTTGCAAACAATTCAGATGCAAATCGAGCTAAGAACAGAAGGGTTGAGCTAGAAGTTGAAAAATTTGCCTTCTATCGTCACATCAATTACGGAATCGCATCTGATTACTTAAACGATGAGGCATTGAAAACTCTAGATGAAGCCATTAGCTATTACAAATCCAATGGTGGAAAAACCATTGAATTTAACGGCTACACCGACATTACCGGAGCCATCAGCTTTAATAAAGCACTTTCTAGAAGAAGAGCTGAAGGAGCAAAACTCTATATGGTCGGACGCGGTGTTCCAGCTGAAAACATAAAATATCAGTTCTTTGGAACTAAAGACCCAGTGAGTCCTAATAACACTGAGGAAACGCGACGATTCAATAGAAGAGTTGAAGTACTCATCAAATAAACTCACAATAAGACATACAGAAACTCCCTCCTACCAGAGGGAGTTTTTTATTTTAGGACTATGAACTTAAACTTATCACGCCCTTTGGCATTCATTGATTTAGAAACCACTGGAGTTAACGTGGGATCAGATCGAATCGTAGAAATATCCATCCTGAAGTTAAATCCAGATGGAAGTAAAAACGTTCGTACCGAAAGAATCAATCCTGGAATCTCTATTCCGGCCGAATCAAGTGCCATCCATGGAATTCATGATGAAGATGTTAAAGACCAGCCAAGCTTTGCCGATAGAGCAAAGAACTTTGCGATCTTCCTTCATGATTGTGACCTTGCTGGCTACAACTCAAACAAATTCGATATCCCTCTTCTCGTGGAAGAGTTCTTAAGGGCAGGAGTGCAGTTTGACATGAAAGAACGTTATGCTTTGGATGTGCAGAATATCTTTCATAAAATGGAACAACGTACGCTCCAAGCGGCATTCAAGTTCTATTGTGATAAGGAACTAGTAAATGCTCACTCCGCTGAAGCTGATATTGCAGCAACACATGAAATTCTGGAAGCTCAGTTAGACAGGTATCCAGAGCTCTCTCAAAGTGTTGAGGAACTTGCTGAGTTCAGCCGTTTCCATAAGTCTGCTGACCTTATGGGAAGACTAGTTTATGATAAAAATGATGAAATAGTCTTCAACTTTGGGAAATACAAAGGACAATCTGTTCGCGATATCTTTATCAAAGAAGCTTCATATTACTTTTGGATGATGAAAGGAGACTTTCCTTTGAGTACAAAACAAACCATAAAAGAAATCTTTCAAAGTATAGCCAAGAAATGAAAATCATCTGCATCGGTAGAAACTACGTCGATCATGTGGCAGAATTGAAAAATGAAATGCCATCTGAGCCCATGGTATTCTTAAAACCTGACTCTGCACTAATCTTAAACAATCGGCCTTTCTTCTACCCTGAATTTAGCAATGATATTCACCACGAACTAGAGCTTGTAGTTAGGATAAACCGTCTTGGAAAACACATCCAAAGGAAATTTGCACACAAATACTACGATCAAGTTGGACTTGGAATTGATTTCACAGCTCGTGATATTCAATCAAAATGCAAAGAAAAAGGACTTCCATGGGAAAAAGCAAAAGCATTTGATGGCTCAGCTCCTCTAAGTCGACTCAATGAAATCAAAAACAAAGACCTATCAGGTCTAAACTATAAGCTACTTGTAAACGGCGAGCTAAAGCAGGAAGGCCACCCTGGTTTAATGATGTTCCCTATTGATCAAATCATAGCTTACGTATCGAGCTTCATGACCTTGAAAATCGGCGATCTCATCTATACAGGAACTCCTGCGGGGGTTGGCCCTGTTAAAATAGGTGACCAACTCGAAGCTTATCTCGGTGATGAAAAACTTCTCGATTTCAGAGTAAAGTAGGTACGATAATTGCCTATTTTCGAGTTAAGCATGAAATTTATCCTCCTTATATCTGTTCTCTTTTGTTTAAATCCTACTGTTTTCAGTCAGGACTCGACAAACCAAACTGATGCAAAAGGTCTTAAACAAGGGGTTTGGAAAGTATATCACGACAACGGACAGCTGCGATTTAAGGGCGAATTCAAGGATAACAAGCCCCAAGGTGAGTTCAGGTATTTTTCCATCGATGGAGGGCATACAAAGACCTTAATTTTTAAAGGCGATTCAGCAGACGCTCGTTTCTTTCATACCAATAAGCGTTTAATGGCTGAAGGTGTCTACTTTAAAAAGCTGAAACAAGGAATTTGGAAATATTATGATGAAGAAGGAGATATAAGTCTTCAAGAGAACTATCTAGATAACGAAAGAAACGGACCTTCTAGAGTATACTATAAGAATGGTGCTATCAATCGCGATTGCAGCTATAAGAAGGATTTGATGGACGGACTCTGCACAGATTTCTTTGAAAATGGGAAAAAGAAGTTCGAAGGAATGTATGTTGACGGTAATTTAGATGGTAAAGTAGTTCACTACAATTCAAACGGCACCACCTGGCAGAGCGGAAAATATGTCGCTTCTGTAAAAGATGGAAAGTGGTTGCTATTCAAGGCTTCTGGAGAGCTTGAGAAAATTGAGACTTATAAGCTTGGAAGGAGAATCAATACCGAATTTCCTAAATCAGACAATGAGAAATCTGATTCTAAGTAGTCTGTTCTTAACGAGCATTTTGGTTTCTTGTAATGAGGACCCGGCTTTTGTTGAACCAGATGCTGGCTATGATCATTATCCTCTAAATCAAGGTGCTTACATCATTTACGACGTTGATTCAATTGTGTATAATGATTTCACAGGAAATACCGAAGAATACAACTACCAGATTAAAAAAAGAACTCGGTGAACAATTACCCGAAAATCAAGAGGGTTCTGTTCGCTTCGAGCTTTTGAGATACTATCGAGCTGATGAACAATCGGAATGGGTGCTCACTAAACGCTAAGCTTTATATAAAGACCAAACGGAACTTCATAGAATCGAAGAGAACATTCGCTACTTAAGCCTGAGCTTTCCTATAATAGAAGGTAGAGAATGGAATGGCAACAAATACTCACAGCTTGATGAAGAGAGTTTTGAATTAGTAAACCATAATGTCTCTGAAACCATCAATAACCTAGCATTTGATAGTCTAGCCACCGTTGAACAATACAGTTCTGAGAACCTCATTGAGAAAAAAAGTGCCGCTGAAAAGTTTGTTAAAGGAATTGGTCTCGTTTACCGGTTTAGAGAGTATATCTTTACCCGAACTGATGGAATCAACACGCAAAACGATGTCGACAGCGGTCTTACCTACCGGATGGAAATTAATAGTTACCTCTCTCCTTCTCTTTAGCTTATCCCCTTGCCTCTTGGGGCAGGAATATTTCGTCAGTTTCAAAAACAAATCGAATACCCCCTACTCCATTGAAAAACCATCGGAGTACCTATCTACAAAATCTATCGTCCGTAGAAAGAGGTATGGAATTGCCATTGATGAACGAGATTTACCAGTAGACCCAAACTACATAGCTCAAATTGCTAGCCTCGAAGAGGTTTTCTACTTCTACAGTTCTAAATGGCTGAATGGGGCTGTGTTTAGCATAAGAGATTCTCTTACTCTTTTTCAAATTGAAGAGCTTGAATTCGTAAAAGCCGTTGCCCCTCTTAGGAACTATTACAAGAAGCGTTCAGCAAATGTTTCGAAAGAGGAAGACACTAAAGCATTTGATGGACAAATATGGTCCGACACTGATTATGGACCTTCTTATCATCAAGCGAACATGCTTAATGTGCCAAGCCTTCATAACAAAGGCTATCGAGGCAAAGGGATGACCATCGCTGTGCTTGACGGAGGCTTTAACGATTTGAAGAAACTTTCTCATTTTGATAGCCTTCAACTTGATTTCAGATTGCTCGCTCAGCGCGATTATGTCGATTTAGATCATACTTCTGTTGATGGCTCATGGCATGGTATGCATGTGATGAGCACCATGGCTTCTAATCTCCAGGGACAATTGATTGGAACAGCTCCTGAAGCCAATTATATATTGATCCGAACTGAAGATAGTGGCTCCGAAACACCCATCGAAGAGCTGAATTGGGTTGTTGGGGCCGAATTTGCGGATAGTATGGGTGCCGATATTCTTAATACCTCTCTAGGTTATACGAATTACTATCACGCTAATGGAATTAAGGATTCTCTACTCAGTTATGAATGGGAAGACCTTGATGGGAACACAAGTTATATTACTAGAGCATCTGATATTGCTGCTAGCCGAGGACTACTTGTGGTGAATTCAGCAGGAAACTCTGGGAATTCTGATTGGAAATACATTGGTATGCCTGCAGATGGCGACTCTGTATTGGCGATTGGCGCACTTGATTCAATGGAAAACAGAATTGGTTTCTCATCCTTCGGCCTTCCATCGAGCCCACAGATAAAACCCAATATCGCAGCAATGGGACATCGTATAATTCTTGCCCATAAAACCAGTGAAGGTAAAGACACACTCAGAATCGGCTCGGGAACTTCATTCTCTGGGCCTATCATCGCAGGTGCAATTGCCTGTTTATGGCAAGCTAAGCCAGAATTGAGCAATATGGAGATATTCGACATTGTTCAGCGAAGTGCAGATCGTTTTAACAATCCTGACACTGCCTATGGATATGGATTACCTGATTTTGAAAAGGCGCTTGATCTATTATCTGAAAAAACTGTCGCATATAGTCCCTCTTTGAGTTACCCAAATCCTTTTCAGAATTACTTAATGTATAGTTTCCGATCTGAGTTTTGCGAAACTTTAAGCCTGGAACTCCATGATCTTCAGGGTAATATTGTCACCCAACAATTGCTAACAACTAAGGAAGGCTTGAATGAATTTCTTTTAAATACAAGCACTTTACGAGAAGGTCTTTATATCCTAGTCGCCAAATCCAAGCATCATTCAGATCGTCAAAAATTGATGAAAGAAACTGACTGATAGCACTACATTTGCGCCGTGGGAAGAAGAATTCAAGAAAAAATTATTACTGGCTTTAAAGCAGAAGATTTAAGCAGTGATGGCCGTGCAGTTGGACGCGATGGCGAAGTCGTCATTTTCGTCAAAGGAATGGTTCCAGGAGATGTAGGAACAATTAAGGTTTTTAGAAAAAACCGCAGACACTACGAAGCTCAATTAGAGACACTAGAGCAACGCTCAGCTGACTATACAGAACCCAAATGTGGACATTTTGAGCAATGTGGTGGATGCAAATGGCAGAATCTCAGCTACGCTAAACAACTGGAGTTTAAGGACAAACAAGTGCTTAAAGCCTTTGAGAAAATTGCTCATGTAAGTGATTTTAAACGGGAAGCCATTATGGGTTCTCGAAACGAATATTACTACAGAAATAAGGTCGAGTTTTCCTTTTCTAATAAGCGATGGTTAAGTAAGGAAGAAATTGATTCAGGAAGTGACTTCCAAACTCAAAACGCCTTGGGCTTTCATTTACCTCGATTCTTTGATAAAATCGTTGATATTAATGAATGTCATCTCATTGACTCCTATTCAGATGAAATTAGAAACGGCCTACGAGCCTTTGCTTTAGATCATAAACTCAGTTTCTACGATATAAGAGAACACCATGGCTTGCTTCGAAACATGTTTGTGAGGAATACTTCTGATGATCAATGGATGGTTAACATGGTGTTTGGTGAAAATGACAAGAAAGGAATCGAATTAGTGATGGAATTTTTGAAGGAAAATTTTGATAAAATCACTAGCCTTAATTATACCCTCAATCGAAAGAAAAACGACAGTATTGGCGACTTAGATACTGTTTGTTATCATGGCTCCGACCATATAACCGAAAGCATGGGCGATTTGAAATTTAAAATTCGTCCTAAGTCTTTCTATCAAACAAACTCAGATCAAGCCCATCAACTGTACGATTTAGCGAAGTCATTTGCAAACCTGAAAGAGAACGAGTTGCTCTATGACCTTTATACAGGGACCGGTACGATAGCATTGTATTGTGCCGATGCTGTAAAGCAAGTGGTAGGAATCGAATACGTGGATCAAGCGATTGTAGATGCTAAAGAAAACGCAGAAGCTAACGGGATCGATAATGCTAAGTTCTTTCATGGCGACATGAAGGATATCCTTACACAATCCTTTCTTAAAGAACATGGCAAACCCGATGTGATTATCACTGATCCACCGCGGGCAGGAATGCACCCTGATGTGATTGAGGTCATTAAGAACAGTGGTGCCCAGCGAGTGGTATACGTCAGCTGTAATCCAGCAACACAAGCCAGAGATGTCGACATGCTTAAAGAGCACTACAAACTCACGCGATCAAGAGCAGTGGATATGTTCCCACACACAAATCATATAGAGAACGTCACTTTATTAGAGAGAATATGAACTTAGATCAACAATATTGGGAAGATCGCTGGGATAAAGGAGAAACAGGCTGGGATATTGGCTATCCTTCACCTGCGCTAAGCGATTACTTTAATCAGTTAGACAATAAGGAGCTGAAAATACTGGTTCCAGGTGGTGGTAACGCATATGAAGTAGAGTATCTGCATCAGCGCGGATTCACTAATGTTTACTTATTAGATATTTCAAAAAAAGCTTTAGAATCCTTTCACAAACGTTATCCTGATTTTCCGGAAGAACATCTCATTCACGATGATTTCTTTTCACACGAAGGGGAATACGATCTAATTGTAGAACAAACATTCTTTTGCGCTCTGGATCCTTCACTCAGACAAAATTATTGCTTGAAAATGCTGGAGCTTTTGAAACCAGGAGCAAAAATTATGGGGCTGCTTTTTAATGCTGAATTAAACAAAGATCACCCACCTTTTGGGGGATTCAAACAAGAATATGAAGATCTGTTTTCACTCTTTTTCAATATCAAATTGATGGAAGAGGCTCATAATTCTATTAAACCAAGAGAAAGCAGAGAACTTTTTATAATCTTTGAAAAAACAAGTAATGCCTAATTCAAACAGCGTAGAAATACTCAAGACTCAAGAAATTGAGAAGAAGCTACAACGTATGGCATATGAAATTCATGAAAATACCTATGCCGAAAAGCAGGTTATTCTACTTGGAATAAAAGAACGAGGTTGTAAACTTGCAGAGAAGCTCCTGCCCTATCTTCATGAGATTAGCAAAGACAAGTTTATACTTCAAGAAATTGCACTCGACAAAAAGGATCCCACGAAATATGAATTCACCGAAGGTTTTGATCCTCAATTAATGCGATCAAAAAGTGTAGTGCTAATTGATGATGTGCTCAATACCGGGAAAACTTTAATGTATGCCGCGGCAGCAGTAATGTTTCAGCACTGCTCAAGTCTGCTAACAGTGATTTTGGTTAACAGGAGGCATCGTTTGTTTCCAGTACGTGCCGACATCGTTGGCTTAACTTTGTCAACCACTCTTAAAGAGCATATTAGAGTAGACTTGGATTCAAAGAAAATGGCTGTTTACTTGGAGTAATTCAAAAGCTTCTTTTTCAATTCTTGAATTGAAGCTTTAGCCTTTGAGGCTTGAATACTGAAATCTGCCTGCTGGTAAAATTTCATTCTGCTGTTCAGTTCGGTTCTGATAAAATCAAGCAATTCTTCCTCGGATTTGTCCGCAATTAAAGGTCTTTCACTCTTTGCATGCTTCAATCGATCAAGCAACAACTTATCATCGGCCTCCAAATAAACAACAAGACATTCTTTTGAAAGAAGTGCTCTATTCCTCTTGCTAAGGATGGTACCTCCTCCACATGATATCACTCGAGGTCTTGACTCGCTTAAGACTTCTTGGAGTATTTGAGTCTCTATTTTTCGAAAATAATCTTCTGAATGGGACTTGAAAATCTCCGAGATTGATTGCTTTTCTTGTTCTTCAATTGTAAGGTCGAGATCTACAAATTGAAGGTCCATAGCCTTCGCCAATAACTTGGCCACAGTGGATTTCCCACTACCCATAAAGCCTACGAAGGCAATTGATTGTTGCATAAAAAAAGCTTAGCAAATCTTCCTCTCAAAGATAGTCTCAATAATTTCCAATTTCGCTTAGTGTAATAACTAAATGCTACTATATTTGCAGACTCATTTTTGAGGGGATCTGATAGCTCAGTTGGTAGAGCATCTCCCTTTTAAGGAGAGGGTCCTGGGTTCGAGCCCCAGTCAGATCACTTAGTAAAAGCTTCACCGAATGGTGAGGCTTTTTTCGTTTATAATAATAGGGCGAGAAGTCTATCCCGAGAGCTAAGCGATTCGGGAAGCCCCAGTCAGATCACTTAGTAAAAGCTTCACCGGATGGTGAGGCTTTTTTCGTTTATAGTAATAGGGCGAGAAGTCTCTCGGTAGAAAAGAATTTCGCATTGTTCATCCTAATTGGCCTATTTTAGACCAGTGAAGAAACTGATAATCTCCCTCATAATTTTAAGCTCAAGCTTCCTTATTCAAGGAAAGGAAATCAGTCAAAATTTTCACTCATGGTATATGTACTTTGGAAACCATAAGATTTCCAAAAACTGGGGTTTACACACCGAATACCAGTGGAGAAGACATGGCCTAATTGAAACTTGGCAGCAATCATTAATGCGTTTTGGCCTGGACTACTACACAGGGCAAAACTCCATGATTACCGCTGGTTATGGTTGGATCGTATCTTACCCTTAAGGCGATCAAGCTATTCCAACAAGCATTAACGAACATAGGATCTGGCAACAACTCATTCTCAAGAACCAAGTCGGCCGATTCTATTTTCAACATCGCTATCGTTTAGAAGAGCGCTTTATAGAATCGCGCATTGCCAATAGCACTGGAGCATACGAATTTGATTCATTCAATTACAAGTGGAGAGGTCGTTATCGCTTTTTAAGCTCTATTCCTCTAAATCGAAAGGCCATGGATGATGTGACGCTCTTCCTTGCAATCTATGATGAAGTATTCATCGGTTTCGGAAAAGGTATTGGAGCAAATGTATTAGACCAGAATCGACTTTTTGCAGCTTTAGGTTGGCGCTTTAATTCTGATTCCAATATTCAACTGGGCTATTTGAACCAATTTGTTTTTAAAGCAGACGGACAGCGTGCTGAGAGAAACCACACTTTACAAGCCGCACTGACCTATAATATTGATTTCAGAAAACAGATAAGTTTAAACTAAAGCTTCTTCTCGAAGTAGCGCAAAATGTCTTGCCCGTATGCCACTAGTTCTCCATTCTCAAAAAGCGCTGGATATACGACAACATAAATAGGCGGACGTTCTTCAGATTCGTCCACATTATAAGTTTCTAGCTTGTTTCCCTTTGCCTCTAATTCGTTAACCACCAGGGCGCAGCCGTGACAGTTATTAGCCGTGTACAGGATGTAACTCATGCTCAAGATCCTTTATATCGTGAATCAAAATGCTCTTCCGGTCAAAGTTAATGAGTTCGCGTTCTTTTAGCTCATTTAAGGTAATGGTAACTGTTTGTCGAGAGGTTGCAGTGAGATTGGCCATATCCTGATGAGTCAACTCATGCTTAAGTTTAAAGCCATAACCAATGGCTACTCCTTTTGCTTTTGCATTAGAAACAATAAAGTCAATGATTCTTTGACGTGCATCTCTGAATACCAGGTTTTCAAACCTTCGTTCCATGCGACTTACTCGATCTCCAATATGCTTTGTAACCTCAAAGCTGAGTTTAGCATTTTCACTCATCATGCTTATCATCTCGTCTTTCGAAATGGCACAAATGCGGACTTCTCCGTCCATTGCTTGAGCAAAATCACTTCTCTTTTCTTGACCAGTGATGGAAAGCTCCCCGAATACCTCACCCGGTTCCAAAATAGCTTTGATGATCTCTTTCCCATCTTCAGAAAAACTACCGATTTTCACACGTCCTTTTTTGAGAAGAAAAACCACATTCGAAGA
>ENA-UOXV01000618-UOXV01000618.1-marine-metagenome-genome-assembly--contig:-NODE-618-length-51470-cov-6.474531_pt1 | contig 51470 bp, 50 predicted proteins | sample MGYA00238165_ERZ766961 | MGnify/ENA primary metagenome ERZ766961 (study PRJEB28924, sample SAMN03173240) | marine metagenome | biome: Marine; feature: Water; material: Subsurface seawater | place: North... | reverse complement strand
TTCCGACAACCACACCTTTGCACTCTGTGTCTTTTGTAATTCCCAAAAATGCACGCTCGGCATTCTCACTGTCAATTTTGAAATAGTAATCCAAGGTTTTATCAATTGTCTCTAAACCTTCACCTAAGTTTTTCAGGCCTTTTGAAAAATCCGCTGGCCAGCTATAGTGATAATGCTTGGTCTCTACTCTCTGTTTTTTTCCAAGTAGAGCCTTTACTGTTTTGTTTTCTCCATCTCGCTCAAATTCGATTTTAACTTCGGTTCCAGGGCTCATTGAATTCATTGTTTCAGCCAAAGAACCAAAGCTGTTGATTTCCTGAGTTTCAATTTTAGTAATCTTATCTCCTTCTTTCAATCCGACTTTCTCAGCTGCACTTCCTTCAACAATACCAGTAATTATGCAAGATTCGTCAATTGACTTTCCGTAAACTCCTAAGAATGCTCCTTGGCTATTCTTGGCAGTCTCCATATTGCTCAGTTTGGTTTTGAGAAAAATATCTAGGGCCTCGGTAGATACGTCAACATCAAAGTCCTCGAAGTCTTCTAAGTTCTCAATGAGTTTATCAATCGACTCAATCTGTTCAAGATTTAGTTCTTTCGTCTTTTTGCTTGTTTTACCATCTTCATTGATTTCGATGGTGATTTTCATGCTTTTTTGAGGGGCTTCTTCCTGAGCAAATAGGTTGAAGTTCATGAAAAGAATGCAGATTCCTAGAATATTTTTCATAGCTGTATTAGAATGGTACATTTCAAATGTAATGAACGCATGCTCAGCTAATTGTTAAAATGGAATTTGAAAAATGTTAAAGCCTGTGAACGGTAGCTTTTACAGTTTGATCTGTCCTCTTAATCTCTTTCTAAAAAGATCAAAAGGGACAATCAAGAATGAGACTAGCAATACGAAAGCCCATTCTCTCCAGTTTAAAGGAGTGGTTCTAAACATCTGTCCGCCTATTAGGACAATAATTATTTGAATGAAAAAGATTAAGGCCACCACCCTACTGAAACCTTTATTCTGGTCGATATGATGAAGCAGACGATTATCACTCACCCTTACATTGAACTTGTTGAAATTATTCATGAATACGAATAAGCTAAAGAATGCGGTTAGGAAAGGAATATTGCCTGCGGAACCATCACGTGAAAAGTACTCAGTTACGTATGGCATTTTCAAAAAGAACAAGCAAACAAAGGTGATGAACAAGCCATTCGCTATAATTGAGCTCCACATCGAACCTACGATCAAATGTTCATCTCTTGATTTAGGTTGTTCTTCCATGTGCTTTTCTAAAGGTGGTTCCCCACTAAAAGCTAATGCCGCTAAAGTGTCCATGATGAGATTTACCCATAAGAGCTGAATCATAGTCAAAGGCAATTCAAATCCCAAGAAAGGACCTGTAAATGCCAAAAGGATGGCACTTAAATTAACCGTTAACTGAAACGTGATGAATTTTTGGACTGAACGATAGATTGTTCTTCCGTAATGTACAGCAGAAGTAACGGAATGTATATTGTCATCGAGAAGCACGATATCGGATGCTTCTTTAGCGACTTCAGTGCCACTTCCTAGGGCAAAACCAACGTCTGCTTTGCTTAGAGCCAGACTGTCATTAACGCCATCTCCAGTCATCCCAACCACCTTTCCTAAGGATTGAGAAAGTCGTACTAATCTAGATTTATCACGAGGTAAACAACGGCTAACAACCCTCAATCGAGGGAGAATTTCTTTAAGCTCAGAATCACTAAAGTTTGCCATCTCCTTAGAACCTATGGCAATTTCATCATGGCTTTGCATGATCCCCGCTTCTTTTGCAATTGCGATGGCAGTTCCATGTCGGTCACCAGTAATCATCACAACCTGTATACCTGCTTTCTGAAGACTTTCAATAGCACCGCGTGCATCATTTCTCAATTCATCGCGAATAAGAGAGAAGCCCAGAAGCGTTAGACCAGAAGGAAGACCATCTTCTCCAACTTCCTCCGAACTTGTAGCGATTCCAATAATCCTAAATCCTGCGTCAGCTTTTTCTTCAAGTTGGTTGGTCAAATTTTGTTTTAAGTCATCGCTCAGCGTAACATTCTTGCCCGATTTATCATAATAACTTGTGCACTTGTCTAGAACGATTTCTGCTGCACCCTTAATTAGGGAAAGTTCCTTTTTCACTTCGAGTTCTACTCTGGTGGAACTATATTTTCGATCAGAATTAAAATGAACCTGATTGAGAATCGTAAGACGCTCGCTCTTCATTTCCTCAGTAGACTGATGTACAAACCTCAATAAGGCTCTCTCTGTGCTGTTTCCGCCAAGAATTAGATCTTCATCATTTTTCGCTTGATGATTGATGACACTTGCTGAATTCTCCCGAATAGATATATCTAGGAGCTGTTTCAACTCATAAGGCATCTCATCGGGTGATTTAAAATTGATCAGCAGTCGCTGATGCTCCTCGTCGACAGCCAGAAATCCAACGGCATCCAATTTACCAAGGGTTATTGTTCCAGTTTTATCTGTAAACAGAATATTCAAGCTTCCTGCGGTCTCAATACCCAGAAGCTGACGAACCAAAACTTTTGACTTGAGCAGTTTTTTCATGTTCTGCGCAAGCACAATTGCGATCATCATTGGCAGCCCTTCCGGCACAACCACCACAATAATTATTACCGCAAGAATTAAGGCTAATACCAAGTCTTTAATTACCAATCCCCAATCCGCGAAATAGGCGTCAAAATCTCCGTGATTATCTATGTATATCACTTTGAACATGAAGGCTAGGGCAATCAATGGTGCACCTAAGTATGCAAAGCGAGCAATTTGATTTGCTAAGGTTCCAAGTTTCACTCTGAGAGGTCCTAAACGATCCTCTTTTTTCAGATCAGAAGCAAGTTTGCCAAAGAGGGTTAAGTCACCTACTTGGTTTATTTGCATTACTGCTTCCCCATCTTCTACGATAGCTCCTCTATAAACAGAGTGTTTATCGTCAAGACTCGGTTCAAATGCTTTGTGAGAAGGAACTTTGTTTGCTGCATCAGCTTCACCGTTGAGCGCAGCTTGGTTAACTTTTATTCTTCCTTCTATGATTAATCCATCGGCAGGAATTTTATCCCCTGGTTCTAGAAGAACTTTGTCACCAACAACAATATCATCGATATTAACTTTCTGAACTGAATTTCCTCTAAAGACGTTCAGGAAGATTTTGCTCGCTTCTTGTTGAAGCTTTTGGAAGGTTTGTTCGTTCTTAAACTCACTCCAAGTAGAAACCAAAGTTGCTAATGCCACTGCCACAGCAATTCCGACACCCTCATACCATTCTGTGTAGCCGAAAAGCCATAGAACTATGACAACTACCAAAGCAATCAAGAGTACGATGATCATAGGATCAGCGGCGTTCTCAAGAAGTTTAGACCAAAAAGTTGTGACTTTATGTTCAGTAAGACTATTAGTTCCGTGTTTGTCTCTGGACTCAGAAACTTCCTTTTCGGAAGGACCTTGAATATTGAACATTAGTAGTTAGGGCAATAACTGATAAGAGTCAAAAATAAAATATATGCTGAAGTAGGCAAATAACTAGGCCTTGAATCTTATAATTCATTTGAACGATGATTAGTGAAGTACATCGGCTTCAGCCAACAAGTCGATGCAGTTGCTCAGCAGCTTCAAACGAAAACTCTTCAATTAATTTTAAACAGGCTGTAATGCAAGGCTTTAGAATGAAAAATTGGCACTATTCGTTCTGGTAGAATTAAAGCCACTTTTCAGAATCGCAAGCCAAGCAGTGCCTCTAAAGTCATTTATTAAGACATCGCATCACTCTTCAATGAGAAATAGACTTTGAAAGTAAATTCTCCAGTACAAACCAAAAACAATTGTTATTGAGTATTTTATATAATAATTTTGGTTTCTGTGCCAAGAAAGCCCTATTCGACCAAATGCATGTTATGGCAGCCCAAATACATTGATAAATCTTGCGAAATTCTGTTCTTCGCTAGGCTTTAACAAGCTTTACAGGAACAAATTTTGAAGTTGGTGTATTGCTTCGATTGGCAACTCTTTCTATTGGAACTAAAACATTCGTCTCGGGAAAATAGCTCGCAATGTTCCCTTTTGGAATGGAGTATTCTTTGACAATAAACTTCCGAGCAATTCTTTTCTTTCCAAATTCCTCGTTAATCATATCTACCACATCATCCTGAACCAATCTCCTTTCCTTCATGTCAGCTTTATTCATAAAAACCAGACGGCGTTCGTTAAGAATTCCTCTATATCTATCATCGAGGCCATATATCGTTGTATTAAACTGATCATGAGTTCTCACACTCATCAGAATCAGCTCATCGGCTTTTACATCATTTTCAGGCAGTGAAACAGTGCTGAATTTCGCTTTGCCTCCGATGTTTTTGAAACTACCATCCTTGGCAGAATTAGGTAAATAAAATCCTGCATCCTTCCTGACTCTTTCGTTATAAGAATTAAATCCTGGAATACAGGCCTCAATTTCATCACGGATCAAGTCATAATTCTTAGCCATTTTAGCCCAAGGAATATCACTCTCTGGAAAACATGCTTCAGCAATGCCTGCAATTATAGCCGGTTCACTCAAGAGCTCATTGGAAATCGGTTTTAACTTACCTGTGGATTTATGGACCACTCCCATAGAATTTTCCACACTTACAAATTGAGTTTTTCCCTCTACAATATCCTGATCGCTTCTTCCTAAACAAGGCAAAATCAAAGCCTCCTTACCGTGAACTAAGTGGCTTCGGTTGAGCTTGGTGGAGACCTGAACGGTGAGGTCGCAGTTGGACAGGCCTTCCGCTGTTAAATCAGTATCAGGAGTGGCAGATAGGAAATTTCCACCCATGGCAATAAAGGCTTTCACTTTTGATTCTGACATCGCCTTAATACTATAAACAACGTCGTAACCATGATCTCGAGGGGCTTTAAATGAGTAACGTGAATCTAGCGATGCGAGGAAAGCTTCGGGTGGCTTTTCATAAATCCCCATCGTTCTATCTCCCTGAACATTGCTATGACCTCTCACAGGGCAAGCCCCTGCCCCTTCTCGGCCAATAGAGCCTTTCAAGAGGAGGGTATTCACCATCTCTTGAATATTTTCAACTCCTGTTTTCTGCTGTGTAATCCCCATTGCCCAGCAGATAATTATTTTGGATTTAGAAGCTATCAAGTCCGCAGCTTGCTTAACAAGTGAAGCATCTACCCCTGAACGTTTGATTAATTCACCCATTTCCTGAGTTTCATAAGCTTTAAGAAAAGACTCATAGTTCAGTGTGCGCTCACTAATAAAGTCCTTGTCGATACAATCCCTTCCGCTTTCTGACTGCTCAAGAAGGTATTTATTAAAAGCCTTGAATAGGGCCATATCCTCATTGATCTTTACTTGAAGAAAGAGGTCGGTTAATGCCTCTCCTCCATTGATTAGATCAAGTGCTCTTTGCGGGTCTTGAAACTTCATCAAACCTGCTTCAGGAAGCGGATTAATACTGATTATCGTTGAACCATTTCTCTTGGCTTTTGCAAGGGCTTTAAGCATTCTAGGATGGTTAGTACCAGGGTTTTGACCTACTACAAGGATCAATTCAGTGTTTTCAAAATCATCCAAAGTGACGGTTCCTTTTCCAATCCCGATGGTTTCCCCTAAAGCAACCCCACTTGATTCATGGCACATATTGGAGCAATCAGGAAGATTATTAGTCCCGAAATTTCTTACAAACAATTGGTATAAAAAGGCTGCCTCATTACTGGTTCTTCCGGATGTATAAAAGACCGCTTCGTTTGGAGAGTCGAGACCATTAAGTTTTTCAGAAATCAACTTAAAACTATCTTCCCATGAAATAGGCTCATAATGACTAGCCCCTTCTGACAGGTAAAACGGTCGTGTGATTCTTCCCTTCTTTCCAATATCGTAATCACTGAGTAGTGCTAGCTCATTCACTGAGTTCTTTCTAAAAAACTCTTCGTCTACAATTTTAGTAGTAGCCTCTTCCGCCATGGCTTTTGCCCCATTTTCACAATATTCACCTAGTGAAGAACGATGATCATCTGGGTCTGGCCATGCACAACCAGGACAATCATAGCCATCCTTCTGATTAAGTTTCAATAAAGCGGTGTTTGCTCTAAGTGCTGGCATTTCTTTCAGCATGTGTTTTACTGCTACTCCAACTGCTTTGAGGCCGGCAGCTTTTGAGGGAATGGGAATTTCCTTTTTTCCAGTGAAAACTTCGGGGGGACGAGAATTAATCACTGCTTGCTTATTGGCTTTCAGTGCTTCTTTAGATTCGCCTTTTGGCTTTTTAGCTTCTTCCATGTAATGATGTTCCTCAAAGTCAAAGCTAAAATTTTCTACCTCTATGAGCAGGATTGAGCAGATATTCAAAAATATTTCTTCCTTCGTAGAGGATGAAACTCAAATCAATTCTCTTTATACTTTTCGTTTCTCTTCTTGGGGGTTTATATGCTCAAGAATCTACAAGCTTATTTGAGCCTCATTCAGTTAACCTTACTGTTGAGGCGGGCCTTCCAAGTAATGAAGTTTATGATGTATTAGAAGATAGCATAGGACGCCAATGGTTTTGTACAGATAACGGACTAGCTGTATTCGATGGTCAGAAATTCATTCGAGTAGTTGACTCAAGTTGCTCTGTGGTATTTCTAATTTCAGAAAAAGACCCAGAGGGGAATTTATGGTTTGTCACTCTCGTAGGAGATGTCCTAAAGGCGAAGCCGAAAGAGAACTCCTTGGCAGTCGTATTTAAGTCTGATAGCTTGCAGGATCTCTTTGGAGGTGCCATTATTTCTGATATGGCATTTATTGATGGCAATCTTATTTTAAGCGCTGCGAAATCTCTTTTTTCACTTCCGTTGGATAATACAAAAGGGGAACCAAAAAAAATTGTCCCTAATGAAAATCAACTGCTAGTGCTGAGCGATGGGAATAATACGATTGCTGCAAAAGGAAAAGTCACAACTAGCTCCTTCGAACTAAAATTAGTTGTGAATGGAAACGAAACTAGTTTTAGCAGCAAACCCTTTATGAAATCCTCTCGTAATGCCACCACCGGAGTACTGCGTAATGAGCATCTATTTATCTTAGAAGAAAATAGCTTAACCCAAATAAAGCTAAGCGATGGATCCTATATCCGAGAGCAGAACATGCCTAAAAACACCACGGGTATTTACATACATGACGATATGCTTTGGGTTGGAAGTTATTCAGATGGGCTAAAGGCTTATAGTTTGGATGGAAACTTAACACTCAAACAACACATCTTCCGAGAAAAGGCAATTTCAAAATTTAAAGTGGATAATTCCAAAGGGAAATGGATTTGTTCTCAAGAGGAAGGTGTTTTTTTCATCCCCAATTTCGCCGTTCAATCTGTTGATACAAGATTATCAGGAATTAGTAGGATCACCTCCACTTTTAAAAGAAACAATGAGGTTTCTTTCGGGGAATATAAAGGCGGTGCCTACTTCATTGATATGAATGAAGAAAATAAGGCAATTTCTCATTTAGGCTCCCTATCTGACCAAATCAGTTTCATCGGGCTTTACCCAAAAGATTCCTCGGTAAAGTTCATAAGTCAGAAAGAAATCTTAAAAACAGAAAAAGGGAATCAATTAACGTCTATTAAACCCAGAAGAACTTTTATTGGCAGGAGTGATATTGATTTTCCATTTAGTGCTTTTAGAACCGTAAACAAGCGTTTGTATAAAAGAATAAATAAAGGCGATAAATTCAACTACAGTCTTATTGATAGCTCTCAACATTATCAGCGCATAAGAGTCATAGAGGATTTTAAAGACTTTAGTCTCATAGGAAACTTTAATCAAGTGTTTTATGTAGACAACAGAACCAATGAAGTTCAGCAACTTGCTTTTAGGGACAAAACAATTGATTTCAGGGCTGCAGCAATTTATTCTGAAGATGAAGTAGCCCTAGGCACAAAAGGTGAAGGCTTGTTAATACTTAATAAGAACGATATGAGCCTAAAAGCGTTTGAGTTTGGTCTGAAGAAATCTCAACGATTTTAAACCTAAAGAGACAGGGGTATCTTTTATGGATTGGGGTTCCGAATGGTTTATTTAGCCTTGATTTGAAGACTAAAGAGCTAAGCAATTGGTCCTCTATATTTTTGAGCAAGCACTTGGCTTTTCAGGGAATGGAAGTGACAGAAAATGATGTGCTAGTAATCTCTCAAAATGCACGCTATATTTTCAAGCCGAAGGAGATTGACCTAAACATCTCCTTGCCTAAGATTTATAATTTGAGCTACAAAAATGCTAACGTAGCTTCCAATATCTCAAACGAAGGGATTAAGTTAAATGAGGCGAAGGCGAGTTTTGAAATCATACCTGAATCAGTTGGATACAAATCCTTGTTCGGACATGTTTATCGCTAACGTTTGCTGCCAAATGATACGAATTGGAAATCTAGCACAGCTCAAGGAATTGTGTTTAGCTCACTGAAAAGTGGTGACTACAATTTAGAAATCCAATCGGGAAGCAGCGCAGGAAGCTGGAACCAAGAAAGTCTTTTTATCGGAATAGAAGTAATTCCAATATTTTACAAAACAATTTGGTTCTACGCTTTGCTCTTGGTGCTCTTGAGCCTTATCTATTTGGCCTTCTATAGATTCCGAATAAGTGAAGTTAAAAAGCAAAACCTACTTGAAATCGAAGTAAACAATGCCCGAAACAAAGCCCTGAGCGTTCAACTCAACCCGCATTTCATTTTCAATTCGATGAATTCGATCAATTCTTACTTGGCTAATAACGACAACAAATCAGCGATGCGCTATTTAGGGAAGTTTGCCAAAATGATGAGAAACATGTTTGAAAACTCACAGAACACATACATCAGTGTGCATGAAGAACTGATTGCCATAGAGCGTTATATCGAAGTTGAAAAAATAAGGTTGGAAGACAAATTTGACTATGCCATTCACCTTGCTGACGGAATTGACGCTCACGAAACTTTTATGCCTTCATTAATACTTCAACCCTTCGTTGAAAACTGTATTTGGCATGGCATCGCTCCTCTCAAAAACCCTGGCCAGATTCAAATCATAATAAAGAAAGGCTCTGAAGCGAATCAGCTGGTGATTGAAATTAGAGATAATGGCGCTGGCTTAAATCCCAGAGATCATCAAGATCGACTTGATGCCAAGAGAATTAGAAGTACACAAGTAATTAAGGAACGTTTTTCGATTTTAGAACGTTTAACCAAAGTGAAACATCGAATTGAGATCAATCCGAATCCTGAAGGCGAAGGTGTAGTAGTGAGATTAGTTTTCAATTCACGGAAAGAATTAAACATAGCATGAGAGCGATAATAGTAGATGATGAATCAAAGGCAATCATCAGCCTTAAAGGCATGCTCGACATCTTTACAGAAGATATCGATGTGGTTGCCACGGCTAGTTCAAAAGCTAAAGCAGTTGAGCTAATTGCTCAATCTAAACCCGAGTTGGTATTTCTTGACATTGAACTTCAAGATGGAAGCGGAATGGACGTTCTAGAGCATTTTCCTAATCGAAATTTTCTAGTGATTTTTGTAACTGCCTACGATCAATATGCGGTGCAGGCCTTAAGAATGAAGGCTTTTGACTACTTGCTAAAACCTGTAGACCCTGATGACCTCGAAAAGGCTGTCGAAAAAGCTAAGACTTACGATAGTACTGCCGGAAGAGCGGCACAATTGACTCAAGTTGATAAAATATCTGTTCCTTCAAGAAACGGACTGATATTTATAAAGCTTGAGAACATCATTCGCTTGCAATCAGACAATACCTACACCAACATTATTCAGAAAGATCACAAGCCTATTCTTATTACCAAAACCCTTAAAAGTTTCGAGAACACGCTCAAGGACTCTCATTTCTTTAGAGTTCACCAAAGTCACATTGTTAACTTTAAGGAAGTTGTAGAATATACTCACTCTGATGGAGGGCATTTAGTGATGAGTAATGGCGTCGAAATCCCTCTTAGTAGAAGCAATAAAAGTATGATTGAAAAGGCAATCGAACTTCGCTTATTAAATCTCTAAGCAAGAAAAAGGCCCCAGTTAAACTGGAGCCTTTAAACTATACTCTTGAAGCTTAGCGAGGTCAGATGCTGCGCTCAATTAGGATTCAGAATCGAAGATGCTACGAAGGTGCAGCCTTTGCATTTTAATTCAAAGTCAATTCTAGAATACTGCAGCTTTGAGATAGAATTCGGTAAATTATATACTTTCTATGACCGTGGCATAACCTTGTCCTACTCCAATGCACATGGTACAAAGGGCATATTTCTTACCTGTTCGTTGAAGTTCTAAAGCAGCTGTTTGGATTAATCGCGTTCCAGAAACCCCCAATGGATGACCGAGTGCAATTGCTCCCCCATTTGGGTTCAATCTTGGATCATCATCCTCAATTCCCAAATTGCGAGTTACCGCCAAAGCTTGTGCAGCGAAGGCTTCATTTAATTCAATTACATCCATTTGATCAAGCGACAATCCTGCTCTCTTGAGAGCTAATTGACTCGCCTTCACAGGACCTATACCCATTATTCGCGGCTCAACCCCTGATACACCAGAACTCAAAACTTTGGCAATTGGTCTCAAGCCATAGGTCTTAAGTCCGTTTTCAGAAGCGAGTAACATTGCAGCTGCTCCGTCATTTAATCCAGAACTATTTCCAGCGGTCACTGAACCATCTTTCTTAAAAGCTGGTCGGAGCTTCGAAAGAATCTCTATGCTAGAATTCGCTTTGATAAACTCATCATGTTCAAATGGGATTGGCTCTTTCTTGCGTTGAGGAATCGAAATAGGGACAATTTCTTCTGCCAGAATTCCTTTTTCCTGAGCTTTTGCTGCTTTCATCTGCGACCAATAAGCAAATTGATCCTGATCTTCACGATTGATCTTGTAGAGTTCTGCGAGGTTTTCAGCTGTTTGACCCATACCGTCTGTTCCGTAAAGCGCTTCCATTTTTGGATTGATAAACCTCCAGCCAAAACTTGAGTCATGCATCTGAGCATCACGCCCATAGGCTTTAGATACTTTAGAAATCACCCAAGGTCCTCGAGTCATATGCTCTACTCCACCCGCGATAAAGAGATCTCCATCTCCAGAATGAATAGCTCGCGAAGCCTGAATCACAGCCGACATTCCTGATGCGCACAAGCGATTCACTGTTTCTCCTGGAACGCCAAGAGGCATCCCAGCAAGAAGCAAGGACATGCGAGCAACATTTCTGTTGTCTTCTCCTGCCTGATTTGCGCAGCCCATAATCACATCATCAATTTTTGAAGGATCAATTTCAGGATTTCTCTTGATGAGCTCTTTAAGCACTTCAGCGCCTAAATCATCAGTTCTTATTGGTGAAAGGGTTCCAGAAAAATTACCGATTGGGCTGCGAATAGCATCTATTATATAAGCTCCGTACATGTATAAATTTTGCTAGCAAAGGTACAAATCGAATTACTTAGATTCGCCCAATGTTATTCTTAGCACTCAGCATAGTAGCATCTAGCCTCATCTTTTTGATTTTCAGGCTATTTAATAAGTATGAAGTCGATAATTTAAGTGCAATTATCACTAACTATTTTGTCGCTGCCAGTTGTGGCTTTCTCTATAAATGGCCAGAAAGTAATTTGTACAGCTATCCATGGTTTTGGTCGGCGTGTTTTTTAGGTCTCGTTTTCATCCTTCTTTTTGTGGTAATGGCGAAAGTGACCCAAGAAAACGGGATTTCTATTGCTGCAGTTTGCAACAAATTGTCGGTAGTGATCCCTGTTCTCTTCGCTGTTTTCTTTTTAAAGGAAAGATTAACGATTTACACCTTTTTGGGAATTGGACTCAGTTTGATAGGTACATACATGGCTCTTTTTGAAAATAATCAAAACCTGAAACGTTTTGTCTTTCCCCTCATCTTATTTGTAGGGAGTGGCTTTCTCGACACTTTTCTAAAATACAATCAAACGAGCTTGGTAGAGGGTGATTCATTTATCTGGTTCACGAGCAGCATCTTTCTCTTTGCAGGAATTTTCGGGCTGAGTTATTTAGTGCTTTTCAAAAGGAAAGGAAAAGTAAAATTCCGTTCTGTGCTCTGGGGAAGCATTTTGGGTGTACCAAACTTTTTCTCCATTTTGTTATTACTGTGGACTTTAGATTTTTTCAGCAAGCAAAGCGCCATGGTATTTCCTATCAACAATGTTGGCGTAGTTATCGTCTCAAGTGTGCTTTCTTTCATACTCTTCTCAGAAAAAAGAAGTCGTTTGAACAAGCTAGGGCTTGTAATAGCAAGCATTGGAATCTTGCTTATTGGCTTTAATCTTTGAAATGTTCCGACAAATTGTCTAAGACATCCTGAGGTGCTTCGCAAGGTTTATTACTCTTAATATCAACAAAGACTAATGTTGTTTCTGCTTCATTAAGCAAATCCTTCTTTGAATTGTAGCATTGGTATTTAAACTTAATCCTAACAGAAGGCATTTCTTCGATGATGGCTTTAATCACCAGCTCGTCATCGTAAAATGCAGGTTTGTAGTATTTGATTTTATATTCAAGAACAGGCAACATGACCCCTTCATCTTCTAAACTCTTGTAGTTTACCCCAATGTTACGAAGTGTTTCCACCCTTGCAACTTCAAAATAACTTGAGTAGTTTCCATAATAAACATAACCCATTCTATCGGTCTCACTATACCGAACTCTTATTTCTGTCTCATTAACAAGCATTTTAACCTATCTTTTAAGAAGTTAATATTGAGCCAAAACTAGGTAACATACCTAGAATCAACTAGCTAAGGTAAATTTACGCGAAAGCATGAATTATTCTGTGCTTCAGGGCTTGTAATTAGATAAAAAAAACATAAAAATCAAGGGTAAAAAGGTTTTTTTATGTACTTTTTTTTTGGAATATTTGTCATCGCAAAAAGGGGCCACCATTCCAAGAAAATTTCCAACAGAAATTTCACGGGAGGGAATCGTGATTGGAAACTATTTGACATGTCTAACTACATTAAGTGAATATTAATTTATGAGTAAAAAAACTACCGAAGAAGTTTGGGATCAGTGCCTCAGTGTGATCAAAGACAATGTTAGCTTGCAGAGTTACAAAACATGGTTTGAGCCAATCAGACCTGTGAAGCTAAAAGACAAAGTCTTGACTATACAAGTGCCTAGCCAATTCTTCTATGAGTGGTTGGAAGAACATTACATCACCCTGCTTAAAAAGACCATTAAAAAAGAACTCGGAAATGAAGGAATGCTTGAGTACAGCATTATCATGGACAACAACCCGAGTACTAAAAAGCCATATTCAGTAAAAATCCCTACTTCGAATACTACAGCTATCAGAAACCCTGCTGTAAGTATGCCATTGGATATCGGTGAAAAAACCATCAAAAATCCATTTATCATTCCTGGATTAAAAAAGGTGGTGGTCGATTCACAGCTAAACCCGAATTATTCCTTTGACACATTCATTGAAGGAGATTCAAACAGGCTGGCTCGTTCAGCTGGTTATGCTGTAGCAAAAAAACCAGGAGGTACTGCTTTCAATCCACTTTTGATTTACGGTGGTGTAGGCTTAGGTAAAACACACCTAGCGCACGCTATCGGAATTGAAATCAAGAAAAACCACCCACAGAAAACTGTATTGTATGTTTCTTCAGAGAAGTTTACACAGCAGTTTATTGAGTCTGTAAAGAACAATAACCAAAACGATTTTATCCACTTCTATCAAATGATCGACGTATTGATCATTGATGATGTGCAATTTTTCTCAGGAAAAGACAGAACACAAGATGTCTTCTTCCACGTATTTAATCACTTGCACCAATCAGGAAAGCAGCTAGTACTTACTTCTGATAAACCTCCAGTTGAGATGCAAGGAATGGAACAGCGTTTATTATCTCGTTTCAAATGGGGCCTCTCTGCAGATTTGCAGGCACCTAGTATTGAGACTAGAATCGCTATTCTAGAGATGAAAATGTATCAAGAAGGAATTGATCTTCCAAAGGAAGTAGTTGAATATCTCGCCTACAGCATTACAACGAATGTTCGTGAGTTAGAAGGTGCTTTGATTTCCTTGATTGCTCAATCATCACTTAACAAGAAGTCAATTACACTTGAGCTTGCTAAGCAAATGATTGACAAGTTCGTTAAGAATACAGCAAGGGAAGTATCTATCGATTACATACAAAAAGTTGTGTGCGACTATTTTGATTTACCAATCGAACTGATGAAATCAAAAACTCGCAAACGTGAAGTTGTTCAAGCAAGACAAATTGCGATGTACTTCTCTAAGAAGTTGACCAAGTCTTCTCTTGCGAACATTGGAGCTCATTGCGGTGGAAAAGACCATGCTACCGTTCTCCACGCATGTAAGACCGTCAACAATTTGATGGATACTGACAAGACTTTCAGAGGATATATTTCTGATCTTGAGAAGAAGATTGCGCTTCAATAAAAAGCATTCATGGTTGGTTGTGAATAGGGATCGTTTCTTCAGAAACGATCCCTATTTTTTTTGTTGAAATATGGAAAAAATACTAATGGTTTGTCTTGGGAATATCTGCCGCTCGCCAATGGCAGAAGGCATAATTCGCAGTAAAGCCTCTGAACAGGGAATCGATATTATTCATGACTCATGTGGCACTTCTGCCTATCATATTGGTGAAGCACCCGACGAGCGAGCCATTGACAATTTAACTGGGCATGGCATCGACATTAGTGATTTAAGAGCAAGGCAGTTCACAGTTAGCGATTACGAAAACTTTGATCGAATCTATGTGATGGATGCTTCAAACTTCCAGGATGTTATTCGCCTCGCCCCAAATGAAGAAGCAAAGTCAAAAGTGAAAATGATCCTTAACGAAATTCATCCGGGAGCCAACTCCCCTGTTCCCGACCCTTGGTTTGGAGGAACTGATGGATTTGAGAGCGTTTATAAACTTCTAGACCTAGCTTGTGACAAAATCCTCAGTCAGATAAAATGAAAACAGGTAAATTATATCTGATTCCTGTTCCAATCGATCAAGAACTTAGCCTTCAACAAATACCCGAAGAGACCAAGTTTCACTCAGCCAGACTAAAAGAGTTCATCGTTGAAAAGGAAAAAACAGCGCGACGTGTTTTAAAGCTTCTAGAAACTCAGCATCATCAAAACGATCTCATTTTTCATGATCTGGGAAAACACAGCGACTCTCAGAATTATGCTACCTATCTAAAATCATGTCGCGAAGGAAATGATATTGGCCTCATGAGTGAGTCAGGAAGTCCAGCCATTGCCGACCCTGGCTCTGAGATTGTTGCGCTAGCGCATGAACAAGGAATAGAAGTTGTGCCTTTATCGGGGCCCTCTTCCCTACTCATGGCACTGATTGCAAGTGGAATGAATGGGCAAAATTTTGCCTTTACAGGCTACTTACCAAAAGAGAAAGCTGATAAAGTTGAAAGGATAAAGTCACTAGCTAAAAAGGCATTGAATGAAAATCAAAGTCAAATTCTAATAGAAACCCCTTTCAGAGTGCATCAGTGTATGGAAGATCTCAGTCGTCATCTGCCTCCTCAACTAAAAATTGCTCTCTGCTTGAATATGGGCACGAGTGATCAAAAGATCATTAAAAAGACCGCTCAAGAATGGAAGTCTTCCAAAATAAAGGAACACAAACCCCTTGCTGTTTTTGTCATAGGCAAATAGCAGATTGACATCAATCCTAAACTTATTCATTTAAACCAATTTTTATGAGCATCTTCGCGCTCAAATTAGAAGGCCATCGAATCAATAAGAAATATTGCGATCATCGCACACGTAGATCACGGGAAAACTACCCTGGTTGACAAGATCATTGAAGCAAGTAAGACCCTTGACGAGCGACAAGAGAGAACTGAGCTTTTGCTCGACAACAACGACCTTGAAAGAGAACGCGGAATTACCATTCTATCCAAGAATGTTTCTGTAAACTATAAGAATGTCAAGATCAATATCATTGACACTCCTGGTCACGCCGATTTCGGTGGTGAAGTGGAACGTGTGCTTAAAATGGCCGATGGGGTGCTACTTTTGGTGGATGCTTTTGAAGGTCCTATGCCTCAAACACGCTTCGTGTTAAGTAAAGCAATTGAATTAGGTCTCAAACCTATTGTGGTTGTGAATAAGGTCGATAAAGAAAATTGCACACCTGATGAAGTACAGGAAAAGGTGTTTGACCTGATGTTCAATTTGGAGGCCACCGAAGATCAGCTAGACTTTGAGACCATTTATGGTTCTTCCAAACAGGGCTGGATGTCTAGTGATTGGCAAAAACCGACTGATAATATTATTGTTCTTCTAGATGCTATTCTAGAGCAAATACCAGAAGCTCCATATCGTGAAGGAAGTCTACAAATGCAGATTACCTCTCTGGACTACTCAAGTTTTGTAGGACGTATTGCAATTGGAAGAGTTTACCGTGGAGACATCAAAGTAGGACAACAGATTGTGCTTTGTAAAAAAGATGGAAGCTTCAAAAAAGTAAAGATCAAAGAACTACATGTTTTTGTAGGTCTAGGACGAGAACGAGTAGAAGAAGTAAGAAGTGGTGACCTCTGCGCTGTAGTTGGTCTCGAGGATTTTGAGATTGGCGATACCCTAGCGGATGCAGAGAAGCCCGAAGCCTTGCCTCGAATCGCAGTAGATGAACCTACGATGAGCATGCTTTTCACCATTAACAATTCTCCTTTCTTTGGTAAAGAGGGAAAATTCGTGACTTCACGTCACCTGCGAGATCGTTTAATGCTTGAAACAGAAAAGAATTTGGCCTTGAGAGTAATTCCTACTGCATCAGAAGACAAATTTGATGTTTACGGAAGAGGTATCCTTCATCTTTCAGTTCTTATTGAAACCATGCGTCGCGAAGGATATGAGCTTCAGGTTGGAAAACCTCAGGTTATTATCAAAGAAATAGACGGCACCAAACACGAACCTTTTGAAACGCTTGTGGTGGATGTTCCAGAAAACCATTCTGGAAAAGTGGTGGAGCTTGTTACCCAAAGAAAAGGTGACCTTCTGGTTATGGAACCTAAAGGAGTGCTCCAACACTTGGAATTCGATATTCCAAGTAGAGGCTTAATCGGTCTTAGAAACATCATGCTCACTGCTACAGCAGGAGAAGCTGTAATGACGCATCGATTTAGAGCCTACGAGCCTATGAAAGGTGAAATTAAGTTGAGAAACAACGGTTCGTTGGTAAGCATGGAAGCTGGACAGGCTTTAGCTTTTGCACTAGACCGATTGCAAGATCGTGGTAAATTCTTCATAGAACCAGGCGATAAAGTCTATATAGGTCAGGTTGTAGGTGAAAATAGTAGAGGCGACGATATGGGCGTGAACGTGATCAAGGGTAAGAAATTGACCAATATGAGAGCATCGGGATCTGATCAAGGAGCTAAATTAGCACCTAAGATTCAATTCTCCTTGGAAGAAGCCATGGAGTATATCAATGATGATGAGTATCTCGAAGTTACTCCTTTGAGCATTCGATTAAGAAAAATCAAATAAGAAGGACTTAGGAGTCAATTGCTCCCTGAACTCGCTTCATAAAAGCGTTAAGTGCTTCTTTTTCAGGAACACCGTCCTTAATTTCTTCGGAAACGGCGATGCTACCATAAATATTTGAAAGAACTTCTCCGATAACTTCAAGTTCTTCTTCCTTTAGCCCTCTGGCTTCAGCAAAATGCTCTAAAAGCTCTGCGGCTTCTTCTGCTCTTGCAATTCCGTTCTCTTCAATGAACGGAAGCATATTTCTAATTACTGGTAATTTCATCTAATATTTCTTGAATAATTTCTGCTTTACTCCCCGATCGCTGGGCAACTAGCTTACCATCTTTATATGAAGCGAAGGTTGGAAGATTTTCAACACTTGCCATTCCTCTTGACTGTGGAAGCTTCTCAGCATCTACATAGGTGAAAAGTACATCCTCATTTTTAGCCGCCATTTTTTTGAATTTCGGCTTGAGCAAACGACAGTTTCCACACCAGGAAGCGCCAAATTGAACCATCACTTTTTCGTTGCTTTCAACTAGTGACTTCAGTTCGTCTTCTTTTAAATCTAAAAATTCCATAGGATCAAATTTAAAGCTTCAACATAAAGAAAGAGGCAAAGTTTAAGCTTCTGTGCTCAATATCACCATAAGCCGCTGGCTTACCTTCTGACTAAGGACTTCAGAACTATGATTCCCATAGGAAACCACTAAACTATCGTCAAAGCTTTCTTTGCTCTTTAGCTCAATCTTACTCCCTATCGTCAAGCTCTTAGTATTTAAGTAGTTCAGCAAGTCCTGAGATGAATTGCTCAGTGCTTTTAACTCATAAGTTTTACCGATTTCTACTTTGGCCAATTCCAGAAGTTCTTGACTAATAACTTCACCATTTTTATCTGGTATTGGAGAACCATGAGGGTCAAAGCGAGGAAAACCTAAAAGCTCATCCATTCTATCAAAGAATCGTTCAGACTTTATATGTTCGACCTGCTCGGCTATCATGTGAACTTCTTCCCAACCAAAGCCCATCTTCTCAAAAAGGTACATCTCTGTTAGGCGATGCTTTCTGATTATATCGGCTGCCGCTTTAGAGCCCTTCTTGGTTAGGCGTAGTGGTTTGTACTTTTCGTAGCTTAAATATTCTCGCTCCGACAAACGTTTTACCATGCTATTCACAGTAGGCAAGCTAACCTCTAGGCTTTTAGCCAAGTCAGTAGCATTTATCTCTGCTTTGTCATTGGCCAAATTATACAAGGCCTTCAGGTAATTCTCTTCTGTTTGGGAGTTCGATTTCATGAGAAGCCAAAGCTAGAACATTTATCATTTTCAATCGTTGTTAGATTAGTCTAACTTTATACATTTGCACAATCAAACTATTCTGATTTGAGAGTCTTCTTCTTTCCATTCGTGCTTTGCCTCCTGATGTTTGTTGGCAAGAGCTATGCGCAAACTGGAGACATCAGAGGAAGAATAGTTAGCGAAGAGCAAGGCTTGCCTTTCGTAAATGTGGCTATTATTAATTCTCGCTTCGGAAGTATTTCCGACGAAAAGGGAAACTTCAAGTTAAATGGAATTAAAGCAGGACAACACAGGCTTGCCTTCTCCTCTATAGGCTACACTACCATAACTAAGGAAATTGAGCTTAAAGAAAACGAAGTTCTCGAGCTTAAGATCTCGATGGAAAAGCAGGTAAAAACCTACGATGATGTGGTTATTTCTGCAAATTTCAAAGAAGTTTCAAGATCTGAAAGTCCAGTACCGATAGAAGTTTACTCCAAGGAATTTTTCAAGTCTAATCCTAGTCCCAGTATCTATGAGGCCATGGATAACGTAAATGGAGTGCGACCTCAAATCAACTGTAGCGTTTGCAATACGGGAGACATCCATATTAATGGTTTGGAGGGAGCTTATACTATGGTTCTTATTGACGGCATGCCAATAGTTAGTGGGCTTTCAACAGTATACGGGCTATTTGGTATTCCTAGAGAACTCATTGAACGAGTTGAAATCGTAAAGGGCCCCGCTTCCACCCTATATGGCTCAGAAGCAGTTGGAGGATTGATTAATGTAATTACCAAGGACCCTAGTAATGCGCCTCTCTTTTCAGCAGACCTTTACACCACTACATGGGCAGAAATCATTGGTGATTTCTCAATGAAATTTAAACTCTCTGACAAAGTCAATAGTCTTTTAGGTGTCAATTATTTCAACTATTCGAACCCTCAAGATCGGAATGATGACAATTTCACAGACATAGCACTTCAAGACAGAGTATCAGTTTTTAATAAATGGTCGGTCAAAAGAAAAGATGGTAAAAAACTATCCATAGCTGGGCGTTACGTTTATGAGGATCGATGGGGAGGTGAAATGAATTGGACACCCGCATTTAGAGGAGGTGATGAGATCTATGGTGAGAGCATTTATACCCAGCGCTGGGAGCTTTTCGGTACTTATGATCTACCAGGCAAGGAAGACTTCAATTTAAGTCTGAGTGCAAACGGACATTATCAGAATTCAGTTTATGGAGCGCTTGATTATCAAGGAGCTCAAAACATAGGTTTTGGTCAATTTTCTTGGAACAAGAACTTAGGTACTCGAAACACTTTGTTGGCTGGAACAGCCTTGAGATATACCTATTACGATGACAACACGCCTGTCACGAGCTCAAATGACGGCTTAGCATCCAATGCTCCCTCTGAAATATTGCTTCCAGGAGTTTTCATTCAAAATGAGTTCAAAATGAATAGTCAGAATAAGGTGCTTTTTGGAGCCCGTTATGACTACAATAGTATTCATGGAGAGATTCTTTGTCCTCGTTTAAACTATAAATGGAATAGCAAAAGCAAGAAAAATGTAATTCGACTTAGCCTTGGAAATGGCTATCGCGTTGCCAATGTATTCACGGAGGATCATGCTGCCCTCACTGGTGCTAGAACAGTGGTATTTCTTTCAGATCTAGAACCTGAAAGATCTTGGAATAGCAATATAAATTATGTTCGAAAGATCTATGGCAAAAAGGAGCTCATCATTAACCTCGACGCTTCTTTGTTTTACACCTACTTCAATAACAGAATATTTGCGGATTATGATGCAAATCCTAACCTCGTAGTTTATGACAACCTGAATGGACACGCCGTTTCGCAAGGAGCTTCAATGAGTGTAGACTTGAGCTATCGTCAGCTTAACTTTAATGCTGGATTTACCGCTATGGATGTTTATTCGGTGAATCAAGGGATAAAAGAACAAGAAGAACTCACGGAGCGATATTCTGGAAACTGGAATCTCAGCTATCGCTTTGATAGATTGAACCTTCGAGTGAATTATTCTGGAAACCTCTATGGCCCGATGCGAATTCCTCTACTTGGAGAATTGGATCCTCGACCAGAGTTCACTCCTTGGTGGAGTATCCAGAATATTCAAATTACCAAGAAATTCAAGAAAGAGTACGAGCTATATTTTGGAGTTAAGAATTTACTGAATTGGACCCCTGATCGCTCTACACCTTTCTTAATAGCGAGATCGCAAGATCCTTTCGACAGAGGAGTAGACTTCGATCAAAATGGAAATGTACTGGCAAGTCCTACTAACCCGAGTGCTTTGAGCTTTGATGCCGCCTATGTTTATGCTCCTCAACAAGGCATCAGAGGCTTTTTAGGCTTCAGAATGTTTCTAAACAGATGAAACATTTCTTGTTAAGTTTCTACTTGGTTCTGATGGCTACGCTTTGTTTCAGTCAAGCCAAACTGAGCGATTTCAATAATCTAGAAAGCAAGCTGGCAAAGGACTCCAGAAAAACTCTTGTATTTGTTCATACCGACTCGTGCAAGTACTGTCAGTTGATGCTCAATACGAGTTTCAAAAGTGAAGCTGTTGTCACTGAGCTAAACAAATACTTCTATTACCTTCCTTTTAATGGAGAAAGCAATGAAAGTATCCAATTTGGCAATAGAAGCTTTTCGCCTGGGGGAACTCAATCTAATCCCGGGCAACATGAACTCACTAGCGAAATCGTAAGTATTGAAGGGGAAGTAAAGTATCCAAGCATAATTGTCCTGAATGAGAAGCTAGAAATTATCTATCGAAAAGCAGGCTATCATTCAGAGGAGGCCATTCTAAAGCTACTGAAAACCAGCAAGTAAAAAATTTAAATGCTTATCTTGGGACTAATGCAGTCTCAAAATCATAAGCTAGAACGTTTCTTTTTTTGGATTTCAAGATCGCTAGGAAGTTTGGTATTAGGCTTCTTATTGCTTTTTGTTGTTGCACATCTTTTTGACGATTCTGAAAACAATGAAGGCTTCAAGAATATCAAAGAAGTAATTCTCTTCATTCTCTTTCCTGTCTCAAGTATCATTGGCCTGTTTGTGGCCTATAAGTGGGAAAAACTAGGAGCAAGCATTTGCCTTGTCGGATTTATCGCTTTTCTAATGATTGACTTCAGTATTGCCAAAACATCTACTTCTGGAGCCTTGCTTTCTGCGCAGTGCTTTACATGATACACGGTGTTATCAAGTCGCTCTAATAAGGACTTACACTCAGCAATTCAACCTCATAGACTAAGGTGGTGTAAGGGGCTACAATCCCAGTGCTTGATCCTCTTTCACCAAAGCCCAATTGAGATGGAATTATAAAGCGCGCCTTCCCTCCTTCTCGCATTTGGGGAATTCCGAGCTCAAAACCTTCTAACAATTGATCTGGCTTACCCAAATCAACTTCAAGGGCATTTGAATACTCATAGGTATTATCGAATACAGTTCCATCGACGAAAAACGCCTTGTAATGAACGCGGATATTACTTCCACCAGCTGCAATTCGTCCTTTTCCACTATCAATTGGGAGATAGTAAATCCCTTCAAGTCGATAGTCCTCCGTTATTTTATTCTCCTTCAAGAAATTATTGAGACGTATCTGCTCATTCATCTCTTCATCCTTCAACCACGACTCCAATTTCTTAAGTGAATCGATTTCTGTAGGGGTCAGAATTTCATTCATCTTAATACTCAACTTTACAGGATGAATCACGCCATTCAATCCTTCAATCTTGCATAGCTTATCTAGATTGATTCTAGTCCCTTCAATAATAAAACTCGCTGAATCTCCCTCATTTAATAAACTCAAGGCCTCATTAAGCCCTCCGTTTTTTAGCTCTGTTAGTTTGTAAACAAAGGGATCACCTGCCTCCATTAAATTCGTATAAATCACAGAATCGAGCGTATCACTTAAGATCATACTTGGAAGGACAAAATCACCTGCCTGACCCGGAACATCTCCATCGCCAATAACGTGAATCTTGTAATTCATGCCAGTTTTACTTAAAGTGTATCCTTCATATGGGCTTTCTGAACATGAGTGCATCAAACCCATGAAGATCACAATATAGACTAGTCTTTTCATCTTAGGCCATGTAGTTTAAGTTCAAATACCAAACTAGCGTTTGCTGGAATTTTGTCGCGATCTCCCAAGAGTCCGTGAGCTAAATGAGGAGGCATGATTAAAACAGCCTCTGCACCTTCTTTCAAATAAAGGACTCCTTCATGCAGCCCACTTTCTACCGCATCACTTCCAATCAAGAACTTATCAGTTTCTCCTTCGGCAGATTTATAACATTCCTTGCCGTTAAGCAAGCTTATACGGTAGCTTAGCTCTGCTTCCATTCCCTTTTCAGCTTGTATGCCATCTCCTTGCTTTAATATTAAATAGCGAAGTCCACTTCCCGATTCATTCATGGTCCACTGACGACGTTGGATATATGCCTCAATGCGATCCTCCTCAGTTTGAATACGTTGTTGGTTTCTTTTTATGAGCTCTTCTTTTAAGGATGGCTTTTCAGTGGGCAATTGATTAGGCCGTGGATCTTCCTTACAAGAGATTACAAGTATTGCTATAAATAGAAGGTACTTTAAAGTTCCCATGCTTCTCCTCTGTATACTGTTCCTTGAAATGTCGACACTAATTCATTCGATGAATATATCTTGATTTCATATACGCCACTATCTTCACGAAGCACAAGTTCGCGTGACTCCGCTTTGAGCTCATCTCCTAAACGAACAGATTTCAACATTTGTATGCTTGTTTCAACTGAATAGGCCTTTTTTCCATGAGTATTTGCAGCAAATGCCAAGGCAGAATCGGCTAAAGAAAAGCATATTCCGCCATGAGCTATTCCAAAACCATTACACATTTCAGAACTGACCTTCATTGATAATTGAACCTTTCCTAGGGCTATGCTATCGAGCTTAATGCCCAGCCATTGACTAAAGGGGTCATTCTCAAACATATAATTAACGATTCCTTCGGCGTTCATCGAAATTCTGTTGCTGTTCTCAAAGATTGGAAAATCGACGCAGCTATTAGGGTACTTTTGCTCTCGTTTTGAAGAGAGAAATCAACATTCAGCTTTTGAGCACAAAACTGTTTTGCATTTGCTTGCTGATCTTTTCTTTCACATCCATCAAATCGCAGCACACCGGTTTATTCCATACGGACTATAGCCCCATTTCCGCAGCCCTTGTAAACCCTGCACTCGCGGTCAATTCATACACTTTTCAAGAAATCAAATTGCTTGGTGCTTCAGGCCAATTGCACAATAACTATCTACACTGGAAAGATGCAAACCTAAGATCTCGTATCCGAGATAATACTAACAAGACGAAGGTGAATGTATTTGGAGAGGCTGAGATTACTGCACCATCTGTTATAAGAATGGTTGAGCGATACAGCTTTGGTCTCTTTATGAGAAGTAGAAGTATTGCTTCCATCAGAAATATGCCATTAGAGTTCGCAAAATTTGGTTTTGAAGGCTTGGATTACCCACCGCAGCACGGTATTATTTATGAAGCAAACAATGCCAGTGTGAAAGGAATGACCTGGGGAGAAATTAACTTGCATGCTGGAGCTATTGTGAAACAATATGGCAATCAAATTTGGAGTGTTGCTACGAACCTCAAAATCTTAAACGGTTTTGGGTACGGTGGTGTGCTCTTCAGAAACACCGAAATATTGGTCGACAGCCTTAACATGGAACTTAAAAACTTCGACGGACAATATGCTATTGCCGTACCTGGTTGGGGAAAAGGATATGGCGCTGGACTTGATATTGGGCTGTCGTACATGAAAATGCTCGATGATGATCTCGGCGGTTTCAAACCTCATTCACCTAAGAGTTTTTGCAAGAAAAAAGCATACAAATTCAGACTTGCTGCCTCCGTCAATGACCTCGGTATCATTCGGTTCTTCAACAGTGGTGTTAGACGGAATGAAATTTCCAATCAAGGTTTTTTGTGGAATGCTTACAATGATCAACCAGTTGGAGGCTTGAGCAGTTTTGATTTTGTTGCTACAGAAAAACTAAAGGCTTCAAATGCACAGTTTGACACGAGTTCGGCCTTTAACGCTTATTTGCCTCTTGCTATAACAGCCCAAGCAGATTACAATTATGAAAACGGCTTTTACGCTAGGGCTAACCTGCTCTTGGGGCTGCGGGCAAGAAATAGTTTCGGCGTTGACAGAATGAGCTTCTTGAATATTGCACTGCGATATCAAACTCAGCTTTTTGAAGCTGAACTCCCATTGACAATCAATAGAATTGAAAAGCCTGGTCTTGGGTTCAACATGCGTTTATGGGGCTTGAGTTTTGGAACCAGCAATTTCTTGCCCCTCCTATTCAATTTCGACACTTATAGTCTTGATGCCTACGTCAGTTTAAGTATCCCACTGTATAATAATAAAGAATGCAGGACCTTTTTAGCGAATCAATACAGGTTTTATAGAGGAATGACACGCATCCGACTTTTCGTAAAGAAGAAAAGATCGCAACGCTATTTTTAAGCTACATTAGTTCAAAATTCAGAACATGGCTTACTTTGAAAAGGGATTTATTGAGTTCTTCACAGAGCTGGAAAAAAACAACGAACGTGAGTGGTATCATGCCAATAAAGCTAATTACGAGAAATACGTAAAGAAGCCTTTTGAACTCTTTGTGACTGATTTAATCAAGCTTATTCAGAAGCATGATAAGAATGTACAAGTAGAAGCCAAGCAATGTATTTTCCGGATTTACAGAGATGTTCGTTTTAGTAAAGACAAGACTCCATACAAACTGAATACCTCGGCGATAATTGGAAAAGATGGACGCAAAGGCGGTAGTATTCCTGGAAGCTATGTGGAAATGAGTCACAAGCACTTTAGATTTTACGGTGGGTGTTACAATCCTGAAAAACAGAACCTTATGGATATTCGCTATGAAATAGCAAACAATCCCGCTGCATTCAAGAACTTATACAACAACAAGAATTTCAAGAAACATTATGGTGATTTAAGAGGAGCTAGAAATAAGATTCTTCCAGCAGATTTAAAAGAACCTGCACTCACCGAACCATATATTCTAAATAAGCAGTTTTATTACTTTGAAGAGATGGATCCAAGCATATTGCTGAGTGATGATCTAATGAAAGTTTGCGAAAAGAATTATCTTGCATCTCAACCAATGCTCGATTTTCTTACCAAAGCAGGCGGCTATGCAGAGCTTTAAACTTCTACTCCTATTTACTTTATTAAGCTTTCAGACCTATTCTCAATCTGAGTATGCACGAGACATCCTGAACATACTTTGTTCTAAGGAAATGCACGGAAGAGGATATGTCAACAAGGGTGATTCCTTAGCGTCTGAATACCTAGCCTCTGAATACGAGAAGCTGAACTTAGAAAAGCCAGGAGATACTTATTTCCAAAGCTTTGAGCATAATGTAAACACCTTTCCTACTGAACTCTCTGTAATCATTGATGGAATTAAACTTAATCCAGGTTCGGAATTTCTGATCCATCCAGCCTCTGCTGAAGGAGGATTAGAACATGATGTTTTCATGGTTAATCCTGAGCAACTAGAGAATAAAGAGAAGTTCCTTCCTAAACTTTTGGAGCAGCACAATGCCTTTGTTGTCATTGATCGAAGAGAAATCGAAATAAGCAAAGAGCAAGAGAAGCTCATTGCTGAGCTCAGTGCTTTTGTAATGTTTGGCGAAGATCATTTCCTAGCTGGGATTATTGAAATCTACCCATCAAGTTATAAAGGACTTTGGAGTGTTAGCAATCAACAGACCCATCGCGTGGGTGCAAAAGTGTTTTCAAATAAAACCCCTAAGAAGTTCAAGAAGATTAAAATCAACGCTGAAGCGGAGTTCTTGGAGGCCTATACTTCAAGAAACGTGATTGGAAAAATAAAAGGTAAAAGTTCAGATAGCACAATTATAGTATCTGCTCATTATGATCACCTAGGGCGGATGGGGCCAGGCACTTATTTTCCAGGTGCTTCCGACAATGCTTCGGGTACAGCCATGCTGCTTTCTTTAGCCAAGCACTTTTCGCTTAACCAACCAGAATTTGATATGATGTTTATCTGTTTTGCGGGTGAAGAAGCAGGCATAGTGGGTTCAAAATATTATGTTGAGAATCCTATCGAAAGCCTCGAAAAAATCAAGTTTGTTTTGAATCTCGATATCATGGGAACTGGTGATGACGGCATCCAAGTCGTAAATGGAACAGTTTACAAAACGGAGTTTGCCAAGTTGCAAGGATTGAATGATGAGTTTTCATTTCTCAAACAAGTAAAAATACGCGGAGAACGTTGCAATAGCGACCATTGTGCATTTCATGAAAAAGGCATCCCCTCTTTCTTTTCCTACACCCTTGGAGGTAAAGCCGAATATCACAATATTTACGATACTGCCGAAAGTCTAAGCTTGAGTGAATTCGACTCCGTGCTAGACTTATTTAAACAGTTTTTAGCCAAGCTTTAAGACGGCTTAGAAGGCCAATTATCAGGGCTCCTTCTGATTCATCATCCTCTAAAGGATCTTTCTGGTACAGCTTTTTTTACTATTTTTGAGTAAACCTCAATATTATGTACTCTCAATTAAAGACTCCCTTTTTCATATTTTTCTTTAGCCTTTTGGCTTTGGTTTCGAATGCTCAAGTTCTAGATTCAAGCATAACCAGCGAATACGATAATGGTGTTTGGATTAAGGAATTCAAAACTTACTACAACTACACTAGTTTCGGAAAGAATAGCTTGGTTGAAACCACTAATTATGGTAACCAACAAAATTTTTCAAGGCTTGAATATTCTTACGATTCCAATCAGGACTTAAGTCATATATACTTCAGTCTTTGGAACAATACCAATAGTTCATGGGATACTTCACAAGTGGAGATATTTCAAAGAGGAACACAGGGCAAAGTTCAATTGTATCTTAAGCAGAATAGGTATACAGGAAACTGGGTTACAACGCTAAAAGACTCAAATATCTACAACTCTTCAGGCATTCTTTCGGAGAGATACTCCGAGTCAAGATTGGCAAGCGGGCAACTCTATGAAAAGTCAAAACAAATACAGAGATATAATGCGAACGGCTTGCTTGACACCCTACTAGTCGAAACTTGGGATCAAGATTCCTTGGACTGGTTTCTAAAAAGAGCACATGTGTATTCCTATGATGCGCAGGACTCACTGCTGAGCGATGAGCAATTCAGAGTTCTAACGAATCAAAATTGGATCGAAGAATTCAATATCGAAACAAGCTATGACCAAAAAAACCTGGCTATTCTCAGAACACAATCTTTCTTTAGAGGAGGGTTTTATGTGACTACTCGGGTGGATAGTCTGAGTAATTATAGCTTTGGTAAAGTAGATGTTAAAACCACCCAGATAGTTCCTCGAACGAACGCCCCTCTAGAATACATTGAAAGAAATAAGTATTACTATTCAGGTCAAGGTGTTTCCGTGGATGAAAACGAGCAAAGTTCATTCAAACTATTTCCAAACCCTGCACATGACATCCTTCAGATTCATTGTGAAAATTGTGACGAATATTTTTCAATTATCGATCTTAGCGGAAGGATAGTCCTACAAAGCTCGTCGGACAATAAAACCATTGATGTATCTGGCTTACCAGGCGGTTATTACCAGATTAAATCAGGCTCATCAGTTGGTCAGTTTATGATCAAATAGCGCTTTAAATAAGCTCTATTTAAAGAATGTTTAAAATCATTAGTTGACATTTAAGAGCAAATTGCCATTTTTGCCGCCGCAATATGGATGAAGAAGCTATTAAAAACCCGAGTATTTTTTTCGGGTCATTTGAGTGGAGCGAGCCTATGACCACTGCTACAGACATGGTGCTTGCCTTGGTCTGTCTTTATGGTTTTCTGCGTTTTTACAATCATAAAGGCAACAAAACAGAAGCCTTTCGATTCTTCCTATTTTACTTTTTATGTTTTGCCATAGGAATTGGTAGTGCCAGTATTTTTGGTCATGCATTACAAGCCTATTTGACTCCAGACTGGAAAGCCATAGGTTGGTCTTTTGCAGGAGTTGGAATCATGTTCATGGAATTGGCTTCTCTCAAATTAATATCGAACATGATCAAGAGAAGCTATCGCTATATCTTTTTGAGCTTCATAATAATACATACCGTCTGTTTCTTAGGCTTGATGCTTGTTCCAGAAACAAGGGATTTCAGTTTTAGCGCTGCAAATTCAACCTTAGGTCTGGTCTTTATCACTATGCCCATGCAAATATTTCATGGAATTAAAAAGAAAGCAAAGGGATCCTGGTTTGTTGTTGCCGCCATAATTTTTGGTTTCTCTCCCCTTTTCGTTTACCTCTTGAAGCTTGGCTTTGGCAGGTGGTTTAATTACCACGACATTAGCCATTTATTACTTGCAATGAGCAGCTATATCACATTCTTGGGAACTTGGAGACTCGGAACAAAGCCTTCTTCTGTTTAGGAGAACTTTAAAATGGAAAGCTGCACATTAGCCATCAGCTCTTCATCGACTTCCTCTATGCTTGTAAGTACAATTCCTGCATTAAACTTCGGTGGAACATTGAGCTTTTTAGGGTCTTGTACAGAAGAGTCAATTGCTTCTTGAGGAAGATTTAAAGCTACCCATAAACCTTCCTTGCGTGGGTTCAGAATCAGACATTGCTGTTTGGCGATGACCGAAACATATCCTTTACAAACGCCAATTTTAAGATCAAACTTGCTTGTAATGCGCTTTATAAGCTCGTCATAGATGGTTCGCAAATGAGGTGTTTTTTCATATTGATCCATTAGAAGCGCATCTGGGTCACCATAAACAGGCTTCTTTCCATTTAAGTAGATTGCTGCCAACACAGAGGCAAAGCCATACTTCATTCCAATTTCCTTGTGAAGAAACTTTTGTATTTGACCATGCTTTTCAAGCCCTGATTGCTCAACTGCATCCATCACCTCATCCAAGGAAAAACCAATACTTTCTTTGAGGTTCTTGAGCATTGCTGCTTCCATTTCACCAGGGGTTTGGAGAGTAGCCATCTTATTTTAAGTCTTAAATTAATTATCAAATTTTAGACGGACTTCATAACCTGAGTGACTTCTAACATTAAGCACTCTGCCACCCTCAAATATGAAGTACTGTCCTCTTATTCCCATCAGTTTCGAACGAAACTTAGGTTCTTTATCCAATTTGAAGCTAGTTACTTTTTGAGGGTATTTGATGACAGGGAACTCAATTGAAACTGGTTCTTCATTGGGTAAAAGGAATTCTTTTAAATCTTGAGGCACAAAACTTTTTAGCTCGTTTGCTAGTGCTTTTAGGTCCTTCGAATCTGTTATAGTGTTTGTGAGCATGTTGCGCCAATTGGTTTTATCAGAAATCTTGCCTTTTAAGGTCACTTCAATAAGCCCAGCAGCTTGACGATAGGGTGTTTCCGCTATTACCAAAGCTTCAATAGCTCCTTGGTCCATCCAGCGATGTAAACGTTGAACCGAGCGAGTTACCCCTACTTTAGTGCCAGCTGTGCGCGATAAATAAACCGTATGGGGTTTTACATGATGTTCGATTTCCCAATCGAGGTCTCTAAGGGCAATTCCCAAATGTGCTTGACTTAACTCAGGGCGCAGGATGCTTTCTGAGGCCTGAGGTGACTCCATGTATGCTTTATACGACATCCCCTCGCCGAAAGTCTTTTTAATCTTTTCCCCCGTTACCACGCAATGGATATTTCCTGTAAACTCAATTTCAATCTCTTTACCAACTAGAGCATTCAGTTCAAAAACTTCTTTTGGCTCAAGCACATCATAAAGGCGGAAAGCATATTCAACTGGCTTTTTGAATACCGTTTGCATTTTTCTGAGGTTACCGAATAATTCCATTTTCTTTCTTTCGTTTCTTGTGATGCAGTCGTTTAACTTAGCGCCAAATTAATAAGATTAGGAACAAGATAGATTCCTTTTTAAAATTGCAAGCAAGCAAAGCTTCATGAAACTTAAAATCCTCATTATTTCAATCCTCATCAGTGGCCTTTTTGTTTCATGTAAGGATCAAGCTTTCCCTTGCATTGATGTTGAACGAGAAGCATTTTATATGGGTGCGCCTATAACCCTGATCAACTGCTCAGAAAGTCAAGTCAGAGTTGATTTCAACAAAACTGATGAGATTACCGAATGGGAATCTTTTGAAAGCAGTATCGTTCATTCCTATACAAGACCTGGAACCTACTTCATGGAATTCGAATTTAACAAGGATGGTTTCACCAAACTTCATGATATATCAGTAGATGTTAGCGCGCCTTCCATTGATGAAATAAAAGGTGAATGGCGTTTATGGCGATTTGAAGATCGAGATTTTAATCCTTATCCAGGCTTAGAAAGAGCGGATCCTTTTGAGAGTATCTTGGAGCAAAGCTGGGAGGTTGATGCATCTTGGAACATTGGAGACACAGCCATCAAGGCTAAACCAGATTTGAATTTGTGCCTCTTGTGTTTTGGTCCTGAAAACTACACCTACTTTGATGATCAAGCAGAGCTGTCGGTTGGAAGTATCCTTTCGAGTATTGTTTATTTCGACAGCGACAGTATGATTCTTGATGCTGGATACGGCGGTGATCCCTTCCTAATTTATATGTCTAGATTATGAGAACGAGCATAGTGCTTCTAGCTTTACTCCTACTCATTGGATGTCAGCCTAAACCTGAGCCATGCTTCAGATTTGAAGCTCCCTTGGAAATTGGACAAGAAGTGAGAATTGTAAATTGTTCAAGGAAGTACAGCGAGATCAGCGTTTTTATGGCGGGCTTTTTACAAGAAGATCTCGATTTACCTCATTACACTGTGAAATTCGACAAGCCCGGTGATTTTGAGTTTCAAGCGGAACTTACCAATGAGCGCAGCACTGAGTCTTTTACACTCAATATTCCTGTGACTATCCCTGAAGCTGATGACCTAATCGGAAAGTGGAGACTCTATAAAGCCGAAAAAATCGGAGAATTTGATTTTGAAAACAGGTTCAATATTTTCGATTATTCAGCTTACGAAATCAAGGCCTATGATGAAACCCTAAAGATTCAGAATGACAGCATTTTCCTCAGTCACAATCAGAATGCAGACAAATACCTTTCTAACACAAGTTATCCTTGGAGTCTTGAAAACGGAGACTTCAGTACTCAGAACCGAATGAAACTTATCATTGGAACTAAAGCCTATCAATTAGTTGGCTTGCACCAGGGACGAATGATTTTGTATTCTGAAGAATTCGCCGAATTCTTTCCTGTAAGGGAACTCGCTTATCTAGAGCGCAGAGATTAATAAATGACAAGCTTCGAATAAGAGAGGGACTGATTCGTGCTTATTTCAGCGAAATAAAGTCCTCTAGCTAGTGCTTCAATTTTCAAATTTTCTCCTTGAATCACCTTGCCATTAACATCTATGAGTTTTACTAGCTGGCTGTTTTCAGGTAAAACCAAGTTTTCACCATCAAAATAAATCTGAATAGGATTGTTTTCCTCTGCCATCGAAGTGTTCATAGCACCTACATAAGCGCTAAACTCTAAACTAGGTGCTGGAGACTGTCCTGGAGTAGTAATCACCTCAATCGTATCTTTTAGAAAACCATTACCTAAGGCCTTTACGCTCAATACTGCGTAATCCTTGGCAGGGATTTGAGTAATATCTGAGCTCACTTCAAAATTTCCATTTCGCGATTGAAAGATTAAGTTGCTAAGCTGCAGACTGCTCTCTCCAGAATTGTAAAAATATACTGTGTAAGCACTATCAGAACTGATGGTGTCGATAGCCACCTTCTTCGGGTAAAAACCATAGGAAACGGCATTGGGATTAGATGAGGTTGTGCTAAAAGAGTAAATTCTATCTGCAAATTGAGGATAGTCTATGTATGGGTTTCTGTTAGACTGATAAACAGCAATATCATCGTTTCTGCGTTCCTCTTGCTGATTTGGTGGAAAGCTAAAATTCCAATCCTTGAGCACCTGTTCCTGTTGAGGAAAAAAGTTCTGGTAGTCACCATAGCGCGTTACGAAATACAACATGGCTCTTGCGCAGGCTCCTTTGTGTTCATTTCTTGGTTCAAATTTTCCATTTCCCTTTTTACTTCCTCCTTGCGTCCAAGAAGGGTTGCTTACCATCCCAAAAGGCAAGTTCCCTCTTTGCGAATTGGAGGAAGCATCTGTTGGATACAAATGATACATATCTGATTTCATAGGCTCATTACTGCTAAAAAAGCCTTGAGGAAAAGTGTGTTCAGTGTTGAAACTATAGTTATCCTGAGCATCTCTCCTATTGGTATATCCAATCGCTTCTCTCCCGGTATAGGGGCACTCAAGTGTGTTCTGACTAGCACCTTGACCATTGTTCTTCTTATTATCAATATTCAAGAACATGGCATCTCTTGCCCCATTATACCCCAATGAATTTTGACCACTGATGAGGTTATTCAAACTTGTCTTGAGCTGCTCTTCGCGTTTATCGAATGTGTTATTGTAAAAACTATTGCTGTACCTCAAAGAAACTTTCATCTCCACAGGAATTGCGTATTCATCATCTACTTCTAAGAAAATCCAAGAATCAAAATTCAGGTTCTGATTGCTTAACATGTTTACTTGAAAGGAATCCATCTGCCCTGGTAAAAGACTCAAACTGCTATCGCTCGCACTAAAAGGATAGTATGAACCATAGACGGCGGGAAACTCTAATCTCAGCTCGATTGTTTCCGTGCCTTCGTTCTTCACCGACAAATACTCTGTGTGGTTTTGACTCTCATTTAACAAAACATCACCGATATAGGGAGTGATTTGAACCTGTGCGTTTAGGCTGATTGAAAGAATCAAAAAGACGAAAAGTGAAAAAATTCTCATGTGCCAAATTTAGGTCAATCATTGAGCTATCACAATAATTATCTTCGAGCGCTCATATGGTATCAGTTTCTAACATAGGTGTAAACTTCAGCGGGGATTTCCTATTCCAAAATATTTCTTTCGTAATCAATAAGAAGGATCGAATTGGCCTGGTCGGGAAAAATGGAGTCGGGAAATCAACTATCCTAAAAATTATCGCTGGGATTTCTAAGCCTAGTGAGGGTTCCGTTGATGTACCAGCAGATGTAGAGGTGGCCTATTTACCTCAAGAGATGCATTTTCCTGAGGGAAGAACCATACTCCAAGAAACTTTAGAAGCATTCAAATATTTGAATGCCATGAAGCAAGAGATTGATGAAATAAATGAGGCACTGGCGACGAGAGAGGACTATGAATCCGACTCCTATATGCAGCTCATCGAGCACTTAAATCACCTTCTTGAAAAACTTAACCTCTTTGACGAAGAGAAAAAAGAAGGAGAAGTTGAGAAGATTCTGCTTGGATTAGGCTTTAAAAGAAAAGACTTTGACCGTGCGATGAATGAGTTTAGTGGTGGCTGGCAAATGCGAGTCGAACTGGCGAAACTCATCTTGAGAAGGCCTGAAGTGTTGTTGCTGGATGAGCCTACAAACCACTTGGACATTGAAAGTATTATCTGGCTCGAAGAGTATTTTAGGAATTACGAAGGAGCTTTGATTTTGATTTCACACGATAGGATGTTCCTAGACAATGTAACCCGACGTACCGTGGAAATCATTCATGGCAAACTCTACGACTACAAAGTTCCCTACACCAAATTCACCCAGTTAAGGGAAGAACGCATTGAACAGCAAGAGTCGGCCTTTAAAAACCAGCAGAAATACATCAAACAACAAGAAAAGTTTATTGAGCGATTTCGAGCAAAAAATACCAAAGCCAAACAGGTTCAGAGTAAGCTCAAGCAGCTTGAAAAGATCGACATCATTGAATTTGATGAAAGTGACGACAGCAAAATCCAGTTTCGCTTCCCTGCTGCCCCAAGGTCGCCGCAATTGGTTATTGAGGCCGAAGGCGTTTCAAAGTCCTTTGGTAAAAAATCCGTTCTAAATGAATTAGAATTTAAAGTTCTGAGAGGAGAACGACTCGCTTTCGTTGGTAAAAATGGAATGGGAAAGTCCACCATGGTGAAGATGATTGTTGGACAAGAGAAACACGAAGGGGACTTAAAGATTGGGAATGGAGTAGATATTGGCTACTACGCGCAGATCCAAGAACACAGTTTAGATCCCGAATTGAGTGTATTCGAAGTAATTGAGAAGGAAGCAACCGGAGAATGGGCTAAAATCAACAGAATAAGAGCTCTCTTAGGTTCTTTCCTCTTCCAAGCTGATGATATAGAGAAAAAGGTAAAAGTGCTCTCAGGAGGCGAGAAATCGCGTTTGGCACTTGCTCGACTTTTACTCACAGAAAACAACCTTCTTATTCTGGATGAGCCTACGAACCACTTGGACATGTCTGCCAAAGAGATTCTCAAAACTGCTCTGAAGAATTATGATGGTACGCTGATCTTGGTTTCTCACGACAGGCATTTTCTTCAGGACCTGACCGACAAAACTTTTGAGTTTAGAGATGGAAAAGTAAAAGAGCATATTGGTGGCATTGATGAATTCTTGAATCACCATCAAGCGGAAAACTTCCGACAGTTTGAAGATGTTCCAAAGTCTAAATCCTCCAAACCAGCAGTTGAAAAGCCTGCTAAAAAAGAATTCCACCAAAGCAAGGAGGATAAAAAGCGCCTGCAGCGAATTCACAAAGACATTCGAAACATCGAAAAGCGTATTGAAGACTTGGAAGCCGACTTATCTGAATTGGAGGAGAGTTTAGCTGATCCTGAAATAGCTAAATCGGCTGAATCTAAAGATCTCTATTACCAACACACAGAGCTCAAGCAGAAAATTGCTCAAAAAATGAACTCCTGGGAGAAATTGGAAGAAGAAAAGTCAGATCTTGAGAGCAAATGATGAACCGGCGTAAAAACAGTAAAAGAAAGCTCCTCATCGTGGAAAGTGACACGCTTGTTGCTTCAAACCTTAAGACTCACCTTGAAGAATTAGGGTTTAAAAAGCTTTCTTTTTGTCATAACGCCAACGACTGTCTCCGGATATTAAGAAGTGACCTCCCTCCTGACCTCATTATACTCGACATTGGATTAAAAGGGAAACCCGACGCCATTGAATTGGCCGAACAGCTTACCGATGAGCTTCGAATGCCATTTATTTACAGCACCACTGGTGATGAAATGGACTTGTATAACAAAGCCTCAGACACCATTCCTTACGGCACCATTCTAAAGCCTTTTAATCCTGAACTACTTGCCTTTACGCTGGAAACATGTTTCGACCTCATTGAGCTGCGACACCTTTTGACGATTAAGAATGAAGACTTAGTTTATGCCAATAAATTGATCAATCTTCAAAAGGACGATCTGCTTAAGAGTTTTGAAAGTGCCAAGGATATTCAAGAAGCCATATTACCTGAAGAGGAACGGGTACTTGACTTCTTTTCAAAGCAATTTGTAATCAATAAACCAAAATCCTTAATCGGAGGAGACTTCTTTTGGAACTTCAAAATATCAGAAGACCAGATGTTGTTTGGGGTAATGGATTGTACTGGACACGCAGTATCGGGAGCACTCATGTCGATACTCATTCACACATACCTCCTAGGCATCGTTAAAGATTATGGGGTTAGTGAACCGGCAGACATTCTTTGGTTACTCGACAAACGCTTATTGAATAAAACTTTAGATGCTGACCCACTTGAAGCTGAGTTAGGAGCAGGAATGGATTGTATCCTATGCTTGTACAATCGTGCTGATCAAAGCTTGAGGTTTTCAGGCGCTCGACGTCCATTGCTGCATGTTAGAAACGAAAAAATCACCGTTCACAAAGGCTACAGGGCTCCAGTTGGGCTCTACTCCTTGGAGCAAAAGAGTTTTGAGAAAAACTCAATCCAACTTGAAAAGGGAGATCGACTTTTTATGTTTAGCGATGGCTATGCCGACCAGTTAGGTGAATATCACGACAGAAAGTACAAGACTAAAACTTTGTACGATTTACTTCAAAAAAATAGCTCCCTCGATTTGAAGGAGCTAAATAAGATTTTGTTGGAAGAACATACGAGTTGGAGAGCTAAGCTGCCCCAAACGGACGATATTCTTTTCTGCGCCTTAGAGCTTTAGTCTTCTGTGAAGAGTAAGAACTTCTCACTATCCACGTACTTGTCGGTATCATCAATAAGTAGCAAAATTCCATCAATTGCAGTTAACACCCCGAATGAACACCAACCAGTTATACAATAAAGCAAAACAATTTTTCCAGTGGCATCACCAGCTCCAAGAATCAAACGGTGGATTGGGATAAACCACCCAACTCCTAAAACCCAAGACGCCAAAGCAACAATCCCAGAGACTAACTGAGTGTCATCACCTCCAGCTAATGAGCTTTTATCCAAACCATTAAATTTTATTATATCAACTAAAGCTTCATCAGTTACATCATGACTACTTTCAAAAAGCATATCAATAGAATCATCGTCGATTTTATACTTTGATTCACCCGAGAAACTTTGGCTTGACAAGCCAAAACTTGCAATGCACAGAAATAGGAATAATTTGATTTTCATGTTATTGGTTTATTGTTTGTTCAAAACTAAAATTCGCTTAGTAATTAGGCAACTATTTGTGATACTTCTTTTTGAATAGCAGCCTCAAGCTCGTTGGAGATTGACACCAAGGGAGGTCTAAGTGTTTGTCCACCAATTTCTAACAAGTCTAAAACCGCCTTGATCCCTCCAGGATTTCCTTCAGCAAAAATCAGATCAATGAGTTTATTCAATCGGTAATAGTTCTTTCGAGCCTCAGAATATCGATTATTCAAACAATGTCTGAGCATATCAGAGAATACCGCTGGGAATGCGTTTGCAATTACGGAGATCACCCCGTCACCACCCACTGCCATATGAGGCACTGAAAGCGCATCATCTCCAGAAAGAACTAAAAAATCCTCAGGGCTGTTATTTATAACCTTAGCCACCTGTTCTAAATCACCGGCAGCCTCTTTAGTTCCGATGATGTTTTCAAAGTCTTTTGCTAAGCTCATAGTGGTTTGCCAAGCAATATTTGAAGCAGTTCTACCAGGCACGTTGTACAAAATGATGTCTACTGGACAAGCTTCCGAAAGCATTTTGTAATGCTTGTATATCCCTGTTTGTGTTGGCTTATTGTAATAAGGACTTACCGATAGAATAGCGTCTACTCCATCAAAATCGATTTCATCTAAAGCTTCGATAAGTGCTTTGGTGTCATTACCCCCGTGACCTAAAACAATAGGTAACTTATTTGCATTCAACTCTTTAACAAAAGCTAAAACCTCTTGGCGCTCGGCTTTGTCGAGGGTTACCGACTCCCCTGTTGTTCCTTGAACTACCAAAAATTCAACACCTCCATTATGTAGGTGCCGAACCAGCTTTTCTAGTGCTGGATAGTCAACACTCATATCTGCCTTAAATGGGGTTACGATTGCAACTCCTGTACCTTGAAACTTCTTCATGTCCTAATTTTTAAACATGTTCAAATAGTGATTCAACTGTGAAAAGAGATCGTGAATTCCTTCCTCTTCTTTCAGATGAATCATAAAATCTAAATACTGCTTGTGATAATCCTTTTCAATACCAACTTTAAAACTCGCGTTCGACACAGCTAAAGCGAAGTTAAGAGGAAATACCTCATCAAAGCTAGTGTCAACGAGTAGTTGATGTTTCGACTTTAGCAGTTTAACTATTTCCTTATTAATTGGCGAATAAAACCAGTTTAAATCTTTTCTAGTGAGAAAGTATTGGTGCTCTTCAGCAATTAGATTGCCCGGCAATTCCTTTTTGTCGGTGTAGGCAATTGTATTTACCAATCTCACTCCTTCTTCCTTTCTCAAAAAGCGTTCGTACTTTAAGCTTGCTGCAAATCGCTCCTCGTTATCCATATTTACCAAGAGCAAAACCGATTGCACGTGATCAAGCGAAACCGCTCGAATTCCGCGTTTGTTTTGCTTCAAATTACGCCTTAGGATAAACTCACCGGCTTTACGTCTCAACCCTAAAATCATCCTTCAATCAATTTAATAAATTCGTCTTCAGACATCAACTTCACTCCGAGCTTTTCAGCTTTTGCCAACTTACTTGGGCCCATATTCTCTCCGGCTAAGATAAAACTCGTTTTAGCTGAAATAGAAGACACATTTTTACCCCCGTGGGTTTCTATAAGCGCCTTAATTTGATCCCTCGAATACTTATTGAACACTCCAGAAACCACCACGGATTGGTCTGCTAAAAGATCAGATACCGGCTCGGAGCCTTGGGCAAGTTCCATCTGAATGCCTGCATCTCTCAATCTTTGAATTAAATCTTGATTTGTTTTTTTTTCAAAAAAGCCAATCAAACTTTCGGCAATCCTTCCACCAACATCTTCAGTGGCTTCTAGCTCTTCTTGACTGGCAGCCATCAAGGCATCGATATTCTTAAATGCCTTTGCTAGCTTTTTTGCGACTGTTTCTCCAACGAAGCGGATTGCTAGCGCAAATAGAACTCGCTCAAAAGGAACTTCCTTTGATACCTCAATGCTCGAAAGAATGTTTGATACTGATTTATCCGCCAAGCGGTCAAGCGGCAAGAGTTTTTCTGCATTTAAGCTGTACAAATCTGCCACATTACTGATCAATCCTTCCTTGTAAAATAAATCAATGCTTTCCTCGCCCAAACCGTCAATATTCATGGCTTTTCTGGCAATAAAATGGACAATCTTTCCTTTCACTTGTGGAGGACATGCCCATTCGTTCGGACAGTAATGCTGTGCTTCTCCTTCATTTCGCACAAGTATAGTATCGCATTCTGGGCAATGGCTTGGATATACTATTTGCTCATTAGAAGCTTTTCGGGAAGACTCATCATAACCTACTACCTTGGGGATAATCTCCCCTCCTTTTTCCACGAAAACTGAGTCGCCAATTCGGATTCCCAGTTTTTCAATTTGATCGGCGTTGTGTAATGAAGCTCTTTTGACCGTGGTTCCACCGAGCAGGACAGGACTCAAGTTGGCCACCGGGGTAATTGCCCCTGTTCTTCCTACTTGATAGGATACCGACTCTAGCTTGGTTGAAAGGCGCTCGGTTTTGTATTTATAGGCAATCGCCCAACGAGGACTTTTAGCCGTCATACCCAAGACTTCTTGCTGAGCAAAAGAATTTACCTTAATCACCACTCCGTCAGTTTCGAGATTAAGATCTTTTCGAAGCTCATCCCAATGATGAATGAAGCTCATAATCTCATCAATATTCTTACACTTTTGGAGCATCTTATTGGCCACAGGCGGCACCTTAAAACCCCATTTAGCAGCTAATAATAAACCGCTGTAATGATCTTGGATGTCGAGTTGATCCCCTAAAACGAAATAGAGGTAACAATCAAGCCCTCTTTGAGCAACTAGCTTTGAGTCCTGAAGCTTTAAAGTTCCTGATGCTGTATTTCTTGGATTAGCATAAAGCGCTTCTCCTGCAGATTCTCTTTCTTGATTTAGGCGTTTAAAATTGTCCAATGGAAAGAACACCTCACCACGAATTTCAAACTTTGCAGGCACTAGGGCTGGATCGAGCTTTAGAGGAATGCTCGGGATAGTTTTGATATTCGCCGTTACTTCTTCTCCATTTTCTCCATCACCTCTGGTCACAGCGCGCACCAGCTCTCCCTGCTCATATGAGACACTTATGGCTACACCATCATATTTCAGCTCACAGACATACTCTATGTCTTCTTCGATGGTTTTGCGAAGCCTTTGCTCCCAGTCTACAATTTCATCTTGATTGTAGGTGTTTGATAGGGAAAGCATCGGATATTCATGCTTTACGGTGTTAAACTTCTTGGTAATGTCTCCTCCTACACGCTTAGTTGGAGAGTGATCGTAAGCGAATTGAGGAAATTGTTCTTCTAAGCCCAGAAGTTCCTTTAGCTTCATATCGAATTCATAGTCAGAAATTTGAGGATCATTAAGCACATAATAACGATGATTATGCGCTTCGAGTTCTCGACTCAAAACCTCAATTTTCTCTTTTGCTTCCTCCTCTTTCATTCTTGTGCAAATATGATAAATCGTTTCGGCTGATATTCCTAGTTAAAACTTAAAATATGAGAATAATCAAAAATAGAACTGAGCAAACTCAAATCAGCCATACTCAGAAAACTGTCTTTTTGACAACTACAAAACAAGAATGAAGAACATCATCGTATATTCTAGCAAGCACGGCTCAACCAAAGCTTATGCAGAATGGCTTGCCCAATCTTTAGAGATTGAATGCTTCAGTATTGAAAAAGTAAGGAGTTCTCAGCTTCAAGAAGCTGATGGAGTAATCTTAGGTTCCGCCATTTATATGGGACATTTAAGAATCGCAGATTGGTTGCTTGAAAACTGGCATCACATCAAAGGCAAAAAATTGGCGTTATATTCAGTGTCGGCAACAGATCCCGAGGATGCTAAAGTCAAAAGCATGATCCAAGAAAGCCTTCCAAGGGAATACATTGAAGGAATGAAGTTCTTCCATTTACCTGGGAAAATTGAAATAAAGAATCTCTTTTGGTGGGAAAAACTTGTGCTAAACTTTTTGGCCTATTTTGAAAAAAATTCAGAAAAGAAAAAGCTGTTTCAGGAAGGTAAAGACATGATGTACAAGACCAGGATTGATCAACTGAGATCCTGGTTGGAAACCACTATTTAAGACTCATTTTTGTATTGAGGTCGATCGCTGTAATAATAACCTTCACTAAATTTTTGCTTAGTATCCTCTCCATATTTGAGAACCGTGTACACCAAGTAAACAACTAATCCCTGACCTACCAAAAACATTGTAAAAATGAAGGGATAGCTCATTTCAAGCTGAATAGCAATCAAGTAAATGAGAAGAAAGCTCGATGTTCCATAAACGGGTACTTTGATGTTTTTCATGTCAGCTCTTTTTAAAATAACTTCTAAATTTTGGAAAAGTTCATTCTCTTCAGAGATCCTATTACTTAACCTTTGGCTAACACTAAAGCGCTATACTTGCGCATATTTTGGACATGAAAAGCTATCTCTTTTTCACTTTCTTGCTTTTATTAAGCGCCTGTTCTGAACCTAGTGCAGAGAACGATGTAAGCTCAAAGGCGAAGCAGTCGAACACCGAAGTTACAGCGCCGGACACAAGCAATTTCGACTTAATCACTTATTGTGTTGAAAACAAGGATCGAGTAGCCCTCAATCTTGTTTATAACGACATCAACTTAGCTTCACTGAATGGAAATGATGCGATTGCATCGGGGAAACTCCCCTTGACATTCATTGCGATTGAGCTGCTTAGAAAAAGCATAGACAATGAAGACTACCTTGAGACAAGTGCAGACAGCTCAGTTCTCATGAACTTTCCGACTCAAAGAAATGCAAGCCCCCTTGAATTTCCCGTTTCTAACCGAGAGCTTCTAAAGTTATTGGTGGAAGAAGGCTCCTTACAAGCTGCGGATTATTTCATTGAAGAGCTAGGTTTCGATGTCTTAAATGCACGACCAGCGAAGCTCGGCATGAGACACCATCAACTGCTTATTCCTTTTGCAGGGAGCTTCTCTTTCAGTCATAGGCAAGAAAGGTTTAGATCTTTGGACTTTGGAACTTACAGAGACTCATCTATTCAGACGCACAAGAACTTTGCATCCGGAATAATACAAAAAGGGAGTTACGATCTTGGAGCTAATCCTGATTTGGATAAAATCTGGGTGGAACACTTACCTAAGTCGAATGTGAAAGACTATACCAAGATGATGCAGGAGATTACTAACGACAGTCTTCCTCAGGAATTGAATGAGTTAATCAAAAAAGAAATCGAATTCAGTTTTATTCAAGAAGAAAATGAAAGAGAACTTGAGCGCTATTTTAAATTGAGTTCAGATTTTCCTAGCCAGCTCAATCATATGGTTTATTTGAAAGACACTGAAGAAGTCCGACTGCAATTGGCATTTTCATTTTCCAATGTACATCCTACTGAAAACGCCGCTCTTAAAACAGCCATAAGTGGTTTGGAGTTCCGGCTTAAAAACGACGAAACCTACCGTAGAAAATTCATGGATTCGTTTGCTAAAATCCAGTAAACATTCTTTCCCACTGGGCGTTTATTAGGCATGGAACGTTTATGGTATTTCGATCAAATCACAGGATACAGAAGAGCAGAAGGCAGATTTTGGTTCTATTCAAAGGATGGCCTCTGGTGGAATGGTAAAAGCCTAAACTTTGATCATACTGACCCCTCGTTCCATTTACGCGACAAAAACAATCGACGCCTGTATCATCGCGATTTAGTGAGCATTAAGTCTGAAGGAATTTATAAACTGATTCGAGTTAATGACACCTGGGAATTGGTCGACCCACAAAACAATCAACGTCTGTCGGCTGATAGACTAGAAAAAAGAAGCGTTGAATTGGTTGCGGTTGGTGGCACCAATCTCGAATTTGATCGAATCTTGATAGCTCAGCTAAAACCAATTAGCGAAACAGTACTTAAGACGAAAACCAATTAGGAAGTCTTCGATACAATTGCTCGATAGACTCGGCTATCTATTCGCGTAACCTCCAGTATCCATCCTGATCTTTTGCAATCTTTTTGGCTTTGTAAAGTGCTCCCGTTGCTTTTTTGAAGGCTTTCTTACTAATTCCAAGTTCCTTGTAAATATCTTCTGGCCTACTCTGATCAGAAAGCTCCAAACCATCAGCTAGTTTATCCATTACAAGTCCTGAATTCTCATCTGTAAAGACTTTCGTATTAGGGTTGTAAAGACTGATGTCCAGTTTGTTTTCGTCTCTCACTTTCGTAACAAAGCCTTTCTTCAGATCGCCTACGTTGATTTCCTCAAACAATTCGTTGGCATAAACCAAACCCTTGTGCTCATGATTCACAATAACAGACCAACCCAAATCCGACTTTCTGTGCACTAAAACTTCTACTTGGTCTCCTTCTTTAACAGAAAGCTCCTGGTTGCTCAAATACCTATCGGCTCGAGCGCTACCATACAAACGATCTGTTTCTTCATCCCAATCGAGTCTGACGATATGCTTCTCTCCCACTTCCATCTTCTCTCGTTGCTCTCGGAAAGGAACGAAGAGTTGCTTTTGTAATCCCCAATCCAGGAAGGCACCGTATTCAGTCGTGGACATTACCTCTAAAAAGGCAAACTTATTTAAGGTCAGTAAGGGTTGCAGCGTGGTAGCAGTATCGCGTTCATCGTGATCGAGGTAAATGAAGACCCTCATTTTATCACCAATTCGGTAGTCTTCTAGCACATACTTATTAGGAAGTAGTACTTCGTTCTCTTCTTCATCAATTAAATAGAGTCCGTGATCCGTTTTTCTGGATATTTCCAAATAGTTATACTCTCCTAATTCAATCATCGTTATAGATTTACCTGATAGAAATTTAAATTCCAGTTTGGGATGAAATCTTTTGCAATAATCCTCTTTTTAATTGGCATAGCTTCAATAAATACTCAAGCCCAAGATGAAATCATTGGAAAGTGGAAACTTGAGCAAGTAATAGTCGACGGAGTTGACGTAAGCCAAGAACACAACCCTTTCAATGAGCGCTGGATAGAATTCCTCAAAAACGGAAGCTTCCAAAGTGATGGTAGACCTTTTGGTAAAAACAGTGGCACATGGTCAGAAGAAAAAACCGAAAACATCATTCATTTGAAAAGCAAAGTTGAAGACGACAATAGCGACTGGGTCTACGAGCTGGACAAAGATAAAATACGTTGGACTGGATTTGGCGACCGCAAGAAGCAAAACACGGTTTTGATGCACACTAAGATTGAATAAAGGCTATTGTAAGCAGGGTATTGCAAAAAATTTGGCTTTAAACTTTAAACTGGTTAAAGCATAGGTTTTAACTCAAATCCTAATTTTTCACCATCTACTCCATTGATGGTTATCCTAATAAAATGCTTGCCCGGATAATGTTTTCGAGTGGTGAGCTGTTTAAAGTGTTGTTTGAATTCGATCTTCAAATAATCTTTTGAATCCAATTTAGTTTCCTTGAGTTGAAAAGTTTTTGTTGAATAAGAACCACTTTTCTTGAGGTAGTCGATTCTATACTCGAGACGTAGCTTCTTCTCATTCTTGGATTTATTCCGAATATCAAACTGAAAAGGCAATTTTTCTCCAATCGACAAAGTTTGCTTCCCAAGCTTAAATCCACTTAGCTCGAAGTCTTTTGAATCGCCATAACCAAAAAGAATCAAGGCTTCAGGCCTTCCTTCTTTCAATAGTGTTCGTAAGGCACGCTTTAAAATCCAATCAACATTTTTTGATGTTCCACTCCATGATTTTGCGAAATCCAAAACCAGCTCTGGATGAAATTTCGAAATATCATTGAGGTTATTCGCTACGCTTTTCCTCACATATAGCGAAGGGTCCTTCATTAATGCATTAAGAATTGGAAAAATAGGACTCGGATCTTTTTTGAATTTATTCAAAGCCTTTCCCCAAGGCAAACTCGGTCGGCAGCCTTCTGAAGCCAGACGCCTGACATGCTCATTTTCATTTTTGGTCCATAACAACATCATCTTCATGCTTAGATCCTCATGTGACTCAATGAAAGATCGCACTGCAAATTCTGAACTTGAAAATTGCGTTACAAAAGCAAGGTCCTCCATGGCTTTTTTTGGATAGTCTAAGCCATTGTGGGCGATGTACTCAGGAAAGAAGATATACTCGTAACCAAATGAAAACTCAGGTGCGAGCTTACGCAGTTGAAGTCTGGCTTTCAAGTAATTGCTGTCTAAAGATTCTTCCAGCTTAATTCTGAGAGCAGAAACCCTTTGGGTTAAACTCAAGCTTGGCCAGGGCAGCATAGTACTCGATATAAACTCATCGAGATCAGCTATTAGTTCTTCTTTCAGGAGAGCAGTCCCAAGTTTGTGAACCAGTTCTTTCGAGATGATATTTCTCAGTTCGAATTCCATGAAATAAAGGAATAAAAAAACGCGCAAACAAGTTGCGCGTTTTCATGAACGATTCAATACAGATTAAATAGACATCGGAACATCCATTAAAAGAAATTCTGCATTTGAATTTGTTTTGATTTTCACAGAAGCGGTATCCCACAATCCATATCCATCTCTCTTCTCAAGCTTCTGCCCTTCTACTTCAACAGCTCCTTCCAAAACAAACAAATACAATCCATTGCCCTGTTTTTTCAAATCGTAATTCAACTCCTTATTTGCATCAAACTTTCCTAAATGAAACCAGGCATCTTGATGAGTAAAAACCCCATCGTCCTCTTTACTTGGTGATAAAACTTGTTGCAGTTTGTTCAATCTGTCCTTTGGATCAAAAGTCAATTGATCGTAGCGAGGCTCAACATTCTTCTTTTTTGGGAACATCCAAATCTGTAGGAAATTGGTTTCCTCTGTTTTCGAATCGTTGTATTCACTGTGAAATATTCCGGTTCCGGCCGACATTACCTGCACATCATTCTGACGAATAACATGTTTATTACCCATGCTGTCTTGATGAGCAAGCCCGCCCGTTAATGGGATTGAAATTATCTCCATATTATCATGAGGATGCGTTCCAAAGCCAGTTCCACCATTAATCCTATCGTCGTTTAGAACCCTTAGTACACCAAAGTGCATCCTTTCTGGATTGCGATAATTAGCAAAACTAAAAGTGTGGTGAGTGTCTAACCATCCATGATTTACATGTCCTCTTGTCTCCGCTTTGTGCAATACTGTGTTCATCTTTCTATCCTCTCTATTTGGTAAGTGATTAAATCCAACATTTTCAAATTCAGTATTCTCTAAGAAACGATCGTAGTTGGATTCTTTGAGCTTGATATTATTCGCCCTAAGCACATTTGCTCCTGCTACAACTCCCGCTGCGCCTACTACTGCCTTCTTCAAGAATTCTTTACGTTTCATAGTAACTCAATTTGAATTCAAATATATGTATATACATTTAATGTTAGTACAGTCATTTAAGAAAACATTAACATCATTATTCTTACACTTGTCCAATGGAATTGTTTTCATCACTCAAAGTTCTTGATCTATCCTCCGTTCTGGCAGGACCTCTTTGTGGTAGTTTTTTCAGGGAATTGGGCGCTCAAGTGATCAAAGTGGAAAACGCAAAAACAGGTGGTGATGTCACACGAACTTGGAAGTTAGCAAATGAAGATTCGGAGCAAGCACATTCCTCTTATTATGCCAGTGCCAATTACGATAAACAGACTTTATTGCTCGATTTCTCAGATGAGGAAGACTTCAACACCTTAATCGGACAAATAAAAGAGGCTGATATTATCATTTCAAATTTTCGATCGAGCACTGAAAAGAAATATGGACTGAGCTTCGAAAGCATCAAAGAACTTAATCCCAATATATTGATGGGCAAAATTATCGGCTACAGCTCAAGTCCAAACAAACCGGCTTATGACGTGGCACTTCAAGCCGAGGCGGGTTATATCTCCATGTGCGGAACTTCGGATAAGCAGCTTGCGAAAATTCCAGTTGCAATGATTGACATTTTAGCGTCTCATCAATTAAGAGAAGGCCTATTGTGCGCCCTATTACTCAATCAACAGAGTCCTCAAAGCAGCTTAGTTACGGTGAGCTTAATGGATTGTGCCCTTTCGGGATTGATTAACCAAGCTAGTGCTTATCTGAATAGTGCAAGCATTGCCAAACCCATAGGAACCCAGCATCCAAATATTGCCCCTTATGGCGACTTATTTGTTTGCAAAGATCATCGCAAAATCCTCTTTGCCATCGGCTCTAACGCACAGTGGGAAAAGCTCTGTGCATATTTAAAGCTCTCTGAGCTCGCTGCAGAATTGAACTCAAACCAGAAACGCGTTTTAGGGAGAACAAAGCTGGTAAAACAGCTTCAGGACAAAATAGAACATATCAGCAGCACTAAAATCATTGAAACATGCACAGAACTTGAGATTCCAATCGCCCTTGTTAAGAAATTGGATGAGGCGCTAGATAGTCCGGATGCACAAGAATTAGTTCTAGAAGATGGATTTGGGAAGCGGATTAGCTCCAAGTGCTTTCAGATTAGCTCTTAGATCTTTCGTCTTAGGTACTGCAAGAGTTTTTTTGCTTCTTCTCTTTCAAGTTGCAATCCAAAACCTTGGGAAGCACCTAAACTTTCAAAAACGATTTGCTCACCCCCGACTACCCAAAAGCTTTTATTAAAAGTTTGAGCAAAAGACTTTGCGTTATCTTCCATTAGCCTCATACGGTTAATGTTTTCTTTAAAGTATTGAACTACTTTACCATAACCTTTGATATCTCTTTTGACTCTCATCATGCCACCTTCTACCTCAATGATCTCCTTTCCAAACAATCGCCAGAGGACGGCGTAGGCAATCTTGTATTCAAAATAGGCCCAGAAAGAGATGTAGACCACCACCGCAATGAGTAATTCTCTACTCAGCTCTCCAAATAGCTGAGTCCCCACGACAATACCACAGAAGGTCCACGCAGCGAACCAAGAGATCAAAAGGCTTCTTTTCCACGATTCGATTTGAGCGCTTATCTCAATTCGCGTTTTAGATTTTTCCTCTTCAATACTGATTCTCTCACTCACTCGCTTCATTCTGCAAATTTATGTTTCTAAGCTTTTGGAACAATCCTTGGTTTAGGTCTGTAGTTCTAATGATTTTTAGATATTTGAATCGCAAAACAAAAATTATGTTTAGGTCTATACCATTACTCATTCTGAGTCTACTATTTTTTAACACTGCACAAGCTCAAGTTGTTGGTGGAAATGAAAGCAAACTATTCAACTTATTCATTCTAGAAAAGTATGAAGATGTGTATTACAAGGCTTTCAACCTTTCAGAGAAAGAGAAATACGCTTATAATGCAGAGGTACATCTCTACATTGTAATGTCGCTTCAAAAAATCGCTGAAAACCCAGATTTGGAAGAGGCCTACCCTAATGCTTTTAAAGACATTTTGAAGTACGGCGCTAAATTCGTTAAAAGTGTTGCCAAGGCAGAAAAGAAGGAATTAGAGACTGTTACCATTGAAGACAATTACGAATACCTTCAAGAGTTAAAAGAATATATCCTTGAAGAGATTTACTTCATTTTCGTAGAAACCAAGTATTCAAAAGCTGCTAGTTTATACAGAAAAGGCCTCAAGATTTTTCCAGATGATGAAAACATCCTCTTTATGGCTGGGATTTCTGAAGTGATGTCGAACAACAGACAAGGTCAACTGAAACTAGATGAATTTCAAACAAAGGCAAAAGAGAAGTATTCAAACTCTTCTTATGAAGGAGACGAAGTTTCAAACTTATATTTTGGAAAGACCATCAAAACTTACACTGACTATTTAGTGACCAACGGTGAGGGTACTGAAGCTAAGAAATGGATTGAAATGGCTTACAAATTCCAACCGGAAGATGAAACCATCGAAGCTCAGTACGAAAAGCTGATGAACTAAGAAACTGAAAATGGAAAAAGAGGCTCGTTAACGCGGGCCTTTTTTATTTTTGAATTATGCGAATTGATATCATCTCCGCCCTTCCCTCTTTACTAGAGAGTCCATTCTCCCACTCAATCTTACAGAGAGCACAAGACAAAGGCATTGCAGAGATCATCGTTCATGATTTAAAAGAATACGGTTTAGGGAAATACCGACAGATTGATGATTACCAATTTGGTGGAGGTGCTGGTATGGTTATGCGCTGTGAACCCCTTTTTGAACTTATTGAAAAGCTTTTAAAAGAACGCAAGTATGATGAGGTGGTGTACATGAGTCCAGATGGTCATAGGCTCAACCAGAGCATAGCGAACCAGTTTAGCACAAAAGAAAATATCATTATCATTTGCGGTCACTATAAAGGAATCGATGAGCGCGTGCGCGAAGAACTTGTGACTATGGAGATTTCCATTGGGGATTATGTTCTTTCAGGAGGTGAACTTGCCGCTGCAGTGCTTGTAGACTCAGTAATTAGATTAATTCCTGGGGTCCTGAATAACGAAAGCTCCGCATTGTCGGATTCATTTCAAGATAATTTACTTGCCCCGCCGGTTTATACGAGACCAGCAGAGTTTCGTGGCATGAAAGTACCAGAAGTATTATTGAGTGGGAATGAGGCTGCAGTAGAGCAATGGCGGCATGAAGAGGCAGTTAAAAGGACACAAATTAGACGTCCTGATTTAGACGCCGAATATTAAATTTTAGCTAGGATGAGGCTCATGTCGATTTGCCCTATATTTTTGTCGCCTATCAGAGAATGAAACATCTACTCCAGATACTTCTGTTATTTTTTGCCCTGACTGGATTCGAAGCCTATTCGGCTCAAACAGAATCTAATGCTTCTCAGTTAAATTCAGGCATTTATACTCAAGATTTCGAAAACCTATTCTCCGAATCTGAAAACCCTGATGAAGCTCGCTTCTATTGGTCGAGGTTTAAGAAGACTCCTTTTATTAAGATTCGCTACAAAATCAAGAAGTCTGAAGAAGACTTTCAATATTCAGAGCCGATCTCCTCAGATAGCATCAGCATTAAGCTAAAGAACTTTGAAGGTGGTGAAACTTATGTATGGCAACTTGGAGCACCCAAGGATCTACTGAATGATCATGACAACTACCTGTGGTCGGAAAAGCAAAGCTTGGATGTGAACGAAGGTTTTGGAATCTTCCGCTTCCTAATTTTATTGGGCGCACTTGGTTTCTTCATTTACGGTATGAAGGTGATGAGTGAGGGAATCCAACGATTTGCTGGAGATAAAATGCGACAAATCCTTGGAGCAATGACCACCAACCGTTTTGCAGGGTTGTTTACTGGCTTTCTAACCACTTCGCTCATTCAGAGTTCTTCTGCGACTACCGTTATGATCGTGAGTTTTGTGAATGCAGGATTGCTTTCCTTGAGACAAGCCATCGGTGTAATCATGGGAGCGAATATTGGAACTACCATTACGGCGGTGCTTGTAACGGTTCTAGGATTTTCGAAATTTAGCATTTCCTCTTACAGCCTACCGATTATAGCTTTTGGCTTTCCAATGCTGTTTTTCAAATCGGATAAAATTCGATCCCTAGGTGAATTCTTAATAGGTTTTGGATTGCTATTTATGGGACTTGATGCCCTTAAAAACAGTGTTCCTGGGTTAGATGCTGGCATTTTTGTGTTTTTGGAACCGCTAACAGGAATGGGGATTTTCTCTACCCTTATTTTTGTACTAATAGGTACCCTTCTCACAGTTACGATCCAGTCTTCAAGTGCTGCCATGACCCTAACCTTGGTGCTTTGTGGTAAAGGGCTCCCCCTTGATTTAGCAGCTGCTATTGTGCTTGGTGAAAATATCGGAACAACCATAACCGCTAATCTCGCAGCACTTATTGGAAATATTCATGCCAAAAGGGCAGCGCGTGCCCACTTGATTTTCAATGTATTTGGGGTGATTTGGATGCTCATCGTCTTTAACTTTTTCCTAAGGGGAATAAGCTACTTCATTGAAAATGCGGGACTGGGTAATCCGATGGCTGAAAATGCCAATGGGCAAAGCATACAATGGGCTCTTACTTCCTTTCACATCAGCTTTAACATTATCAATTCCTTGGTATTAATATGGTTCGTTGACTTTATAGCTAAAACTGTGGTTCGCGTTACTCCTAGTAGAGGTGATGACGATGATTTCC
>ENA-UOXV01000617-UOXV01000617.1-marine-metagenome-genome-assembly--contig:-NODE-617-length-51499-cov-6.813156_pt1 | contig 51499 bp, 60 predicted proteins | sample MGYA00238165_ERZ766961 | MGnify/ENA primary metagenome ERZ766961 (study PRJEB28924, sample SAMN03173240) | marine metagenome | biome: Marine; feature: Water; material: Subsurface seawater | place: North... | reverse complement strand
TACCGATCAAACCCGCATCATCACGTTTATGGTGGGGGCGGAGGGTTCGGGTCGTACAGGGGCCCGACACAAGAAGAGATAGAGGCTGATATGACGCCGGTCGTGCGCCACCCGATCCTGTCAACGGAAACCAAGGACCTCCTTTGGAAGCTGAACAAGGATGACCCCGTGGAGAACTCACACGAGGCGCTCGGAAAGAAATTCGGTCTCTCTCCGAAGCGCGTCCGCGCTATCTGCCGCCTCAAGCAAATGGAGGTACCGGATCGCTTCCACACTGCCCTGAGTCTGGACCGCCATGCGTCCAGCCCCCAACTTTTAAACCTTGACGTGCACCATGAGCTTGCTGCAGCACATACTCAAGGGCAGTTGCATGTTGATTCTTGGATAGGTGGATGAGGAGGAAAATCCTGAAAACGATGCTGAGGAGCATGCCGTGATGATGGCCGAGGGTGCGCGCATCCATAAAGAATATCAAGATTTTTTTGGCTCAGTGAAGAGTGGCTTCTCATCCACGGTGCCCCCCCCAACCAATTCAGACTCAGGGATCGCCGATTCCGCCGTTCGAGGCACGATTACTTGGCCCCTCTGCGATTCAGTGGGGAGGTTTATGTGAGGTGATGTGCTGTGCAGCATTACAAGCCAGAACTAGACGGCTTCGAGGGAGTTGAGGACGCAGTTCAGGAGAAAGGCCGGAGGCGGAAACCGCGTCCGCTCTTTGAGGTCATGGACCCCAGAACTGCGCGAAGGGTCGTCGCCAAGATGCTCGTCAAGTTCGTGCCCAACCATGCTCTTTCGCTGTACCCGGACTGTACCAGCTTGCCGTCAGCGTAGTGTGCTTGCCCAACTCTTGAGTAGCACTAATGCTGCCGCCCATGTGAGCTCAGGTTCGACCCCAAGAACTTCAAGTCGCCTGTGAAAGCGGAGGAAAAGCGCCTGCACGAGGCGGCGGTGGGCCATACGTCTGTGACTCCAATCGCACAGGCGCATGGGCTGGCCCCGACGATGAGCAAGCGCTTCAAGTTTGTGTTCGCAGATATCGGAAAGGGCAAGTCTGGGCCTGAGCGCCTCGTGATTGTGCGCGATCCCAGCGGGGAGCTCCGCGCAGCTGACTATGAGGAGCGTCTCCGCGTCGAGCGCTACATCGCCCCGCCCAGACTTCCAAGGGTGTAAACAGCTTGGTGGGATGAGTAAGCGTTGCTTCGGAAACGACAGCGGCGAGTGTTGCACACTTTATTGACATGTCACGTACAAAGCTCCATCGAGTCTCTGAGCCCCAGCACCATCCGATGCGAATCTAGCGCTGTTCTCGAACAGTGATTGCATAGTGAAACGACGTTGCACGACGCCCCACTGCACATTTGAGGCAAGCAGCAGGAGCCTCAAGGCTGCGCCGAGAGGCTGAAGGATGAGGGAGAGGGCAAAGAGGGATACAGGAGAGAGAGAGACGGAGAGTTGCTTGAGAAGCTGGGCGAATGATGATCACTGGAGACGAGGGTGGAGCTTCGCGAGCCTGAGGAAGGGGAGGCGGAGGTTCGCGAAGAGCCACGAGCGATGGCGTAAACGTCGCCGGGTGACTTGTGTGCGTGACAGGTACGAGGCACGCGCTGTCCCGGCGGGGCGAAGGACGCAAACTTGGTGCAAGCTTGAGCGCCGCAGCGCCGATGACGGACATTGACGTGCTCCGGCGCCTTGTGCTCCGCGCAGAAGAGGGCGTCGCCTGCGCCAGGTGCGCAGCCGCCGGGTGCCGGCCCGAAGACGGGGTGCTTAGCACAGCCAGCCGCACGGCAGCGCTTGTTGGCGAGATCCACATGTCCTGGTAGGCGGTGAGATGAGCAGAATCGTGGGCCCTCAGCGCGGTTGCCAAAGACGGGGCGCTTTGCGCACCCCACCTGCTCGCAGCGACGAGAAACCACATTCGTGTGTGTTGCGTCCTTGTGTTGCTTGCAGAAGAGCTGCTCGCCGCCACTTGCTCCCTCTGCGCCAAAATAAGCTGTCTTGCTGCAGCCCTCTGGATGCCCGCAGACGAGGCTTGGCCGCTCCCCGCGCGCACGCCGTGGCCGGCCACGCTTTCTGGGTGATCCAAGGCTGCCGGGATAGAGTGCATCCTCAGAGTCCGTTGACGCTGAAGCGGGAAAGGAGGCAATACGTCCATGGTGCTGCGACCACGGAACAAGTGATCCGCTCCCTGCAGCTCCTTCTGAGAGTGCCGAGGCCTCCAATTCAACGCCCGCGAGCGTGTGCGTACACGAGGACGAATCTGGAGATGGCGAGAGGGCGCGGAGTCCTCTCGTGTCAATATTGCAGCTTGGAGAAGAAAACCAACCATTTTGAAGGAAAGAGGAAGCGCCTGCGTGTACTGCTTCTGTAGGGTCGACCGCTGGCCAGGTGGATGTAAGATGCGGAAAGATGGTCCTGTCCAGCCCAAGGTTGATAGCGGGGGGCGGAAATGAGGTGTGCGATGGAAGGACGCTCAAACCCCCCCCCACCCTAATAGTTGCAGCGGCAGTTGTAGTAGATACCATCAGTGACAGAAGGATGGCTCGTGACTCTCCCGTCAGACGTCGGACCGTACAGTATCTTGAGGACCGGTGCGGGCGCAACCGTTCAGGAACCAAGCGGCGACCGACCTGCCCATGTCGACGTCCTCGAGTCGTATCGAAGGACTGCTGGAGCCAATGCACGTTGAACATCGGTAATTCTGTCCTCGCGCTCTCCTGCCTGATGGCTGGTTGGCCGCCACGGCTCCGGCCGAAGAACTCAGCTTCGCGACGGTCTGTAGCAAATCCTTGGCGGCCACCAGGATTCCCCGATGCAGCCTGCAACCCCCCATCTGCATGTGCTGTCATCAATTCTGCTCCTGGGTTCCTGGGATAAATGTGAAACCCAACGCTTGGAGCAGGTGCGCCGCCCAGCTACGTCGCGAGCGGGGCCACGAGCCGCACTCCTTGAAATTGGAGGCCGCTAGTGAACCGCGGACAAGACCAGAAAACTCATCTTGAAGGGTTCTGCAAATTCCGTAATGTGGAAGGATCCACTTTAGATGCTGCAGTTCATTGAACGAGTGGGCAGGTGCGGGGGTTGTCCCGTGCTTTCAAGGGGGGCCGAGGGCTAGCTTGCGCGTGAGGCATTCGTGCCTGCCGACATTCGTTGGGAAATAATGTTGCAGGCAGGGTCTGCGCGCGGGGCTGGGTGGCGTTTCGTGCTGCTGGGTGCACTACTAGGCGCCTTGCCCAGGGTGTCTGCGTTGTCGGGATGCCCGCTGCTGCAGGGCTGCCTGCCGGCGAGCACACGGGGTCTACCTGCTGCGTCTCTACTTGTGATGCGGGAGCAGTGGCGTGCTGCATTTGGACCTCCGGTAGCCTCGGGTCTGGGTGACGGGGGCGAGGAGGCTGGCGCACTCCAAGTGCTGCGTTTGCGCGGTGGCAAAAAGGGCACCGGCTCGCAGGGGAAACGCGGCACTGGGTACCTCCCCGTCGCATGGAATTAGATGTAGTATGAATGTTTCGCACCTCGCAATGTGCGCGCCTAGGGAGTGAAAGGCGGTGCGCTGATGCCGGAGGCTCATGCTACGTGCAGAGCGGATTATGCTGTCCTCAGGCAGTGAGCTGAAAGTGAAGAGTGGATCCCGTGCAGGAAAAAGGCGCACCCGTCATACAAATACAACTTGTCTCTTCCGAGAAAGAGCAGAGCCGATGGGACGAAAATGAAGCGCTACACGATTCACAAGAAGCCGGAGCGCTCTGGGCGCCACAAGCACCTTCGGCTCGTGAACCGCCGCTTCAAGAACGGATTCCGCTCCGCGAAACCCTACTCGGGGGCAGGCTCGCACGGAACCAAGATCAGGTCTTCGGAGGGCGCACGAGCCATGGAGACGTGATGGTGCGATTTTGCGTTCTCATGGAATGCGCCAGGGCCGCTCAAGAAACGGCGCAGGGTGGGAGTAATCACACGAAAGTAGCAGCCAGAGTCCGCAGCTCCTATGTACCGGCTGATAGACTAATTACTTTGAAGTCGTGGAGATACGGCACACACTTCCCGTTCTCTGTCAGGCTTGTGAGTAGAGTATAATGCGTGACCCAACTCCTGGGGTGCCGAAATGAACCAGGGAGCCAGTCTTCGAGCGCGTTACGCAATCGCTGTTGGATGCTTGAATGTAACCCACTCTCTAGGAGAGAAATTGACAAAGCTGTCTATCCTTTCTCTTCTCCTTGGCAGCGCATGATCCTACACCGCTGGAACTGGAGCACCGAAGCTGCGCTACTGCCCTAAACCCATGAATTTGGCGGCGGGAACGGCACCCGACAAAACCGATGTCGTTGAAGAGGAGCTCATGCGCAAGAACGAATTTCTGCCTGTGCCGACAATGATGCCGGACGCGGCGTTGCCCGCTGCAAAGGTACAATCGCGCCCTGGGACGCAACAACACGGAGTCCACCGTCGCTCTTTTGAAAGGCGAAGGCTTGCCCGACCGTTCGGCGGTCCTGGCTCGGCCACATCGGGAGTAGTCCTGGCGCAGCTGTCTCCTCTTCTCCAAGCCAACCCGAGCTCCCAATTTGTTCAACCTATCGGTGCAAGATACGGTATGGGCGAATGTTTATGCGATCCTGCGTGTATCGGACATTTCCTCCTCGGATATGGTGCATCAGCACAGCAAATCACAGTAGGGCGGAGAGACGACCTGGGAAGCGGAGTAGAAGAGCGCGAACGAACAGTCTGTCGCGATCTTTTCTTCCTTGACCAGTAGATCCCGAATCTTCTCGTCGATAAACAGCAGGGTCATAATCCTCAGGATCGATCAAATCACTTTGAAAGTCACAAATGTACTTGGGTTATAGAAAGGTGCGCATGCCTGCGATCGAAGTAGTCGAAGTGGGGCATCAGATGAAATCCTGATGATCCCCAGCTCCATTTCTATGCCGTCTCTTGGTAAGGTACCGTTCGAGATAAAGGCAACTTGAATCATTTTGAAATCTGCCGCAGAGTTTGGCCCAGCTGGCTGCTTCTCCAACAGCCTTTCAGCCTCCGTCCAATCAAGCCCCTTTTCGCTGTACAAAGTAGGTAGGCACCTCATCTTGAGCAACACAATACAGGGGAAGGCACCGTGCCATTTGGTCTTCTATCTAAGAGGCTAAATTTTCTTTGTGAAAAAAAAACCTGGACAAGAATGTACCAGAATGTGAGGAACATACCCGAGATCGAGGAGGCGCATCTCACTCTGGAGGTTCGGAGTAGCCGGCTGCACCATCTGAAACATGTCTCCAGAACACTTTGGGAGGAAAGTCGGGCTTCAGGAGATCGACAATCTGAATCTTCAGGATACTTCCTACTTAAGAAACCTGGTGCTGCTACACCTGGGTGCAACGACATGGAGAGAATCGTGACGGGAGACGCACCTTGAAGCACTTGTGGCTCTCAGGGAGATCCGAATCTCCAAAGTATCTGCGGGTAAGTTAGCAAGATTTACATTCACAGTATGAAACCAGCCAATCAATCCTACTTGCGATTCAATCCGATGGGCGGCCGGGAGAAGGGATTTTTCAGAGACGAATGGTTCTGGAGGGGACCCTTCGCAAATCTGATGCGTCCACTTCTGGCATTGGTCGCAGCAGACCCATGCTGTATCTTCGACGGCGCCCCTGCGGCAGAGGGATCATAAATCTGTGGTATCTTTAAGCTCCTTACTTCAAGAATTTAGGACATTGTCGATGGCAAGAGCTGAAGAATGCGAACAGAAACTAGGTATCAGGAACCTGCAGATTGTGCATAAGTCATTAATTTCGAAGTCCTCGGGAATTGTGCTTCCCTCCTTCATCTCTCGGTACCGCTGAACGAGTTCTGGTACTCCAAGCCCACTTCCCCGGTGCGTCGCCTGCACATAAAATGGTCACTGTTGGTAGCTCACGAAATTTGTATGGGCGCCTTACACCATCGCGGTCGAGCAGCGGAACAATCAGTTGTCCTCAGAGACCTGGAAGGAGTTCCATTCATGTGGCTGGCGAGACATGAACGCCTCCGCAGACGACCTTGGTGGCTGCCGTGCACGGCTGCTCGCCCGCTGACGGTCCTGGCGTGATACAGCTCTTCTAGAAGGAATGCGTGAAGGACGCGAGAGGGCTGCTTCACTCATCTTGCGTTTCCGTGGGGACTCATGAAGCCCACTTTTGTTGTCGAAAACTGCGCATTCCTCCACCTTGCGAGGGTCCTGCTTTCATTCATTGAGTGAGGAAGAGAATCAGCGGTGAATGCAATCCATGTTCTAAATCTTTTCCGGTAATTTCCAATGTAGAAAAACCGGTAAGGGTGTCGACGGTGCCTCTGCGGTGTTGTCGCTCTGGCGCTTGAAGTTGCGGTACATCTCTTGAAGTCGTGTCATCTCAAGGCCCTTACCACGAAACATGCGCTGGAAGTCGTTCCATTGCACCGCCCAGCAAGAATCACCCTTGAAGAAAGAGGTCGAAATCGCGTGTGCCTCAGGAACCTCGCCACTCTCTCCAAGGAAGTGAAAGAGGTCGCGGGACATCTCGCGGCACTGCGCGCGCATCGCCTCCTCGGCACCCACAATGTCCACCCCCGGGAAGCGATCGATGCCAGGGATCGCTGTTCCTCGCTTGTATGCACGGTACATGTTGAGCAGCGTATTCATGGCCACACCAAGCCCTCGGAAGACCCGCTGAAATTCGTTCCACGGAAGGTGTTCCAACTCGCTGAGAGCATGAGTTTCCTTCTCGACCTGTCAACGGTATGCAGAGTCACTGTCTAGAAGTTGCGATAGAATCTGCGAGAGGGAGGGCATCGTACTTTGATCTCCGGCCTGTCCTCCTTTTCCTTGTCTTTTTTATTCCTGCGAGGGAGCAACCCTCTCTCCTTTTGTGGAGGTATCTCTACGAGGTTCTCATCTTCTTTCGTGCTGATCTTTGAGCCACCTTTCTTGGTGAGGCCTGGAGGAGCCGTGCAGGAAGGGTGAATGCCTCGGGTGGTTGGCCCTGGGAGACCTCCTAGCTCACTTTCAGCACATGCAAACAGCGTGAAGAGGTCGGCCTTGCGCGCTGGAACCTCCGGATTGGTTCTCGATGGCATTGTGGCTGGCATTACCCGCACCTTGGGTGCGACGCAAAGGGTCAAAATATCATCGCACAGAACGAGCACTGAACCACAATTACTAGGAGAAGAGGCGGCGTGCCTTTTTGGGGGGTTTTGAGTCTTGATATCCTTTGCGTACAGCGATCTTGGCTGGAACTGCACTGCATGCCCCTTTTTCTTCAGCCTTTCCAGACTTGACCCTCAACTCCTGAATCCCTTGAGCGGACTTGTGCACGTCTGGCTGTGGAGCAAATATTGACAAAATGTTTGGAAATACTGCCCCATCGTTCGACCTGGCTTGCTGCTGCCGAGGAGCCAGCGTCTGAAAAAGATTGAATAACGGGAATCCTTCTAAAAGGGCCTGTGAAGGCGCGGGGACTTGGTAAGGCCTTGTCGCGCACGCTCCCAAATGAGCATCGGTCCCAATCCCAGTGGCTGGCGCAGGAGAAACGGCAGCCATCGTGGTAGTGTCCGTCGAAGGAAAGAATGACGGTGATGGTATTGCAGGTTTATCGAGTTGCTTGTCCTCGGAGAAGGAAAGAGAGCCAGCCCGACCCTCTCCGAGTCCACGCTGCAGATTCGCCAATGTTGGAGCAGTGTTACATCGCAGCATCGACGAATCAAGAGCTGTGCTGAAACCAGAATATGAGGGTGCCGTCCAGAACGAGTCCCAGCTCGGTCTTGCTGCCTGCAGCCAGAAATGCTGAATCGAACACCGAGGAAAGACCGGCTGCAGGGCATGGTGGACTGGGGCAGACCTCTACACTCATGATTGTTTCGGGCACACGAGCGCACGGGGGAGTGGCAACCGGTTGCCGTGGTAGCGCCTCGGGAACGTAGGTCCGAGAGATGCTGGGCCGAATGGGGAGTCTCAATGCAGAGTCCTGGAGAGCACACTCCACACCTCTCGTGTCTGGCTCGTCCTCCATCGGCTGGAAAGAGCTTCTGGCGATCGGCTCCTTGAAATTGGTACCCTGAGGCGCCCGCCATCTCCCTGCAGAAACGATAGCGCCATCAGTCCGCTTTTTGACTGGAAAGAGAATGAGACAGACGAGAGACTTTCTTGATACTTCGTTCGCACCTTGCTTGCACTCGGCACGGGTCCCAGCGCGCGCGGCGGCTTCCATGCAAGACGAAAATTTCGCGACCTTGGCTGGCATTGTAAATGCAGGTTCCTTTTCCTACAGAGCCCCAAAGCCATCACCGACAAAATTCAGGGGGGCACATCACAAGAAGATGATTTGCCAGTCAGACGGTGCAAAAAGAAATCAGCACAGCTGCAGCTTTTTTGTCTGCAGCGTAAGAACGCGAATTGAACCGAGCGAACGGGAGGGGCGAGAACTTTGTCTGCAGCGCCAGCTTCCACATTAGGCCGGAAACCTGAGAAGGCCTCCGCATGCTGTCCTTGCACAAGCTCAGGAGCGCTTTGTGAGCGTGGGAGCGACCCCCCTGAGCCGCTAAGGACCAACAACGAAGAGGACGTGTCGCATATGTCCATCGTTGAAGAAGACGTCCACATTTGAGGTTCCATACTTTTGAATCGCGACGCAGCTGCATTGTCCGAAAGAATGTTCTCGACGCGCATCACGTCCATCTCTCTGCTCGCTGTCACCACGCGTGCGAAAGTGGCTTCACCTCCATCAGCTTCTTCGATACTATTTCTGCTTTTCTGAGGGCTGGGTTGTTTCAGCACATTTACGAACGATTCCATTCTTGGAGAATGCTGTGCAGTCCAACAGCCACTTTGCGCGAGCCGCCAGTGGATTTTGCCCTGCGCAAGCACAAGACAGCTTGAGAATGGAGCCCAACCACTTGCACGGCGGACTACGCGCCGTCAAGTCAAAGAGCGCTGCTGCCCAGCTACCCTCAGCAAACAACATGGAGATGGCGTCTCAGCTTTGTCCTGTTCCTCACCCAAAGGCCTCAATCCGAACATTGTGGGAGCCACCACCTTGCGCCCAAATGAGCGCAGCTCACCTTTTAAAGAAGATTACGCGCGCGTCAGCCCTGGTCTGAAGTAGAGTGTGTTTGCGAGCAACAGCGCTTCCGCCCTTCTCTTGCGGGCAAAGAAGAGAAGTGATAAATTTTATCACTCATCTCAACTTTTTTTCAGCACTAGTTTTTTTTTGGTGGAAGAATGGCCTCTGGTTAAGGTCGCCCCGCGTCCCATTGTGAAAGCGAGGTCAAGCAAACTAATGGCAAGTCTTACGTGACGTTTGCTTCAACCTGAGACACGCTTGAACGCTTGTTCTGGAATGGTAGCAGACGAGTCATGCAGGACTTGATTGGTGAACTTCTTGCATCGGCTCCCAGCTGGGCGGCGTGACAGTCAGAGACAGCCAAGAGGCTGGGTGGTCCAGATTTGCAGATCCGAGTCCTTTAATCCTTCAGAAGGTGGGAGTGCTTCCCATATGACGATCCAATCCGCTTTCAAAACAGTGAAGTACCTGACAAAGTGTCGAAGAAAGCTTTCCAGTTGATCTGGGTCTTGACCGGTGTACTTTGTAGGTGCTCGTGAGTCGGACATCCTAGCGGACGAGAACGATTTACACGAAGTGTGCGTGAGAACGCAGGGCTCAATAACCTCAGAGACAGCCAAGAGGCTGGGTGATCACAGGTAGCCTGTATTGATTCCACAGAGGAAGATGGAGAGCCAGGCATCCTCTTAAGGGACGCACGTGGGACCACTTCCACTAAAGTAGAGAGTTCTCATGATCTAATGTGGAGCTTATGTGACTTGGTTGCACTAATACATTAGATGCTTCTCAGACAGCCTCCCCGTATGTGACCGCGCAGATTCTACGATCCAACCGTTATCTTTGGCACCAATTTCCTGCAACATCATATTATTTCCTTGGGAGAGTCTACTGCAGGTTTGCACCTGATCTACTCTGTGTACTGCGTTTCTGTTTCGTCAGAGTCAGGGTGCTCTTCCACGAGCGTAAGCTCTCCATCAGCAGAACTCTTCCATGCCGTCTCTCTCAGGCTGTCTTGCAAACGACGCGCTGCGCGAGGTCACGGGTGGCAGATCAGTGAAGTCCGGCATCAAGATAACACGAGTCGATTCTGTACATTCTTTGAATTCATCCAGCACAACAAACATCAACTACCATAGCCAACTGTCTGCCTACCTCCTCTACTCCGCCTTACATGAGCCTGCAAGGATTTGTCATTTTTGTGCGTCCTTAGCCCCCTGCTCGAACTGATCATTCATGATTTTGACGACGGAATCCCCTGCTGCGCCCTCGCCGTGATGGGATGCGACCGTCTGTAATGCGGCAACCGCACCCAACGGAACAATGCGCTCATCTCTGTTAAATGGAACATTCGTTTTGATGGTAGCCTCTCGAACGGCACCAGGAAGAGCTGTCACAGTCTGTAGAGCAGGGACCTGAGCTGTACAATTCAGCTGAAGGGCTATCCTAGCCGAGTTTTCCGCATCATTCCTGTCTGCAGCAGGCACGGAGCGCGACCAGGAGTCTTGGGTAGGGCGTGCAGCTGATGGGTCCCAAGGCTGGACGTCGTGTGCAGCCTGCTCGCTTGTCGAGGCGTTCACCTGCACTGGTCTGCGCGAAACTTTATCCTGGTCGGACTGACTCGGCTCCTCATGCTTCTCGTCGCTTCTGAGCACCTCCTCTGCAACGTCAAGAAGCCTCGAGCTGACGGCATCTCCAGCACCCTCAAGCGCCGTCGCCAACCTGATCTTGGAGCGAGCGTACGGTCGAATATCTCTGCTGAGAATGTTGACAGTATCAATCGTCCCATCATCTAGTTTTACAGTGGCCATGAAGCCAGCGAGTCGCACCACCTTTCCGGCGCACCAACCTTTGCTGCGCAAACCTGGCCTGCTGTTGGTAGAATCAGCAATCCCCTCTTCAAGCCGGTACTCTACCTCCACGTCAGACCCAACCTGGAAGCGGGCAACGCCTAGACGCTCCTTCGCTTCTTCCGACAATTTGTTGTCCGCATACTGCAGGCTCACAACCTTGGCTGGCCGCACCAGGTAAAGACGCTCTAAGTCTGGCACGCACAGGTCAGTGATTGCATTCCGACCAAGATAGAGCTCTCGTAGACCCTTGCGCCGGGCGAGAAGCGCCTCCACCAGCACACGACACCCAGTCTGACCAATATTGCAGCCTTGCAGGTCAAGAAATCGAAGTGTGTCATTCAACTTCAGCATCTCACCCACAACTGCCGCCATCACGCCGACTCCAATTAGCTCGCGAGCCACCACAATCCGGTCATGCTGCAACAATGGCTCTTCTACGGGTCAACCTTGGCAGCCCTCATCGCCGAAGCCGGCTCCTTCGAGGTCGAGACGACGCACATCTGTGTTGAACTGAAGCGCATCGCACAGCATCACAAGCACTTGGGGAGTAAGCATGCCGTCACGGCCGACGATTTTGAGATTTGTGGACTCAGCACGATTCTCGCGCAGCCGTGCGAGCATCTTTTGGAAGGAATCGCTTTTCCCCGACGCGTTCACAGTGATCTGCTTGCGCGTGTGCGGTAGTTCTCCTTCGGAGCTCCACTCTCCACCCTCATCCGCGCCGATCACCATTCCGCTCCTGGGCATTGCTTGTATGTTCTCTTGTCGCTCCTTCTTATCGCGCCTTGCATCAATCTTTCCCTTCCTGCCACGAGCCTCTAGCTTGGCCCGGCGACGCTCCCGCTGTTCGCGCCGCCGCCTCTTTCTTTCTCGTCTTGCCGCCCTACTCTCTTGCGGTAGTGGCTTCAACTGCCAAAAAAATTCACACACATCAGCACGCGCGCGTTGTCCGCAACACATTCGCTTACTCGTGGGACGCCCAACTCTTCCACAGTAAGGGTATTAGAAGAATCGGACCGAACTCACCTGGTTGAGAGGAACGTCGAGATCGGACCCGTCCGCGTCGGCGGATTCAGCGGTTGCGGCCGCCTCGGGGCGCGGGGCCACTGGCCTGGGCATATTGAGGAGGAGTGGCTCATCGTCGTCTGAGTCGTCGCTATCGCGTGCCCCGACCCCTTCTCGCTGAACACGCACCCGCGTCCGCGCACCATTCCTCCCTCCGCCCTTTGACGGAGTGCGGCGCTTGCTTGCCGACCACGGAGGTGACTCACCGTGCCTCTCACTGTCAGACTGATCTTCATCCGTTGAGGAAGCATGGGCGGAATCCGACGAATCCGATGAAACATCTAATTCTGAGTCACTTTCTTCCACTGAGGCAATTGAGTCGCGCTCTTCGGTCTGGCTCGCAGCTGCAGAGTCGAGCGAGTCATCCTGCACAAAGCGATTTCGCACTCGCACTGATCCGGGGGAACCCGCAACTTCCACTTGGGTATCGCTCTCCGAATCGCTCGCCAAGACCCGCACCCGCTTCCGAGCACCCACAGTCACACAGCTTCCTGCAGTGCCAATTGACCCAGCCACCAACTGCATTCCATCCGCACGGGACAGCCGCACATTTTCCCCGCGGGACGTATTCCTGTCCTCCCCCCTTCCATCGCTCTCCGAGTCCGGTATGACTACCTCTGCAACTGGGACTGCGCAAATCCCACTGGCCTTACTTAGAACCATGCTTTTCCGGGATAGAGGTGTCGCATTTTCAGTGCGAATCGATTGCTCCTGCAGTCCTGGATGGCAAGCGGAGCACACGCTCGGCTGCTCCCGGAGGAGAAGCTTGTCTTCTGCAATTGCGTGACCATGCCTGCTAGTCGCAGCGCACCGGAGTGAGCCCGTCACAAGCGCAGTCAAAATGTGTTGGAGCCAAATATAATCTGGCCTAATTCAGCAGAAGTGCAGTTACAGCTGCAGCTGCGGACTTGTGTGCGGCAGGGCAGCGACCGAAGGCAGGCGTCGAGCCATTCAATACTGAGGCGCGGAAAATCAGCTGGGCCTGAAGCAGGGCCAGCATCAGCATTATTTCCGTCGATCAAGATATGAGTGGCAGCTCCAGGTTCACCCCAGACGCCCGGTGTCGCGACGATGCGAGCGCCTGCAAGACTTGTCATGTAGGCCACCAATGCACGGTCCGCGTCGTCTTTGATGTCTTCGCCAACCGCGAACACGAATCCATCGAGCCCTTCGACTGTCTCTTGAGCGCAAGGCAATGGTCCAAAGATTGCCAGTGCTTCTGGATCCAGAAGAGCGCGCGAGGATACAGCTGTGCTCAGCCAGGCGGTGGAGACTAGATACCGCCCGCTCTTCCTCGCCTGCCACCGAGATACGAAGAATATCAGTGCGCGTTCAACGACGTGCAGTGAGAGTTTTGTGTGCACAATCGAACCACGAACACGTGCTAGTACTATTCGTCACGGATTGTGTGTGTAGCGGCCGCGGGTGAGCTGCTGTGAGGGTCCGGGCTGACACCCAGGCAGCAACACTGCGAACTTCCTCGTCGCGGTCGTCTTCCCCCGTGCACAGGAAATCCACCAGCACATGCGTGCAAGTATCGTCACCAGGCACAGTCCAATACACAGTGCGACCACCACCACCGAAAAATGCCTGCACGACGGCACATGCCGTCACAATGCGCTTTGCGACGAGCGTCGCACCCAGGGCGACAGCCTGGCGGCAAGCATTCGAGTGCCTGGCGGCAAGCATCACCTTGAGTTCCTCCTCGAAACCAAGGTGGAGATTGGTCAACTCGGATTTCCCGACCATCAGCACAACTTCCCGCGCCCACAGCGTCTCCCCTCCTTGCATCTGCCACGATTCGTTAGCCCTCCTCTGAAAAGCAGAAGCTGAAAGCTGGTTTCAGCTTCTTGCGGGATGCCGTGTTAAACGCTTACGGGATGATTTCAAATCAAACGGGAGATGGCTCAACCATTTCTGCCTCGCCGGGCGACGCAGTCATCACCGCCCGCACTGGAAGGCCCTTGCCAAGGCCGCCCGTCCTCTCGATTCGCCGCGCGAAAAACCTCGTGAGACTACGGAAGGAGAAAAAACGCAGACGGGTCAAACTTCTCAAACGTCTGCGTTTTTGAAAGGTGCCGGCAGGGGTTTGATCCCTGTGGTAACGCATCACCAGTGCCTGGTCTTCCCTTGCCACTCGTAGTACTCGAGCACAGATGGTCATCGCGCGAGAGGAGGCGAAGCCAAAGGAATTACCGTCGCTTAGGCCTTACCAGTCTTTCAAGTCTCCAGTCCCCTCACGGGGCGAACTCCGCAGCAACCCAGCGAGGTGCGTGCTTCCTGACAGCACTGCACCGGAGATGTCCTGAGCTTGACCTTGTTACACAGCGCAACGATTGCGACGTAGACTCATCAGATCACCTCGAGTTCCAGTGAACCCCATACTTGGTTGTTGAAAGCAATTGTCCAGCGCTTGGCGCTTGCTCCCCTCCGCCCTTCGCTCCTGTACCCCGGTCGCGCGCTCATGGAAAGTCCTCTGCTATGAGCAGTGAGGAAGACGTCAAGTTTCTACGGGAAGCTATGATGATTGTGCGCAAAGTTGAAGAGCAGGCAATCTGCCCGCACCGTTCGATTCTGCACAAGCGCTACGAGGAGCTTCGGGCCCTCATCCATTCCAATGCTGGTCGCGGTTGCGGGGAGGCGGAGTGGCTGCAAACAGTCCTGCACGCCGGAGAATCAGTTTCAGCCCGGCGGAAAGTGGCGGGTGCTCTTTCTGCCACCCAACTTCGCGGGACGGGTGAGTTCTGGGAGAAACTTGATACCTCACTCAAGCGGCGGGTGGCGGAGAAGGCTCTCTGCGCGGTCTATGCGCTGGAACCGTTGCGCGGGCGGCGCGATCCCGAGGCGCAATCGCTGCGAAATCATGGGCTCGAGCGGATGGGGAGACTGGTTGCACTGGATGCGGACCTTGCCTTGGCCTTCTTGCCGAATGGCTTCGACGGCGAAGCAGGCAAATTTGTGCGCCAGCCTGAGCTTGCAGCAGCGGAACGCACGCTGCACGCTCTCGGTGCACCAATCGAATCGCTCCCACTAAAGGTCCCAGTTCGAATTAAGGGAGAGCGTCTCGGTCTCCTCTTTTGATGACGCTGGTCCGAGAGTCGGAGCACGCAAACCGCGGCAAAGGCAACGCTTACAGTTTAGTACAGAATGTAATGGTGGCACTCTGCACTCAATGGTCTCACTGGACCGTGGCCCAGTTCCAGCCGGTGCCCGTACGGCGCTTAGGCTGGCAGCCATTAGGATGCTCCTGGAAGGAGCCGCAGCAAGACCAACAGTGGCGACCTTCGCGGGGGTCGAATGCCCACACTCCATCGCAAGCGTACTCCTTTGCCTTCCAGTCTTTGGAATATACCAAGTCAAGGCGATCGAGATCCTTGGTTTTGGCCTCCTCTTCCGCCAATGCCGCGGGTGTGGCCTTCAGTTTCTCCATAGCCGTCTGATACTCCTCGAAGTTGCCCCCAGTCCGGAGTTGCTCCAGCTTCTTATCGAAGCGCTTCTGCTCCAGATTTTTCTTGTACGTGTCCCGCAGCGATGTCCGCTTCTTTGTCATCTTCATCGAGACCTTCTGTGAGTGTTGCAGTGCCTTCTCCACTGCCTGATTGTTGAGCACTGCGTAGCTCTTCTTGTCCACTGCAGTGCTCCCGTCCCATGGCTCTAGCATATCTAGCTGCCCCGACGGATCCACACCCACAATGAAACGCGTCTGCGTTCCGTGGGCTCTCCCTGGTGGAACTGTCGTTGCCAAGTGCGCGGTTGGTGCGCCTGTACCTCCAAGATTGGCTGGAATCTTGGGTCCGAGCAGCGTGCGCGGGTCAACTTGCAGCTTTGTTGTCCGCGTCGCGAGAATCGGGTCGCGCTTTGGAACGCGCTCCGCTCGCTGGTCTATCTCTGCCTTGATACTCGTTCCAACATGCAGTGACCGCTTGAGGTTCGTATCTGGAAATCGCGGCGCGAAGGGCATCCCGAAATGGAATGGCCCGCGGTGCTCCGGGAACGGGCCGGAAGGCTTCGTCAAGTTGTTCCACGTTTTTTTGTGCGCCCCGAGTAACTTTGGCGCGACAAAATCCAACATGAATGCCTTTGCTGCCTTTGATCTGCCCACATCGATTTGTCAGCGAAGCGATTCTTCAAGAAAAACACCTCTGGCGCCGGCACACGAATATCGCTCGCAACGCTGGAGGTCCTGGTCACATTTCCGGCATCTAAGACATCCCAGTCAGTCGGGTGTAACAGGATGGGGGTTTCGCACTTTTCAGGCATATCATCGGCACCGTACGCCTTGTAGGTGTCGGGGTAGTCCACCGACTGGCCGAAGTGGCCCGGCCGCATGTGCCCCAGCGCACGTTGCGTCATTGTTACTGCAAATCTCTCGTTCTGCTCTCTGGCTACGAATTGTACAAGCCAGCAACCTGCAACAAGAAGTCTATTGTTGATCGTCCACAGGCTTTCCCGCTGCTTGGTGACAGTCCAGTCGAATCAGCAGCCTCCTATGAAAGGCGGTGGATTAACCCACGCCGCACAGCTTTTCCCACTCAACCGCGCTCCGCACCCGCGGACAGTATGATTCAGAACGATACTCCAGCGGAATGGAGTGAGGAACCGTTGCCAAAGTAGGATCGGACAAGTTGGGCGCTCCCGGGCGCCCCTCGTCTGGGACCGTTGGAGCGTGTTTCGAACGGCTCCAAGTGGCTGTAGAAATATTTTCACAGGAGTGCACAGGAGTTTACTTTCGTGGTCAACCGTGGTGTGGTCAATGATGAGGACAGTGCGCGCCTTCTCGATCCTGCTACTCCTCGCGTGGCAACCGTCCGACGCATTCCATGTACACCACCTCTTTTCTCTGAGACATCATTGTTTTGCTGCCCTTTGGCTCGCGTGCTCCGTTTTCGCAGGCGTGACGATCCACGCGTTCATAAGCCAACCAGGCCCCACCTCGCGAGCACAGGTGCCTCTACCGGTGCTCCATGGGGCCTCTCTTTTCAAGTTTACACCAAGGATCGGCCGTGGAAATTTGGCAGTACCGCACAATTTCCTAGTTCCGCCTCCCTACTCTTGCCCGCGGACTGGCCACCAGAGCCGAGTGGGAGCCAGAGGCTTGAATGCTGCCGCGGTTGAGCCAGAGGAGTCCTGGGTTGAAGCAGACGACGGACACAGAATCAAGGTACAGTATCAGATTTCTGGTCTGCTTTGCGTGCAAGTAAACACCAGCCCAAGTTGCGCACTGAGCTCGGGCGGCCTGTTGGGCAGCTGTGGAGCAAGGGCCCGCGAGACGGGATCCCGGTGTTGCTCATTCACGGGCGGACATGGTCGGCGCGGCCAGTCTGGGACCTACAGGTGCCGGGGCGCAACGGGGCAGAGTTTCTTGGAACGAGCACCATGGATCTAATGGCGGCCGAGGGCTTTCGCACCTTTGCACCAGACTTCCGTGGAATGGGAGGAACACCTCGCGATGAGCCTGGCTGGACTACGCCCGATCGCTGCGTGGCAGATATGGCGGCTGTGCTGGATTACCTCGAGGTTGCCGAGGGCGTGAAGCGCCCGCACGTCATCGGCTGGTCCCAGGTGCGGATAACACGATGCCACCGCGCGTGCGACTGGATGTGGGCCGTGATGCTGGGCGGCGGCGTGGTGGCACTGGACAGGGGGCGGTTGTTGCGCAGCTGTTGGCCCAGTCGTACAGCGCGAAACTGGACCGCCTCGTACTTTACGGCTCAATTTACAACCCCAGCGTCTTGACCCGCCCTGTCCCAGCGTCCTCCGGCTTTCTGCCAGACACCGTTCCGCCCATCCCGCGCCACGCTACCCCACGACGAGGTGTAGAGCCATCGGTGTGGGCGCGAACGTGGCGGGGCGGGTCCAGGAGCGACACATCCCGGAGGACTTCGATACGTCGGTGTCGCCGCCGAGGGTAGACAACACCATGGAGGTGCGCCCCGGGGCGCACTTTCGGGTTCGAGGTGCAGGAGCTGAGGCGGGTGAGCGACGCATGGACAGGGGGCTATGGAGGACTGGACGGTTCCAGGGCTGATCGATGACGAAGCAGCGCGGGCGTTTGGCCTTGCATGCCTCCGCTGGGATCCCCGCAAGGTTTCGTGGTCCAACCTCCACGAGTTCAATGCTCTCGACCCCGCCGAGGTTTGCCCATCATGAATTCCTGCTTAACCCCACCCACCGGGCGCAAGCGGATCGCTGACCTTCGCGTCAGGTGCGCGCGCCGACGCTCGTGATTCACGGCGCGGCGGACATTTACAACTCGTTTGGAAACCACGAGCACCTGTTTTCGCGCCTTGGCAACGTCGACCGCGCCCTCCGCGTCGTCCCCCGCGCCGACCATCCGGTCGCTTCCTTTCCGCTCCCGCTGCTCGCCTCGGGCCAGCTGACCGCGCTGACAGGCGTGGTTCGGGTCGGTGCTACTGCCAGGTGCACCTCTACCCGAGCGAGCGCCAGACTTGGTGGCGAGCCGTCGAGAGTTTCCTTCGTGAATGAGCGCTGCATACAGGAGCAACCAGCAAAGTGACAGGGTGTTATTTGCACACGCAATTCCGCAAGTCACGCGCCTGCAGCAGCAACTATAGAAGTTGAATGAATCAGGGAGATCGTGAACATTCCAGACATTCTTGCTCACTCCAAGATCATGCTGAAGTCGATGCGGTAGGAATCATCATTCATTTTGCGAGCAATGTACAATTTCTTTCGACTCAGGCAGAGGGTCCCACGCTAGAATCCGCACTTTGCTGAGATTCCGCAAGGCGATGTTCGTCCCGGAACTCCTCCCAATCACGGATCAGGGTGCTGGCGGCATTACCCCTGATTCGATCCAGGTTGGTCAGCTGCGCAGGCAGATATGCGGTGGACCTAGCAGTTGCACAGGGAGTGGGTGCGACTAAGTACCTTTGAAGTTTATCGTGCGCATCGCCGTCGGCAGCGACTGTCGCTTGTGAGCGCACGCAGCAGGCATCGATTTCTCCGAGGCTGCTTTGCACAAATCCCCGCGCCTCTGCCGAGAGATTAGCGAGCATCCGCAGCAGTTTTAGACTGCTGACGAGCACATAGCGTCCGCGCACCGTCGCATCACCAACAATGACCTTCAGTTTTTCTTGAGCACCGTGCATGTCAGCAGATACCATCAATCCTTCTGAGAGTCGACTTGGTCGCCAATCGCCTGAGAGCTTTTTGCTTCGGGCCGTCACCGTCTTCTGCGCAGTGCTGCCCCTTGGTGCGTCCCGAAAATTGCGACGAAGCTCCGCTTGTAAGTTGAGTGCGCGGCAAGTGAGAGTAGGGGAATCCTCTTCCGCAGCAGGGGCGAGCACACGGTGGACATGCCAGACCGCGTTCGCGGCTGCGCAGCTCAAGAACACATGCAACAAAGCAGGAAATTCGCCTGCTGAGGTCGACTGCTGGGTATCAGCGTCGGCAGCACGTGATAGGCTCTGGAGGCTCTGGGCAAGGAGCGCCTCGAGGCACTCGAAGGTGACCGCTGAAGCTGCTGCCGGTGCTCCCGGACCTGCCAGAGAGAGTGGTTCGAAGAGGACTGCCAGCTCCTCGACCGGGCACCTCCACTCGACAGAAGCAGCGGCGGTAACGCGCACAGAATTTGTGTCAGGCGAAGAAAAAGGGACGAGAGGTTGTGAAAATGGTTCTTGGGCTAGCGAAGGCTTGCGGAGTCGGCGTGAGAGGAGCAGCGAGAGTGTCTTGGCAGCAGCGGCTGCGCGCGCCTGACTCTCAAGCGCCTGCTCTCCCTGTAAGCTTTCTGCAAGCTCGCTTGCCAACTCGCGAGCAGCTGCCGTCCGGATAATGGTGCCAGCGCCACCGTCCTCCGCGGCAAGGCATGCAAGTGTCTCCTCGAGCAGTCGCGCATCTGCAGTGGGATCTTCGAAGACAAATCCCAGCAGTGCCAACGCCAAGCGCTGCAAGGGTTGTGGGCCACCACCGTCGATGTTACCGAGTGCCGCGATCACGAGGGGCACGCAGCGCCGCTGTAGTTGGCGCAGGTCCATTGGATCAGTTGACATAGTCGGCGGATCTAGCAGTAGAAATTGACACAGATTCTTGAGCGCAGACGAGTCGCGGCCATCTGCTTGAAGCCTTCGCAATCGAAACAGTGCTCCTCCGGCAACTGGTAAGAGAGCGCAGAATGCTTCGAGACAGAACACCTGATAAAGTGTATGCACTATCACGTGATCCCTCTCCAGTGCCATTCTCTTCCTACTGAAACGAGAAGGACTGAGGTCGAGCAAAAGGCTGGACCTGGTGAGAGTAGGACAGTCGCGGGTCTGCATTTTTCAGCTCGTCGCGCGAAGAAGCAAAAATCCCATCAAGCTCGCTCCAAGCCGCATCCTCAAGCGCTGCACCAGCAGCGACCTACCCGCCCCACAAGCTGAGTCACTGCGCTTGTCTTTAAGGGCCCTTCGCCGCTACAAAGGACCACCGCGCGGCCGGCAAGGCTGGCAGAAGCAGTTCTAGGTGCGGCGCTGACATTTGCAGCGAAGCTGCGGAGAGCAACTGCGCGAGAAGTTGCACCGCTGTGCGAGGATGCTGCTGCACGTCCCAATAGCGCAAGTCTTTGCACCTGATGCCCCGATTTGCAAGGTTCAGTCATGCGAGAATGAGGACTCCAGGGAGCAAAGAGCACTCAGTGAGAATAAAATTAGCAGGGTGAAAAGAGGTAGCCCGGTCCTGGCGGGACTTGTGTGGAAAGATGAGGTCGGCCTCAGCAGAAGCAGCGAAGGGACCGCAAACAGAAGGAGCCGTCATGGCAGCGTGAACGGCGTTGAAACACCCGAGACTCGCGTCAGAGTAGTCAGCAAGAATGCTTAATTGATATGTCATACTCTGCTGCAGATCTGGAAAGAAGGCGTCCTGTTGCTGTCGAATGTCCCCTGTAGCACCCCAGGCAGGGGCAGAAATCGAGTACTTGCGAAGATCGAGCATTGCGCGCAGCCAGACGCGCACAAGTACCTCACGGATGGTTGAGGTCCCGTCAACCTCACCGGTGAGCCAAAAAACATCCAGAGGGCACTGTATATCCCTCAAGAAGAAGTGCGCGAACAGTGCGAAGGCTTCGCGAACATGCACACGCTCCGCTTTCTTTTCCAGCTTCGCCAGCGACGGTTTACCCGAGGTCTTCCGCATGCTGAGGGAAAGAAGCTTGGCTTGACAGCGTGCGGCAGAAATGAGCACCGCGTGAGCACTGGGGTCGGCGCGGTAATCAAGTGCACGGTGCAGGACCATGGTGACAGAATCTTGGCAGCTCTGGACAACACTGGCGGCCTCTTGGATCGGCTGCAACGCTTCGACCAAGAAAAACATTCGCAGCTCCTCCACGTCTTGCGAGTCTGCGCCCCCGCCCTCGATCGCATCCGCTGGAGCTACAAAATTCCGTGCTGCTAATTTTGTCAGCGAAGAGCACATCTCAGAAACCAAGTCAAGCACCTGCGCCACAGCAAGCCCAGCCGCCGGCAGGCCGGGACCCCATCTTTCGACCACCCGCACCAGTTCTCGGTCTACCATCCTGCTTAGCAGCTCCACACGCCCGCTGGCCTCCGCTGAAGACAAACCTACAATCTTGCTCACCAGATCTGCAAGCCTTTTGGCCACCAGGCCCAATTCATCCCACGCATGTGCGAGCCGCTTTTCACGGCTCTGCCGTACCAGTGCCTCGTTGGGGCCTGCCACGATTGGCCTGGCCTCTCCTGCGAGCTGCGGATGTCGAAAGCGGCCTTGAAACTCATTTGAAGGAGCCGATTGCGTGAAACGGCCCTGTGAGAGGAGACTCACTTCACCCGCGGAAACTTGTGCTAGAGCCACAAGGCGTTGCATCACGGGCCGAAGCGCCGCCGGCTTGACATCGGGTCGGACAAGCAGCGTTCCCAGCATCTCCATTACGGCGTCCATGTAGTCCACGCGCACTGCCCAGTCTACCTTGATCTGCTCCTTGTCGGTCCAATCGCTTCCCCTGAGCGCAGCCCCACTGCCACCCGAGACCGACTTGGGAATGACTACCATCGCCTCCATTGTCTGCCATACCTCCTCCCACGCGTGACAAAGCTTTGCAAGACGAAGCAGAAGCGCGAGATCCGCAGCAAAACGATCCCGGTTGTCGCATGCCACACCTTCTTCATTCTCCTCCTCTTGGAGCTCCTCGGCTGGATCGACGGGCACCTCCTGGAACAGCTGCGACATATGGAAAGCACGCAGCTCGCTTCCTGCCTCTGCGCGCAGAACGAAGGTCACCTGCGGATGCTCCTCAATTCTCAGCAGAATAGCTTGCCGCGGTTCTGCCTGCGGATTGGCGAGGAACCAACAACGCTGATTCGGTGTCGGCTGGAGCCAAGGCATCAAGATTGGCGAGGCACGGCGGCGCGGGGCGCCGATGCGGATCTTGCTCTTCTTGGAAATTGCGGCAAGGAGCTGGGACAGTAGCTTGCGAGAGTTGACTGTGTGCTCGCTTCCAGGGAAGACGGGAGCGGGAACGGCTGTGTCTCGCTGCTGGGCGCGGAGAAACATATCCTGCAGCAGCAAGAGCACCGCTTCAGGCAGTGAGGTGACCGTCCGGTCGCTGTCCATTTGAAATGGGTAGCCGGCCGGCATTTTGCCAAGTTGCACACGCAATTGTCTGGACTGTCGCCGCTCCACTGCGCTTCTCCACAGCTCGGAGATCAGTCCACGCTTCTTGGCGCCAGGACGTGAAAGCAGATTGAGGTTCGCGTAGCACCACTTTCCTCCAGTCTCCGGACTACTCTGCAGCGGCCAACTCGCCGCTAGCGCGGCACAGCGCCTCACGAGTTCAACTTCGAATGCAAGGCGATCACTGTCACCACCTGCGTAGAGTGACCCTCGATATTGCGCGTTGCAGAATAGCGCGCCTGAGGAGTACCGAGAGGAGACTGCATCCGGCGCCAGGAGCGGGGAGAGGTCCAGTAGGACCGTGAGAAGCTCCCAACCGCCCTCGCGCATTGGCACGTCGCACATGCGGTAGACCAAAGTTGAAACTATCAATGCTTCCCAGCCAAGCTCCACTGCCTCCTCGCGCGAACACCTCTGCGATGGCGGCGCAATAACATCATCATCACCTGAGGCACTTGCAGACGGTACTTCACGAAGCTGAGGCAGCGAGAATCTTCCTGGAAATCGGTTCCACTCGGCTGCGATATGGTCAGCGAGTGCACGCCAGTAGCCACCCGGGCGTGTGGCACCCTCTTGCGGTGGGCAGTCGAGCAGTCGTATGAGCGTGGCCCAGACGAGAAGCACGGCCTCGATGCAGGTGTGCTCTGTGTTCCCCGAAGAATCCTCGCCTGACCGAAAACGGTCCGCGATAAACCGTTGAATCTGAGGATGACGGGTGTCGAGTAAGTAAAGAATTGATCGAAGGACCCTTCCAGCGTGCTTGGAGAAGGCGTAGTTGCGAGTCAGCGCGTCGAAGTCTTCCGAAAAGTCAGGGCGAGCCGGCTTCACACGCCAGCAGGCAAATGCATGGAGCCAGTGCAGACAGAAAATATGGAACTGCGCGTAAAGGCGGCACCAGGCTGCGTTACCGACTGCGTTAGCTAAGCATCCATTCTGCTTCAGCAAATTTTCAGTCTCGCGCAGCACTTTGACCTGAAGACCCCCGCGCGCTTCTGGACAGAGCCCGCGACCCTGATCATCGCACGCCCTGATTTGTGCGAGCACCTCGACCAGGAAATCGAGCGCCTCCGCATCCGTCCACATGCCACTGGAAGCTCCCTCTTGGCTGGAGCGCGCAAGCTCCAGTGAGCGCTGCAGGCGACCAAAGCCTAGCGAGAGGTCGCGGTCGGGGCCCACACAATTGCCTCCCGCACGCAACACGGCGCGTGGCAGCTCGACCCCAGGCGAGAGATCAACCACAGGTAGCACAGCAGATACCCTTGTGCCCCTGAATTTGGGGTCCAGAGCGAAGATCGCCAGTCTACGAGGAAATTCCAATCCCAGGACTGCAAAATCCTCTGCCTCATGGTCCCGAGACCCCACAGTGGGCACGTTCTCTTCCCCATGTGTCTTAGACCCAACTCTGTCCCAGCTCGTCGCACCTCTTCCACGAAGAGAGCCCTCAGGAGCGCCAGTAGACTCATGGAGCGGTGATACAGCAGATGAACCAGACTCTGTCGCTGGAGGATTGAAAGTGCGCTCCAGGTTGGTGGTGATTGCGGGCAACCTTTCGTCTTTGTTGAAGACTCGCCTGAACTTGTTGCGCATAGAAGAGCCATCCGAAGAGCGCCCCTCAGAGTCGCCCCGCGCATGCAGCCCCGTAATGTGTACGCCACGGCGGTGCCCAGCCCCACCCTGGAAGCGCCTGAATGCATGGACATTGCCCGTTACTGTGTGAGATTGGTTGCGAGCGTTCTTCTCCTGGTAGAGTCGCTCTTCCATCGCTTGCAAAAGTCGCCCCGCCCGCTCGCGACCATTCATCCCAGACTCTCCCTCAAGCCCCTCCCACTCACCTGCGGATCTTCGATATTCCTCTACTCGATCATCACTCAATTCACCGTCATCATACCAGTCTTCAGCGTTTCCGTCTTCCACCCTGTCCTCTGCGTACTCAACGCCACTGCTCCAGTCCTCCCCGTCGCCCCATTTTGAACAAAATCTTGAATGACACTTTTCCCCCGCACCTCGAGAAGTCTCAAAGGAATGGCGCTTTTTTGGTATTTTGCGTTTGCCATGAGGGTCACGCGCAACAGTTGCTCCATTGTTGGACGCTTTGCACGATGTGAGCGGCGAATGTTGCATGTTGGTTGGACAAGATCCCTGCAACAATTCGTGGCGGCTGTCGCGTGCCTGATGCGGAGCCGCGAAGGCATCCACTGATGCACGGGCTAGGATACCGTCGTCATCTGAATCACTAAGGTTGAAACCGCGGTCGGAGGCAGACTCAGACTCGACGTAGTCGCTCGAGTCAGATCCTTCGCTGAGCACCGGGGCTCGACCGCGGCGAGACTCCGAAGAATTACTAGCAACCTCGAACTCTACATAACGACCACGATGGCGCAAGCGTTGCTCCAACTTGCGGATGCTCTTGAGACCTCGCTCACTAATGTGATTATTTCGGAGGTCCACGTACCGCAGAGTGTGGCAGCGTTCTATGCCATCGAAGAGGGCCTTCGCACCCAATCGGTGGATGCTGTTCTCGGCCAGGTCGATCCACTGCAGACGGCAACTTGGGTGCTGAAGCAACGTCTTTGACACCACCAAACACCCCTCATCTCCGATCACGCAGCTCTTGAGGTCTAGTTTCACGCTCCGTGTGTTGTTGAGCATCGCCCTGCACAACTTCTCCAGCATCCCTGGTCGGCCAAGATCACCTCCTTCCCCACGGCAGTCAACCTTCTGGTCTGAGTATTCGTTTCGCGAGAGCTGCTCAATCAATTTTTCTAGCCTCCCCAACTTTTTGAGTTTCAGCCTGCACCCCGGAAAACCATCACCTGGCCAACCCGCAAAAAGAGCTATCGAATCGTGCGAGTCGGATTCTTTCAAAGCACCGCACCTTTCTTTCTTGCCTCGCAACTTATCCTCGTCGATGGGCCCTTCTTTCGAATATTTGAGTGATCTGTCCCGTCTATCCTTCGGACTTTGGGGTGCAGCACTCCCATGTGTCTTCAAGTTGGGCCTGGAAGCCGGCGCTACCTCATCCGAGACATCTACGACAATGCAATCGCCAAGTACCACATTTTCTATCGCTCCCGGAGAAGTATTGTCCTTCGTCCGTTTCTGGCTATCTCGCAGCTTGCTACTGCCATGGAGCACATTCCTGTCCACGCAAAAGTCAGAGCAAGAAAAACTACATGCAGGAAAACTACATGCTTCTGCTTGGAATGTTGAAACAGGGTCATGCCGTTTACGATTTAGCTCTGGTCTTGCACCGCTGCAATAAGGGGAGGGCTCGTACCCAGACACTTCGCCGCCCTGCTCTAATTCTTTTCTCTTTCTCGTCACATCTTTCCTTTTTCTTGTCGGATCACCATCTGTCGATTCGATCGCGACCAGCCCAGCAGCCCCGCTCACCTGATCCATATTTTCGTTGCCTATGTCCTTCCATCTGGACCCTGTATCACTACTATTCTTCCAATTGTCCGATCTCGATTGGCTCGCAGATGCGGGTGGAGATGCGGCTGCATTGCGAGGACTAGAGGGGGAGCAGAAGAGCTGCGAAGAGACTATGTTTTGGGTTTCCCCCACTTCATCATCGTCTTGCCCATTGGCTAGTGATGATGTGAGCCTGCAGATTCACGCCTATCTTTTCAGCAACCAGGAAACTGATCGTTGCGCTCAATAGTAATTCGGGCTAATCTAATGGTCCGCGAGATCTAATCGTGCTCTGTAGATCCCATGGATTTGGTTGGGGCGGACTTCTCGAGCCGGCGCACTGTCTTATCCGCAGAAAGTTCTGCAGGCTGCTTCTCGTGAAAGCCTCGTGCCTCAAACGAGCTTCGTCCTCGCTCGGCGCTCTCCCGGACGCTGGAAAGGCGATGCGTCCACCCAACCTTTCCGCAGTGTGAGGAGCTAGCTTCATCCCGCGTGGTTTTGCTTGGTGCGACGAGCAAAGCAGCGAGGTCTCCTTGACCTATTGGTGGACAACCATGACAGTCAGTGTTGTGTGATTTGGGTCATCATGCTACTTGGAAAGTGCAAGCGAGCCAGTGGGCGGGCGCGAGAGCGAACCTGGATGCGGTTTCCGATATCGCTCGACCACACGCTGCGCTAGGCGAAGAAGCCGCAGAGGAGCAGTCCGGGTGCCATGGGCTGGCTCGCGATCGATTGCATTACTGTCCATTGGTTCAAACTTCCTGTGGCCGTGCCAGCCCTTCCCCCATGGCAGCTTCCCAAGCACAAGCCTCCTTCGGAAGCGTGTCCCGTCGGGAGGCGCGCCAAGTGAATGGAAAAGTCAATTGATCACATTGATTATTATTTTTTAATTTTAAGACACGGACCACCCCAAGCCTCACAGGAACACCGGGCAACGCCCGGTACCTGAAGCAGACCAGGACCCGGGCTGAGATGGTTTCGGCTGAGATCGAAATCACGCGCCGCCAGCTCAGCGTTGTGTCGGGTATCCTTTTCGGATTGGTGCCTGTCCGCCCTCGTAGGCGTTGCCAGGGCAATCACCTGGAGTCGATACATTCGCCCGCTCACCTTCTGCGGACCACCAAGCCAGTGAATGATGCCATGACTCGCACGTGCTTCCCTTGCAGGGATGGCTGGTACTACTCGACGCTGTGGCTCACAGCAACAGTAACCCTCCCTTTCTCCCCGCACCTGTGGGGTACCTAAGCCGAATCTTGTCAGCGACCAGCTCTCATCCATGCTGAAGCAGAATGAAACTTGCAGTGTGTTTGATGGGAATGGACACTGGCAAGGACCCATGTAATTGGGGTCCTGCGCCACCGCGTAACGACAGCACTTCGATGGTGCTGGACTCCACGGACGATGAACAACAGCGGGGTCGAAATCGGTTTGTGCCGGATTTGATCGAGGCGTATGATACATTCAAGGAGCTTGCTGACGCAGCCAAGGAGCATGCCAATCGTAAAATCTCACCACTGGTGCGTATGAAACTCCTGGATTTCAACTTTGTATGAGAGGTGCAGGCTCTCCTGAGGCATGCATGTGGAACAGGGGACGCCGCCACCTGCGCCGCCGCACCAGGGCTGGCTAGGGCTGGACGGAAACCGCGGTTTGATTTGGTTGCCCGTGTTCCTGGCGGGTCTCTCTCTCTTTCTTGTCAACACTGTGGAGCCAAAGGATCTGCGTATCGACATGGATATTGTCGTGGACGCCTCCCCCGTGCTTCTCAAGGTGCAGCCCCCTTCATCCCTGTGCTACGGATCATGATCCGTGTACCCGTACAGAAGCGCAAAAAATGTAGATTGTAACAGCAACTGTTGGACCCAGTTATGGCTGCTACTGGGAGCCTGCAGTGCAATCGCTTCGGTTTCGCTCGCTATTTGGATACATGTCGAGATCTTCGTGAAAAATCCTGACGTGCACAATGCCCCGGGCGTCGCGATCATAATCCATACGCTTCTCGTCCTCGTCGCATCGCTGGTGTGCTAAATCTTTTCACGACTTGATAATTTCCTTTTTCTTATGCCATGGTTGGCGCTGAGCGACAGCGCCCCGCAGGTGTTTTGGGTTGCTCGGTCGATTGGAGCAGAGTCAGAATGGGGCTCGGAGTCTTTGTTGTGAATAGTTTCCGGCTCTTGTGCATCCGTGTTGGCGGAGAGGGGAAGAGCTTGAAGAGTGATTTTCGCTCATGCAATTAGTATACGTGATGTGTTTTTCCGAGCGTGCGTGCCCCAAGAAGACCACTTCGCACAGAATTGAGACGCTGTATTGGCCACAAGCACCACAGCGCAGTTCTCCCAGAGCACAACGTGTCACGCTGCTAACCCAATGCGGCATGAAATGCGGCAAGTGGCTGCTGTATGCCACGCGGCGTAGTTGCACGTTCGCTCCATAACGTTGGAGGGCAAGTGTTTTCAGACAAGGTTGGCTTAGCAGGAGTTTGACTTGTCGGGCGCGATAGAGCTTGTGAGGCCCGCCTTTTGCAGCCCCAGCGAGTATTCCCGAGCAAGCTGCTTCCAGGTTGTGGTCACAGTCGCTAGCCCAGACTTGTGCGCCTGATTCATACACCGTAAGTGCAAAGTCATACATCCCAGCGCGCAGATTGTGGGTTCAGTTGAGTGTAACCAACAACGGTCAGAGACACAAGGCCGGAAGAGAGAGAACCTCCATGGTGATGCGATGGGCCTTCTTTCGAGTGACAGTACGAACGACCTTTACGATGGTGTCGATCACATAGTCGAAGGTGTGGACGTCGTCGTTGTGGAGGAGAACCTTCCAGATCGGCTCCTTGTCGACAGCCTCCTTCTTGTCGAGCTCATTCGCCTACCGCACCGATATTGAAGTCAGCAACCAGCGCAGGGACGAGGATCCCTACAGCTTTCCACCCTGTCAGGCCTTGTTCCAGACGGCCAACTCTCGCAGCTCCAGCCTCACAAACCACCAAACCGAGGATTATCTGGAGATGGGTCACTTCCACGACGAGGGAGCGCCCTCGTGATACTCTTATAGTTGCCAGTAACAATCGCTGCACTGGATCCTGCACTGAGTATGCCTCACACGGGAGGCGAATGGCGGCACCTTGTCGACATCTGGCGGCTTGGTGAGAACTGCCACGCCCGCGCCGCCCCGCTCCGACTCTCCGGACCCATCGCCCGGCGTAACACCGCCGCCCCCCCCCGGCCCGACGGGCTTGCCCGTGCCGGGCTTGTTGATCTTGTCTGCACCGCCATCTTCACGCCCCATCCTCACAGCCCCCACGACTGGCGTGCTGGGTCGCAGGCTCATGGCTACAGCGGGCCGCCGCGCCGGATTTCCAGCCCGCAAGGGGGCGCCCACAAACGCGCTGGTCACTCCACCAAGTGCACTGCCCGGGAACACAGAAGCAACGGCCACAAGAAGGAGCGCACGAACGCCCATGTTTCTCGCAGTGCGCAGCGAGAACGAAGAGCGAACGGCACTAGGGGCCGGCATGACTTCTTTCTTCCAGATGGAAAGATCGAACACCTCCAAACGAGAGGTACCAAGCTAACGGACCACTTTGCGACGAACTTACCACTTTAGAAATTGATCCGAGGCGGGCCGTGTGCGGTGCGACGCGCGGTCCGCCCCGCCGTGGCGCGAAGCCTGGCGTGCAGGACAAAAGAAGGTGCTGTGGCAGCAACGCAAAGATGTCGATGTCGCGGCGCTCGTCGATTTCGTCTGCCGCGGGATTGACGAGCGGGGACGAGGATGATTCCGACGGGACCTTTTCCCGAAAGTCCTCGTTCTCTCGCCGCGGCTCGCTCGCCTCTGTCCGAAGTGCTCAGCCGTGCTCTATCTCCCTGTGCGCCGTCCTTTCGGCTCGATCAGCATCTTTGTGATCATCCTTGGTCCTGGCCGTTGGCGCAGCTTCTTACGTTCTGCCTTCTCGATTGGCAGGCAGCGGGTCAGGGGGTTCGAGGTCGCTCAAGATGGGAAGTGCAGTTCCCTGCCCGCCACCCATCACCGACCCAAACCTGCCCTGTATTTCACGGCAAAATATTGTCTCCTATTTCCCCCTGTGTGCAGACTTTGAGCGCAGGCGGTGTTGGCAGGTGCGCGGGGGTCGCAGGCCTCTGCGATGACAGACCGTTCTGGAGTGAGCGGGGTGACGGGGCGCTACGGGCAGGACCCAATGGCGGGGGCGAAGCTGCACGGTAGACAGCTGCCAATGTTCGGCTTTGGTAGCGCGCGGTACGGTATGCTTGGGCAGTGCGACTTTTCGGCGCTGCCTCTGCAGGAGGGGGACATCTTCGAGCGCTTCTCTGAAGAAATGGTGCTTGTGCACGGGTACCTTGGCGAGGAGGTCTCATCCTCCCTTTGCCCTGCACAGATAGGCAGTGCTGATAGAGTGACACTAGTGGGGGCGCAGGTCAATGACATGGTTGCGGGGGAGCACCACGCCGTCATTCTGATTGACTGGAAGAAGGGGGAGGCACGCGACCCGCACCATTGTGCTGTCGGATGCGCTCCCAATCAGAACTGTGCTTGGGGCATCCACACTGTGCTGAAAGACACCGGTGCATGACAGGGTGGCAAGGTGTGCTGCCACGGTCTCGCGTCACTTGGGCGGCTCGGGGTGGGGACGCAGCGGCGCGCCAAGACCAAGAAGGAGCTGCGGGCTGAGCGCAAGCGCAACAAGCGGCTGAAGGAGAAGGAGCTCGCCAAGCTGCGCGCCAAGGAGCGAGAGCGCGAGAAAAGCATTCCGGACTTTTCGGGGCTACCGTTTGAAATCGCGACGCTGCCGAACGGCGACCGGGTGGGCGACGATCGCGCACGCTTCCTCTTCACACCTGTGCGCATCAAGGCCGGTTTCGCCTGCCAGGTGTCGGCGGGACTCGCGCACGGGGGCGCAGTGACCGAGGACGGCCAGCTTTTCATGTGGGGCTGCGCGCGGCATGGGCGGCTCGGGCTCCCTCAGACGCTCGGGATGCCGTGCGACGCGGAGGACGGCCATGACACGTACTATCCCTCGCCGGTTCCGGTCGACTTTCCCGGCGCCAAAGTGCGGTACGTGGCGTGCGGGGCCAAGCACACGCTGGCCTGCGATGACAAAGGTGCGATCTTCGCTTGGGGTCTCGGGCGGTACGGGCGGCTCGGTTTTGGGGAGGATGAGATGCGAGAGCTGCCTGTAGAGGAACCAGACGAGGATGGTGCGTGGGACGAGCACTCATGGCACCAGCTCAAGCCGCGCCCGATACTGTCCCTTCAAGGAATTCGTGTCACCCGCGTCTACGCAGGTGCCTACAACTCATTTGCAATTTCGGGAGGCGCGGGCACGCCGCCCGCGGTCTACTCATGGGGCCTAGCGCGCTACGGCATGCTCGGCATCGGAGACTTCCCCTCGACGTGCTGCCACCAGAAACGCTTTGATCCTGACGTTCCCGCCGCACAGTGCACACTCTGCATCAAACGCCTGGCACCGCCGCGCGAGGGCGGTGTGCCGACCTACATAGAGGAGCGCCGCGGACACCCGCCGTTCGCACGGGTCCTCGCGGCCTTCCCGCGCGAGGTGGCCAAGTTGCACGACCTGCCTGCTGATCCGCAAGACCCTTTGGACGTGTACTGCCCGACGCCGTGCGAGGTACAGCAACTTGCGGCCCGCGCTATCGTGTCGATCGAGGCAGGTGTGTACCACCACTTCGCCGTCTCCTCCTCTGGCAAGCTGTTCGCTTGGGGGCTCCTTCGCCACGGTCGCTGCGGCATCGGCAAATTTGACCCAGACGGACATGTAAATGCGGCTACGGGACGCGCGCGCACCGACAGAACCGTACCCACATACTCGAAGGAGCGAGGCTTCGAATTGAACAGCCGGGGGCAAATTCGCATTGTTGAAGACGATCCGTGCTCCTGGTACATTGGTGAGCCCAAGGAGGTGGCAGGTTTCCACGGCGCACGTGTGGTTCGAGTATCTGCAGGTGAGTGCCACTCGGCTGCCGTCACCGAGGACAATAAGCTTTATACATGGGGCGTGGCACGGCACGGGCGGCTGGGCACTCGAGAGGCGCGCTCGGAGCTCCTGGCAGACCCGCATGATGCTGAGGGATGGTACCGAGCAGAGCCGCGCGAGGTGGATGTGGCAACTGAGACGCAGCCTCGCCTTGTAGTCTGTACAAGTTCTGGGACTCTTTTCGCTGCACGAGAGATGACGGAGAAATGGAAGGAGCGCCACCGTAGCAAGCACGCAAAGGGCAAGCTGCACCAGATGGGCTCTGCATTCGCGGGAGAATTAACTCGCCGCCTCTCCGACGCCGGGAGTGTCACTCGTCGGCTTTCCATTGACTCCATCCGGGTTCCCCTCTGCACCCTAATTTTACAATCGCTAAGTCCGTTAGGCTCTGACGCTGTGTAATGTGCGAGCAGTCCGCGCGGAGAGTTTCTGGCGAATCGTCGGGGGGCGTAACGCCTGGCGGCAGTAGCACTGCACGTTCTCGCGGGTCTCAGCACAGTGAAGGAGAATGTGCGTGTATCATTACGCCGCTGTCCTCCCGTCCCAAGCATCCCATAATTTCCATGAATTCAAGCGGGCCTTTTCCCAGATTCTGGTGGCGGGAGTTCGACTGCTCGTTCTAATGTATCAAGCGTATTCACGATGCGAACACATGACAAGAACGAAGGTGGCAGAGTTCCGAAAGTTCCACAGGTGCCGTACCCTCTCTGTACAGAGAGAGAGAGATGTTGGATGCTCGTGGCTGGCTTTTGGTGGCGCCTTCTTGACGAAGGGTGATTGCACAGGAAAAAGGTGTTTCATCAGGTCTTAAGGCCGGCTTCAAGGCTATTGGCAGCAAGCTTTCAGGGAGCGCGGAAAAGGAGAAACAAGGAGAGCCACCTTCTTGAGCCAGGCCACGTTCAAAAGCGCGAATTTACCCCGCATGCCGCGTAAATCAGCAACCTGAATAGTTTCTATAGACGCTGTATAACATTCAGAACGTGCCAGGGAAGGGACTCGGCGATGCGAAACATAACGGGGATGAAGAAAAAATGCAACGGGAAATGGCTAGATTGGAGAGGGCATCATCGGCCGCCTCTGGGGTGTGTCATTTCTAATCTGCGCCGCTAACCCGCCATCCAAATTTTAGCACCAGGAGATGTAATTCCAATGACTCACAAAATTGGCCCTCACTTCAGGCTTCCAATGCTAGTGATGACGGCGGAGCAAAGCGTGGGGTGCTGAAGGGAATCAATCACTTCGCAAAGGGTGCCGGAAAGGGCATAGTGCAGCTGGTTCCCTGCCTTCTCAAATACGCGATGACAGTCTCATTCTAGTTTTTACACTTCGTTGATTGGGAACGTATCTTCTTACAGGTAAGAGGAGATTCATATCAAGAATTGAGAGGTGAGGCAGAAATGGACGGAGGTCTCAAAAACAGCAGGCTTTGTTCATTAATGTAACCATCTTGGGACCTCGTAGTGGTCTTTGAAGCGGTGCAAACATTACACATGGTTTATCGTTTCTTGCCCTTGACCGTTCTCTTTGCGTTTCTCTCGTCGCACTGCATCATGTAGGATCGGATTCCGATAAATGAAGAAAGCATAGCCATCGCTGGGTACATGTACAGAAGGACCTGCACACCCCCGCAGTGCGGATGAACGAACGAGAGCTTTTCATGACCAAGGCAACTTAAAAGCAACTCAAGAGCTGTTCAAAGATCTAATCGCGTCTACCTACCCGAGAAATTATTTCCCGCCAGCCGGCAGTGATTTGGATGGCCGACGGTCTTGCATAGTCGACTCGTGCTTCCAGTACAACCTTATTTTACAGCACACTTTTTAGGACAAAATCCCGGAAGCAGACGAGATTTGGATGGCTTACAGGCTTGCAGCCAATCTGTGCTTTTCTTGCCTTGCACATGAAATCTCAAGAGGATACGTGCGATACCATGAATGCAGGAATGTGAGCTAAGCACTCGAAACTCAAAATGAAGATGTCGACGCGCTTGCGCAGCCAAGTGGGAACTCGAGTCGCCACATCCGCGATCTGGATCATTTTCAATTGGTACAAGGCAGCAGCGATGGACAGGGACCAGGCGAGCAAGCACACACCCGGACTGAGATGGGCATCAAGCCCTATTCTTCAAGAATCTGGCGCTTCAGAAACTAGCAGCTGAGTGTATTTGGGCAATTCAGGAAAAAACCTGAACAACGTGTAGGGTCGCCCCCCCGATTGCCCATGATGCCACTGCTAGTACCATCTTGTCGTCGAGGCTTGAAGCTTTGGCTTGTTCGAGAATTCCCAGCCAGATGGCTGCAAGAGGGTGCGATGGGTGAGCGAGAGCCTTGCAAGCGTGTCACCACGGGTATGGTTGATGTGCACAATGCTGCTCGTCTGGACACATGGAAAGTCACCGACCGGTAGTCAGCGACCGATTGAGCAAGATCATCTTCCACGACACAGTCGTACCGCGTGACAGTGCAGATGAAAAGAGTCCAACATTCATTGCGTCGATTGGACCGAGCAGCACGATGACCTGCCATGTCGTTGCGTTTCTTCAGTCACTACTTGCTGGCTGAACACTGGCCAAGAATGTCCGTCGCGAGGCGGGATCTCACGCTGACCACTTCTGACGCCTTAGAGTGGATCATGCGCGCCGCGGCGCCTCCGCGGAGAGCACCCGGAGCACCGCCAAGGGCCGCGAGCACCATCGTAAAGCAAAGCCACCACCACAGTCCAAGTGCTGACATCATTTCCTCCTGGTAAGCAACTTGGACAAGAATCTCTAAACTAATTCATCGGCAGTGTCAGCTGGCTGGCTGGAGATCGACGCAATCAGAGTAACTTAGTTCTGCTGGGGATACCGACTCCTCACCAGTGGAATGGACCCAAACAAAGCTCTCGAGTACGACCTTCTTGAAACGCCCCCTGCGCAGTAAGGAAAAGAACAAGTTGAATCCAGCAAATCACATTATTTTCGTATGTGCCATGCAGCTCCTGTACGCAACTAGACAGCCGGACTTGTCACAATGACGCAGGCGTTTGTACACAATTCTGCTTCTACTTCTGTGGAAAGCCGGTACTACCTCGCGGCAGTCTCGGCACGCTCTTCCTCCATCGCCTCCTCGACAACATCTGGAGGCAAGGCAGGAATCATTCTTCGTCAGTGTAAGCCCATTTGTCACATCCATTCATTCCAATCGCCAAGGGCCTCGTAGCCACGCTGTTGTCTCCGGGAAGGAATGCTTCGCTCACCCAAGCGTCATGCCGTCGCCAACTCTCTTGCGCCTCGTTTCCCACTAACCCGCAAAAAAGTCTGAAGGCGGCGGGGGCGCGCACCTGGGTGCACTTCGCGAATGTCTCGAAGAAGTCGCAGCGCCTCCACACGCTCACCCGACGCGCGCTGCAGCACCAGCAAGTCCTGCACAGCCTCTTTCACGCGCCCACACCCCAGGAGGCAGAGTGCCCGCCGCATCCGTGCCTTTGCCGCCTCGTCGTCCGCCTCCAGTGCCGTGTCGCATATCTCCACTGCCTCGGCGAATCGCTGCACCAGCCGAACTACCCTGCGATCAGCCAAAGTGTGGAGGAAAATCTGACCAGGCTTGGTCTGGGACGTGCCTCAAGCTTGGCGAGACTCGCTGCCTGACTCTGCAGGAGGATCACCCGAAGTACCTGCAGCCGAACACTCAGCGTGCTGCTTCAACACGCTCCTGATCCCCCGGATGGGACGCGAAGGAGCGGCACGGGACAGTTCATCACCCGCGCCTTTCGCATATTTTCCTCATCGAAGTCGCTCCGGGCCTGTAGGTTGTTTTAATGTCATTCACGATGGCTGAGCTTCGCCTAGACAATTCTGGGCGTCCTGATCGGCCACCCCTCGCGCGATCTTGGACAGATTCTACAGAAACGACCTGAATCGAGGACTAATCGGAGAGGGACATGCAACCTCCAAAAGCTGCTTCGCGGCTGCAGCGAAGATTTCAGCCGCCTGCTGAAATCGCTGCGCGGCATAGGACAAGTCGCCACTCCGCTTGCTGTCGATGCAAAGTGAAAGGAGGCTCTCTGCTCGCTGTGCGGTTCGACCAGCATTAGCCTCACCCAAATTGGCCATGCTCTTCCTACGCGTCGAGGTCCGACAAATAGGGGTGCGGCTTCAGCGACACAGAAGCACCGCTGCCCGAACGATATCGTTCGCGTCTCCAGTTTTTTTTACCCTCTCTCATTTTGACCTTGAGTTATTAAATCCTCTCTCTCTTGAGAGAGCCCTTGATGTCGCCGACTGCCACCTGTGACATGCAAGCATGAGGCATGCAAGCATGAGACATGCCGCAGACAGCGCTCGCACACGACCATAAGGTGCTTGCCTTCTTGCACTGCCCCGTTCGAGTCAACAGGGAGTATCTTTCTTCGCTTTCGTGGTCGCGAGCACAGGCACAACATTGGCCCTTGACGCACTCATTTATTGCCCCTCACAGGAAGTTCAGACTCCATCTAGATCGGTTTCTTCTTCAGCGGTGCTAGATGTGCCACTGTGTGGCTTCCGCCGCAGCTGCCCATCACAAACGCGAGTCAGGGAGCGCAGCGAGGTGCGAACGGAGACGGGGCAGGGTGCGGGATTCGGCGCTGACGTGATAGTTAATGCGAAGCGCGACTCGAGGGCCTCGACCTGTCAGAGCAAAGGATGCGTTCGAGAGTGATGATAGTGCTTAGAGAGCGCTTTCAACATTTCAAGAGAAATCGGTGCACACGGGATCTCTCTCGAGAGAAGCGAAAAGTTTTCCAACAGCATGGATTTCGACCACGCGGGAAAAATATGGCGGGAGTTGCCCAAGGCAGCTCTAGTCGTGACCGCGGTCGCACATGCCGTGCGGGGTGGAGGGCTGGCAGAGGCCAGGAGGTGGGGTTCGCGCCTCATCTTCGCTTCGCTCTCCGCCCGAGAGTCCACTCCCGTCCACGCGCACGCCGAACATGTCGGGGGGGTGCAGCACAGCGCGCGGTCGTGTGGCCACAAAATCGTCGCCCCCGATAGCTAGCTGCCCCCGATGGTTTCGTCCCCAGCTGAGCGAGCCTAGTCCAACGGCACGGGGCAAAAAGAACGAGTGGTGGTGCCCGCTGGCCGCGTCGCGCATGCCGTGGGGGAAGGCTTGGTCGTCTTCGTCTCCCTCCTCACGAAGCTCCTCAGGACCACCCGCCTGCTCGAATGCGTATCGTCCGTGGAACCACGCGTCTGACCGCGCCAGGACTGCCTGCGGTCTGACCCACCGCGCATTTTCACACTCTCGCCTCGTCTCGCCCTGCAGTGGCGGCCTGGTGTGCGAGGTTCACGGAGTGCCATGGCGAATTGCACACTCAGGCGAAGGGGGCTGCTGACTTTGACTTGGTCAGCGGGAGGTTTCGGTGGTCTGTCGTGCCGCAAACCCAAACGCCGCCGTCGGCCGTGAGAACAATAGTGTGCATGCCACCTACTCGCCCCCGCCATCAGAATTCTCAGGCTCTCAAAGGAAGAAGAATCTAAAGGAGATGGTGCTCTCGCAGCGGGTAGAGCACTGCTCCTAGCCACAACACGACCAGCGCAAGACATGGGGAGATCATTCACCAAGCGCCAGACGCACGGCGCGCGTGGCCGCGGGGTCGGCCGCCTTTGCTCGCTTGTTTCTGCGGTGCCGCGTACGCGCTTGGGTTCAGATGCCTCATACACTGGGGATCGGTTGTAAGTCCACCATCGGTGCGGCTGAACCACAGTCTATGCGACAGAAGCAAACAAAGTAAGACTTGAGTAGCTGCGCATGAACACATAAAAGCGAGCTGTGGGTGCACCTGGAGGCATTGGCGGACGCCGCGGGCTTAGTCCCGTGCTGCCGTGCGGGCGCCTTCCCATGGCCATGTGGCGGTGCCTCAGCACTTGACCCACGACCAAAGTGATCAGCGCTCGCGGGTGCGTCGTGTCTATCACCCTCATCATCATCCGAAGATGATACTCCGTCGCTCATTGGCGGCGGAGGGAACACGAGGCTTGGAATCGGGCACGATCGCTCGGGCGATCCGGCACCCACCTGACCTGCAGCATTACCGCCCCAAGCACAGACGCATCCCACTGTTGAGAGCACTGCACAATGCGTTGCACCAGCAGAGAGCTGCATCACTTTGAATCGGCCTCCTGCCTTATCTACACCCCTTTTGCCCTGAGAATCTCCAACTGCCGGTGTTGGTTCCGGAGGAAGCTCGACCCTGTGCGCCATGCACGCACTCAGCCCGGGCACAGCGAGGTGGAGTTCAGCTGCCTTCTTGAGTCGAACCTTGAAAAAGGGATAGTTTTGAATTTCATGTGCTAGCAGGGAGTGTGGATGGCGGGCCTGAGCGGAGTTGATGAGTACGATGGTCGGGGTTGCGTCAGTGTTGGGTCCCCGTTTCCCGCAAGTTCTGGCGCGGCAGTAGCGACCGCCGGCGCCTTCTCATCAATAGCCGCAGAATTGGCACAATCCCAGTCCTCTTCAACAAAGAAAGGGAATGCTCCTTCACCTGAGTACCCCTGTCCAAGCTGCCCTGCGAGGTTCACGCCAAAGCAATAGACATCTCCATCGCTCCCAACCACTGCCGAAAAGCCTACTCCCGCAGCTACATGCTGCACCGGCTGCCGTTCTGAGAGAGCTGGAATTGGCCCGAACTCGCGTCGATTGCTGCGCTCAGCAATACCCAATTGCCCCCATCGATTCCAACCACTCGCCAGAATCTCTCCTTGTGTCGTCAGAGCCAGGGTGTGACACTCCCCACAAGCAATCTGCCGGATTGCACGCCCAGAGAGCGCAGGCACCGGCGTAAAGCGTTCTATCTGATCGATCGACCCCAGCCTGATGCGTGCACCATATGACTTACAAGACTTGCTCGACCGACAATAACAATCACGCGCCTGCGCTGGGCAACGGCACGCTGGGACCATGGGTGTGGGGCTGGCAGCCACCCAAGCTCGCCGCGCTTGTTTCTGCCCGCCGCCAGTGTCACGAGGCGGCTCTCAACGGTGAAGCGGCTAGTTGCACGACGCCCCGGGCCTGCTCCAAGGGCTGCTGCAGCCACAACAGGCTCGCAAACATGCAGAAAAGTCTGCGAACCGCCTGCTGAGGTGAAGAGCACTTTTCCTGAAACAGTGAGCGCCTTGAAGGTCGTAGTTCCGTTGCTGCTTCCGTCTCCCAATTGACCCCACTCATTTGAACCACATATCCACACTTTTGCGCGCACCTGCATTCCCATTCCAGGCTCTGCACCAGCGATCGCGCGGGGAGATGACGTAGCGGGAGTGGGGGAACGAGGGTTGGGGCGGAGGCAGCACCAGAGCGCGGACGAGGTCTGCCCCACCGATGCGCTGCTCACCACCAGCGGTGCCCCCTCGCGAGGGAGGCGGCAATGCGCCAGCGGTGCCATCGACCTCTTCGTCCCCGACGGTCAGCACGTCGGGGCCGGGGGAGCCAAGCGGCAGCCACTCTGCAGGGCCGCCCAGCTCTGCACGGGAGTTCAGGTTCGCTCCCATGTGCTTCCCTCGCCCTTCTAGCTGCACGAAGTGCACGAACTGCCGCATCCGTTCTCGCGATCTGTGCATTCATTATCAGCCTCAGCGCCAGCCTGTGCGATGCGCGATGCCACGCTTGCAATCTCGCCTCCGCAACAAGGCAGAGACGAGGCAGACGGCGAGGGCGAGGCAGTAGTACAGGGTAATGCCAGCGGTCCCCAGGAGGTCAGCTAAGAAGGACTCCGAAACTGTGCTCGCAACTGAGGTCCCACTCACCGTCTTTCCTGCCCCTGCGCCGGTTCGCCCAGCGTCAGCTTGTTCCTGCAAGCGCCCATGCCTGGAAAGCATGAGACAACGCTGGCCGAATCAGCCCGTGCACGAACCTGCGAGAATTGTCTCTACCCACTTGAATTCGGCGTCATATTCACCAGCCTCCTGCATTATTCGCACATGGTCGACGACCGGCTCAGCGCCGCGGGCTGCACACCGCTTGAGAGCACTCGCGATTGCCAAGTCGATCCAGTGGACACGCGAGGTGAGCAGAGCTTGGGGCTGGCGAGGGCATCGACGGGCCTGGGCGCGGAAAACTAGCCGCCATAGCATGAAGTGTAGAAGCTCCCGATTCGCTGCATCTCCTTCTAGTGAAGGACTGCAGTGGTGCAAGCCTCAGCACTCCCTCGAGCTCAACCTGGGGAAGCAGGTAGCATCTTCGTTTTGAAGAGGACATTAGGGGGTTACCGAAGGAGCAACCGTGCCTTATGTTCCCGGAAGTAATCTCGTGCACTCGCACGGCCCATCTCGAGTGTCGAGGTGGCCTGGAATGGAACTCCCTTGTTCAGCTCAAACGGCTCACAGCAATGCAGGCGAAAGCGCCAAGTGCTCTCTGACAAATTCCAGCTTCTGCAAGCTGCTGCTGAATCGTGTTCTCTCACGCGTGAGAGGGCCCACACAAGAGCACCAAGTCCTAATGGCCAACATGGAACGTTGGATTCGACACATGAGATTCTTCGCGCGCAACAGTTTGATGCTCCATATCCCCTACCAGTTCGCTAATCACTTCAGCATACCGCTGTCGCTGGGCGCGGCGCGTCTGCAGGGTCTGCTTCATCTGCAAAGGTCTCGATTTCGACCATTGCTTGGTGCCGATCGAGACCACGTCAAGGGTGCGATGATAGCGTTCTAGCGGGGAAACCGCGACCACTTTGATAATTTGATATAAAAATGGGTGGTACCCTATTCACTTTTTCACACTTCAAATTAGCCTGTCACATCCTCGCAGATCCTTCTTACGCAAGGCTACTCGAAAACATCTCCCTCCACAACCGTGGGTGGTGCACATTTTTTTGGCCGAATCGTCGCTCCTTCGGTCTCCAGTCACGAATTCCGTTCTACTTCCCTGGTATTTCAAGCTTTGGTTGCTTCTTGAGCGGACGAGTCCGCGTGGGCGCAGTGCCCTTCTTTGTCTTCGCGGAAACCGGGCTTGCAACCGCACGAAGATGTCTCTTCGTCGAACAGCGAGTGCGGTCCAGCAACCTTCCTGCTCACCAACCAGCTCGAGATCGGTTACCGAATCTCGAAATCTCTTATGTACAAACATCACTCTTTTCAAGAGAGAAAAAGTTATCCAAACAACTATGCCCAATTTTGCGGCCTGCAGCAAGTGCTGGGCTCCTGGGACTTGCCTGCAGAAGCGTGCGCCTGGCGAGAGCCCCTCGCCCTCTGTTTCTGCTGCACCATGGGTGCCACCCTGGATGTCTGCATCGGTGGCAGAGCTCTTCAACTCCGAAATGTCACCTGCTCCCTCCGAAACGGACCGTTGCCGGCTCTCACTCGGCGCTGTGTGATCCGTAGCGTTGGAGGCTGGCTTGGACAACTGCCGACGAACAGTAGACTTGGGTATCAATAATGCACTTGGCGAGCAGCGACGCTCAAATATCGTAGCGGGAAGGGCGTCTGCAGCTAACAATCGGAGGCTGAGTGCTTCTCACTAGCAAGCTAGATGGGATTGGGTGCACCCACCGCCGCGAGGCGTTGTTGGAACTCCTCAGGGCTGAGAGGCGCAGGCTTCGGGGGCTCCGACTTTGGCGGCTCAGACAGATCGGCGGTTGCGCCATCGACAGCAGTTTCGTCCCGCATGGCCGGGACAGCAGCGTCGGTGGATGGCTGCGGCACTTCCCCAGGCGCGAGCGGCTTCTTGCGGCGCTCAGCCTCTGCCTCCCACTCTTTGGCCTTCTCGAGGACCGAGAGCGCGCCCATCGCGTCCGAGTGGAAGTAGTCCTTCCATCGCCGCTCCGCCTCCCGTTTCTTGCGCCGTTCCTCTCGCTGCTTCAGCTGCCGTGCGCGCTCCTCCTCAGATACCTCTTGGCCCTCCTTCCCCTTATTCTGATGTCCTGTGTCCACGAGTACATTGCCGACCCTTGGCGTCCCATCGCTTGATTCCCTCCTCTCTCCAGGACCACTGCTATCTGGTCGCGGCATCTCAACACTTCTTGAAGCATTCAAGATGTCTCCGTGCCCTTTTCCATCCCCCGTCGGTTGGATCTTAGCCTCCACCTTCTGTTTCTCACTGCCAGAGATTTTCTCTGTAACCGCAGGTTTGCGGCTCATGGAGACAGCTGCACCCGGCTGGGATGCCTTTTCGTCTGAAGAATTGCTCGCGCCTCCAGGTCTCTCGGCACTCACTCCGCTACCCCCACTGTTGTCCGCGCTCGCCAGTTCACCATTCTGGCCTGAATCCGTCACATTCCTGCCCACTCCCACCTGTCCCGCAGTCTTTGCCTCCTGTGCTAACCCTCGAGCATGCTCTGATCCGAGGCGCCTCGGATCCGAGGCGTTTTGAGGATCGGTACCCGCCACTCCTGCCGCCCGCGCAGGCTTCGCCTCAATGGTCGGCTTTGCAACCTTCTCCTGGTTCGGCTTCACTCCTGCACCGTCCACTGTCCTATTCTCGGTTTCCTCTCGCTGTACAGCCTCCGTCACATTCGCTGCCTTCCGCGTCTCCATCCTCGACTTGCCAGCTCTGTTTTGAAATCCATTATCCCCTTCAATGTCTAATCCTTCAATGCTGGCCACGCCAGGCGCAGGAGCCTCCTTGTCAACAACCTCACCAGCCGCAAGATAATTCTTTACCTCTTCCGCGGCCTGAAAATCGTCTTGTCTCCTCACGCTTCCATTGTCTGCGCCCTGCAGGCCCACCTCCGAATCATCTGTAGCGCCAGCGCTCTTGGCGGTTGCCTGGCGCACGCGCGCGCGCCGAGCGTCTTCCTCCGCGTCGGCTGCTGCAACGCGCCCTGCCATGCTCGCTGCACGAACAGCGTTTCCCTTTTCTATCCGTGCAGCCGCCTCACTAGCCGCGACAAGCTCCTTTTGCAGCTGCTCCAGGGACGCAGCCTCTCCCCCGGTTGCACCTTCCATCGACGCGGCAGAGCGCTTTCGCTTCACACGTTTGCAGATGTTCGACTTCTTGTCAATCTTGAAACCTTCCTTGCAATCGCACATGTCACCATCGAAGAATGCGCCGTCCCCGAAGGCTGATTGGCACTGTAGGTCCATTCCAGCCACGCAACCGTGCTTCTCTCGCTCATATCCAGCCGCGCAAATACACTCACCATCCGCACCGACGACACCAAACTCACCAAGAGTCTCCTGACAGCGACCTTCCGCGTCGCTGTCCCAGTCAGAATTCTCCTGTGCAGCGCCTTCACCAGCCTGGGCCTTGGATGAAGCACCGCCTGCGACCGAGGAGACACAGCGTCCTCCCACTCCAACGCGAAAGCCTGGCTTGCACGCGCACTTGCGTTCCGCATTGTCGAAGATCGAGTTGGCGCCCTTGAGTCCCTGACAAGCAGCGTCGCTACCCGCGGTGCACACACCATCAACCTCGGCGGTTTCACCCGCGGCACATTCACACTGACTTGCAGCCTCGTTGAATAACGCAGAAGCACCCAGCCGCGACTTGCATAAATCGTCTGAACCGGCCAAGCACACGCCATGCTCGACAATTTCACCAGGTGGACAGACACACGAGCGGTTACCGTCGAAGTGGGCACCGCGCGCGAAGGCCTCATCACACAGGACGTCAGTTGCTGGATGACAACCTCCTGCACGCCCGGGCACGTATCCTTGGGCGCAGCGACAGCCGTCGACTGTGTGGAATTCAGCGCCTTCGCCAGCAAGTAGGCGGCAGAGGGCGTCACCGCCGCGGACGCAGCGGCCCTTAAGAAAAACCTCTTCCTCCGGGCAAGCGCAGCCTCGAACGCCGTCAAAGACCACGCCCTCTCCGTGCATGTCCTCGCACACGCGGTGACTCCCTCGCACGCAGACGCCGCCGGCCTCCACACGACCCAACTGGCATTCGCATTTGCCCGCATTCTGGTTGTAGCGTCCATGCTTCCCGAGAAGAGCCTGACAAGCCGCATCCGAGCCCTGGACACATCGCCCAGTCGTGCCTACCAAGTATCCTGTCGTGCATCCGCAACCCGCCTGCAGAGGACCGCCCGCTCAGCCCCCCCGAAAATTTGCCCCGTCGCAGCGGGAAGGGGCACTGGCGCGGGAGATTTGCAGAGGGGTGGAGATAAGTCGGGTGATATGACCAGTGGATCGACCACAGCGCGGGGGCCGAGAAGGTGGACGCACAGCTCAGCTCCAACAGCGCCAGAAATCTCGACGCAGGTGCCCGCGGCCTGAGCGAAACCTGCTTTGCACTCGCAGCTTCCAGTCTGGATATTGAAGGCAGCGTGTGCCAAGTCGCTCGGCCCTCACACCTGACGACGTCGTCTTCGTCGGCAGTCGCCATCGCGCCACGCATGCACACGCACTGCGAGTGGCCGTCAAATTCTGCAAGCGGACCGTGCATTTCTGCGCAGAGCGCCGAGGATGCCGAACGGCATTCTCCACTGGCGTCCGGCACATATCCTCTTTCGCAAACGCACGAAAAGCCGCCGTCGAAGCGAGAATGATTTCCCGCTGGTGTGTCACGACAGGCTGCAGCAGAAGCCGGTACGCAGCTTCCATCAGCAAGTACAAAGCCCTTGGCGCAGCGACAGTGCGAATTGCCGTCGAACTCTACCTGCGCACCAAATGTCGCTGCGCACGCCTTGTTCGAGCCCTTTTCGCAGCTCTCACCTCCCGTGATGTCTGATGTGAAACCAGGAAGGCACTTACAGCCGCCTTGCCCGTCCGATTCAACGCGCTTTCCCGCCGCCTCACGACATTCGCTGTCAGCCGCCCGCAGTGCGGAGAGCGCTTCTGCTGCACTTAATGAAGAACCCACTCCTGTTGCCTGCTCTGTTGTAGCGTTGCTCACATCGCGATTGCGGCCTCCAAAGTCGTGCCCTTCCCTGGGAGCACCGCCCGCAATGCAGCGCCCCTCCACAAGCTCAGCTCCCTCGCGGCACGCACACTGTCCACCGAAGCCCTGGCTGCGCCATTCGCCGTGTGCGCCGTAACGAGCTACACACGTACGCATCTGAATATCGCGGAGTCCACTCGCTGCAAGCGCCGCCTCTGTAGCCGCAGCGTGCTCCCGCTCGACCACGGGCTGCTCTTCGTTCGCATGCCATGTCTCAAGAGACGTGTCTGCGGCCGGCGGCGGGCACTCAACGCCATTGAGCGGCACGGCCGCCTGAGCGCAGCCACAGACTAGGCCACCCTGCGCGTCAGGGATGTGCACGAGAGTGGCGTGCACCCCTCGTTGCATTCGGCAGGCGTGAAGGGCCTGCTTGCGGCCTTTCACCACTTGCACCACACGCTCCAGAAGAAACCGTCGCTCAGCTTCGCGACGTACTCCGCGAGAGACCATCCACCGTAGCTTTTCCAGCCACCCGCGTGGCTGCGGCCCGTCCCCGAGTAGCGCCCGTAGCTGTGCGCGTGTCTGAACTTTGTCACCGGGCATACCATAGAGTTTGACGACTCGGTCAAGGCAGTCCTCTGCGGTGAGGCAGCCAGCGAGGTCCTGCCACAACTCCGCTTCGTGCTGACTGCCGTGTCCAAAGTCGGGAAGATTCAGCGTCTCACGACGGTACAGCATGCGCCCCCCGCCCCCATTCCGGCCTTCACTACGGCCGAGTCCTTCTTCCCCGGCGGACCATTCGTAGCCTGCCTCGCTGCCCATGTGACCGTGCATCCCCGGACGCCGTCCCGAAAATACCCTACCCCCCTCTCCATCAACCGCAGACCGCTCCGCTGGCGAACTATGCGCAGCCTCTCGCTCCAAAGCTCCGCGCGGAAAGGCAGTGTGCTTGTCGCCGCCCCCACCAGGAGCAGCGGCTTGCGCACGGTGTTTGCCCACGTCTGAATGCGACACTCTCCTCTGGCAGACGTCTCGGCCAACTGGAGAGCGGCCGTCGGATCCGCTCGTCGGAGCACAAGCATACCCCGTTTCCACCTCACAACTTGCAGTGCATCCGTCCCCGGACTCCTGCAAGATGCAGTGGAGGTGAGTGGCGCAGCGGCGAAGAATTGATCCAGCAGTGATCGAGCAGTATCACCCAATCGTCATGGGTTGTTGCGCATGACCTCCCTTTCAGGGCTGCTAGGGATCTTTTTGTACCGTGTTTCCGTCGTCGCACTCTTCACCATTTGTGCGTTTTCCGTCTCCACAGCCGCCGACCCACTTGCACCGCTGTGAGCCCCCTGCCGGCGGTGTAGCACACTTGAAGCCTTCCTCTACAGCACAACTCAGTGAGCACCCGTCGCCTGCAGCGGCGTTGCCATCGTCGCACCCCTCTCCCCGTGCCAATCGTCCGTCTCCACACACCGCTGCGATTTCGCCAGTACACACACGTCAGCGTCGCCCTCGTGCGAATTTACAAGGCGGTGGGAACTACTGCGATTTTGAGCCAGACGCGGAATTGCAGAGGGGTTTGTGGAATCAGGGGCTGAACCGATGCACTGAGAACGATGGGAGGCGCCAGGGGCGAGCGTACTATTGCCTTGTGCGCACTGCAGGCAGCTTGCTGCTCCGGGACGCTCCTGGAATGAACCCGCAGCGCAGGGCTCGCACGGCGCTACCCCCCCGGGTCCAAAAAAACCCGGCTCGCAGAGTGGCGCACATTGCTCTGCGTTAGCCGTGCCTGTCTTGCGTGTGCCAGTTCCATTCGGACATGTCTCACAAGCGGTCGCCCCTGCGATGGGCTGGAAGGATCCCCGGGGACAGGGCCAGCAAGGCGCACTCCCTGCGTGCGGTGCAGGCGCACGAGAGTATGTGCCGGCGACACACTCGGCTCTCTTGGCCCCACATGCTGATGAGGCAGAGCCGTAGCAAACTGTCGAGAGGCTGCCCCCTCCGCGAACAGCTGCGATGAAGGCTGTCTCCTCATCCTCGGTGAACTCCTCGCACATCTCCTTGAGCTGTTTCATCACAACCGCAGCCTCAGACAACAGCCTCAGCTGCTGCCCTACCTCAAAACGCTGTGCAAACAGGGGAAGGCGCATTTACGGCGCAGGCGCAGGCGCATAACCTTAGCGCCACTGACGGAAGTAGATGCAACAATAGCATCCTCCAGATCCGAGTCACCCTTTTGACCCTCGTCCTCGCGCGGCCGCATGTTGGCCAGTGTCGTAAAACCACCCGACACCGCCAGCTTGTACCTCCACATTTGTTTGCAGGCCTCCTGTCCGATTTCGTGCAGGGTTAGGCTCAGCCAAGTCTGTAGAACTGTGCCCAAGTCACCCGCATAACGTCACGAGACCCGGTGGGATTGACATGAAGGGCGTCAGTCATTCGCATCTCCGAGTCAACGTACTTGATGGCCCGGCCACCTTTGAACTGCTCACGGCCTTTGTCCGCCGCTGGCCTTCTGCTCAACTCGATCACCTACACCAAAGGATAGCTTAAGTCAACAATTGCTTCAGTCGGAGAAGCACAAGCATCAGGATGCTGTCCGGATCTACATAGGATGCTATGCCCGGAAGAACTGGTGACCGACAGCAGCTGCGTGGTAAAATTCGCTAAGTGGGCCATGATTCAGAGCACAGCATGCCGGGGGAAAAGCAGATCTACAATTCCAGCAGGAGGCCATTCCTGTCACGGGCGCATCAGCGTGTGGGTGTGCTCGAGCAGGCGGTCGGGGGCGTGTTCGACCTCAGTGGAATTAGCCGTCTTATCCAATTCTATCTGCGTCTCCATCGCGATCGTATGACATAATGCACAGCTTAAACCTCGTGGTTTCCTACCCTCTACGCCTAGCCCCGACCACACGGCAGACACTATCAGAAGCACGGCACAGGTCTTCGAGATCCGAGAGTGGATCGGAAACCGCCAGCGCTTTCGCCGTTTTCTCAGGATGGATGTCGGGCGAAATTGCTCCTCTCCGGCCCACGCCACCATCGCAACCCAGCTGGTGGATTGCTTCTGACGCCGATCAAGCCCTCGTCTTCTCGCTTGATAGGGCGAAAAGTCAACTATCCACTTCTGGAATATTTCAAAGGAGCCACCTAGTTGACCGGGCTTATCTAAAACTATTGTAGAGCTCCTTTTGGAGCAGCAAGCGATCTAGGCCATGTTCAGCGACCTCTCCGCCGGGCAGTACGCCAGCGGCACGTATGAACCTGACCGCACGGACAGGGAGATCCTTGTTCTTGATTGCGTTCCCGATACGGCCATTCTCTATGTAGTTTCAGGTGCTGTAAACTGATGCAGAGCAGTTGAGAGGAGGAGGTGACTGTTGGGGTCTGCTAGACCAGTCTCGAGTGGTGGATCGAGCTCCAGGATACCCAGAGAACAGTTGCCAGACGGTTTGATGAATCTCTGCGCTTGAGGTTCAATTCGATGCATCAGAGAGCTCGTGCTGATTTCAAAGGAGTGAGAAGTGGCTGCAAAGGCGCTGTGCGGCACTGTCAGCGCAAGTAGGGTCTGAGGCAAGGCGTGCCGCGCAGGTGCTGGAACAAGGCATTCAACGGTGGGCACTGCGCGCACCTGACCGATCCCATCATTTACAAAAAGTCTCTGAAGGCGATCAAGCAGCTCCATTACCAGCTTTGGAGTGTTTTTGCGTGAGCGCCGAATTGTGGCGGTCCAACTCGTACATACAGATAGGTGCATAGATAGAGGGATAAATGGGTAGAGAGTAGATGGGTGATATATCCAACATGAGTTTCGCATCGAGGGGATGGACCGCGAAGAAGTATCCAGTTGCGTATTCTTGTTGATAAATCCGCATGTCAGTGTCACATCTAGTGGAGGGTCCAGTGGCAAGGATTCCATTCCTGTTTCCAACGTTACACTAGTTTGCAAACCATATCAAAATACAGGCAGAGGCACAGGGCCAGCACCATACTATCTATCGCACTTTTCCTGGCGTTGTGGTCATGGGGACAACGTGCGAGAGCCTTCGCAATCTGGTTTATCGCTCACAAACACACACGCATAACACACGCCCCTGAACGATGAAAATCTTGGCCATTGCCACCAGAACACTCGCACGTCGAACTCTTCACAAAATGTCCACCTGTTTGGCAACAGAAATGACTTCTTTCTTGGCGAGAACCGAACCGTTCGTGTCGACAAGAACGTTGTAGCTCTTTCCCGCCACTGCAACGCTTACCCACGACGGCTCTGTAACCGTCGGTTTCACTTGTCGCAATGGCTCGCCCCTCTCGAGCTTTCGTCGCTCGGACTTGTACCAGTTCGCTGCCTGTCGGTCGTCGCGTGCCAGGCGCAACGAGGCCTCGGGGATACGGTAGATGACGTCGAAGAGCGGCGGCGCTGGGATTTTCCCATCGAAGGGCTCTGCCTCGCCACCGGTATTTCCCAGGACCTGGTTGCCAGCGTGGAATGCCGCAGACCGCTTTTCGATTGCCGACTTGGCTCTCTTGGTCGCCTTCACCTCCTTCTGCTCCCGGCCGACAACAGCCATTGTATATAGGTCAGCGCTCGGCATTGCCGACCGGCCGCTGGTTGGTCCGACGGTGGCAGGCGGGCTCTCGCACGGCTACCGACGCAAAGTGCATTCAAAATGCAGGGAGGTTTAACTGAAGACCTTCAGGATTTCGCGGAGCTGGGCGGTGCGGATGGTGTTAGAGAACTCGTCGCGCTTCGGGTAGTCTGAAGTGCCGAACCCCGCCTTTTTGCGGTCGGGCGGGTAAACGTCCTTGTACTCTGCCAGCAAATTCAGCTTAGCATTTAGATCACCCGGGTGATACCTCGCGTCTGAACCATAGGGTGATCGACAAGTGAGCCAGCCACACAATGGGCGGTGGCAGAACGCGGAAAACAAACAAGTTGCTGGGCACGCACTGATGTTGTCAGCATACGGGTCCTTCTGTTCCGACCACAGAAGCACCGGTGCAGAGAATGTCCCTGGCGCAATGTTCGATTTTTCGTGCCGCAGCGCACCCGACGTGAATTGTTTGCCCATCAACCGCTCGCCACGCTTGGCGTTGATCCCTCCTGTCAAGTAGGGTTCCCCAATACACCTGCGTCGCAGTCAGCAAAAAGTAAAACCATCATGACGACTACTGCATCATCAAGAGTGACAGCACTCCCATCGCAGGCTGCAGGTCCGTTCCCGTTGGTGCGTGCGCAATCCCCAAGTACATGAACATGGGACTCCGATGCATTTGGAAGGGGTGCAGGGCGGGAGTTCACATGGGCGGAAAGGCCGAAAAAGTTCCAAGCAGCTTTTTCGTCCCCGGATGTTCCTCAGGGGGTACCACCTTCTCTTTCCCCATCTCAGTTGATCAGTCGTGGCGGCCAGAGCAGCCAGGCGAGGTCCGGAACAGCTATGCTCGTCTCCCGCGACCAGAGAAAACGGCTGGGTCCTTTGGGAACTCACACCGTATTCCTGTACGATAAGATCCTACGCCCCTCCCTCACCCCCAAAACTGTAGGCGTTTTGGCGGGCCCATGAGTAGCAACGGTTGCCATTCTGCGGGAAGTTCTGCATGATCTGCTGGGCGCGCAGTCGCTTTGTACCAAACCGCTACAACTAACGTGCTCTGCAACAACGAACGGCGAAGCCAAGGCTTTGTTGACGAATCCTTCGGGTGCCAGCGATGGCAGAACCAGAAGATCTGGTGGAGGAGCAGCTGGATGGGATTTCAGGAAGTGCACCAGAAGGCGACGACGGGGCGGCAGAAGAGGTCGTCGATGAAATCACTGATGGAGCTGGAACCGTATCTACCACAGAGCCGGCAGATACGGCAGGAGATGTAGCCGATAACGTGGAGATAGCTGAGCAGCCTGGGCAACAAGGTACCGAACCTTCCGCTGGAGACGCTGCCCTGGCTGGTGAGGACCCGGGAGATAATGCTGTACTCCCGGTAGAGAGAGAAGTGACGACATCGGGAGATGATGGGGTCACTGATCCTGCCCCTACTGATGACACGACGGGCGCTGACGCCGACGCGACGAAGGACGCCCCGGTTGAGCCTGAAGCGGACGCAGCGCAGGACTCGGCGGCCCCTGCTGCTGATGAGCAGGCTTCTGAGGGCGGGGAGGCGGCAGCAACAGATGACGGGGCCCCTGATCCTGCTCCTACTGATGACACGACGGGCGCTGACGCCGACGCGACGAAGGACGCCCCGGTTGAGCCTGAAGCGGACGCAGCGCAGGACTCGGCGGCCCCTGCTGCTGATGAGCAGGCTTCTGAGGGCGGGGAGGCGGCAGCAACAGATGACGGGGCCCCTGATCCTGCTCCTACTGACGACGAGATGGACACCGCCAAGAATGCAGAGAATGAAGAGGACGATTCATTTGAATATGGGGAAGATCATGCCAAAGCGGCCGTGCTTATACAAAAGCGTGCAAGGGGCGTCGCTGTTCGAAGCCGGCGAAGGGAACCAAAAGAAGAACTTTACGAGGAGGAGTATCAGTGGGGCGAGGAGCATGCACGCGCCGCCATCAAAATCCAGAGCCGCCAGCGTGGACGGTCCGAGCGTATCCGCTTTGCCGAGCGACGGGGAGGGGGCGTTCGGTTTGAAGAGCAAGACGCTGACGTCGAGGAGTATCAGTGGGGCGAGGAGCATGCACGCGCCGCCATCAAAATCCAGAGCC
>ENA-UOXV01000613-UOXV01000613.1-marine-metagenome-genome-assembly--contig:-NODE-613-length-51655-cov-17.034632_pt1 | contig 51655 bp, 30 predicted proteins | sample MGYA00238165_ERZ766961 | MGnify/ENA primary metagenome ERZ766961 (study PRJEB28924, sample SAMN03173240) | marine metagenome | biome: Marine; feature: Water; material: Subsurface seawater | place: North... | reverse complement strand
CGTCGTCTTTTTGAATCCGCGTCGCATTTCTTCTCTTTCTTCTTCTTCTTCTTCTTCTTCTTCTTCTCTTTGCTCTTTCTCTTTTCTTTACGACGTCGACTTTTCTTGTCGCTGCTTTTTTTCCGTCTCTTCGATGATGACGAAGAAGAAGAAGAAGAAGAAAAAGACAGAGAAGAAGACGACGACGACGACGACGAGGAGAAGGAGGAGGAGGAGGAGTTCAACAGGTCCGAGGATTCAGATGACTCGTATCGTTTACGTTTTCTTTTCCTCTCCTTCATTTCGATGTTAAATTTAAAGAAGGATTGGAGAAGTTTATCGAGCGAGCGCGGAGAAAGTTGTTTTGTTTTGATGTGTGTTTTTCTCACACGAGAAAGTCGTCCAAAGTTTGTGATGTCTGATGAGCACATTTTTGCATTTTTGAGGGGGGGGCGAGGCAACTTCAACAACAAGAATTGGAAGAGATAAAAATCTTCATAATAATAATAAGAAGAAGAAGTAAGAAGTCGTACTCAGACGTATACCACGCATTCATCATCTTCATCGCGCGCACGAGATCATCGTGCGTACCACTCTTTGCGCGTCGTAATCTGACTACTAATAGCGAGTAAAACAACAAGAAGAGGGAATTTTGACGACGACGACGACGACGACGACGACCTTTGCAGAAAAGAAAGAAAGAGAACACGTGTCCTTACGAGAAAGCATCCTCTCCATGTTTACGACACGAATGCTTAGGCGTGCTATGACACACGCCGCCGCGTCCTCTTCATCGTCTACCGCGAGACAATCGACGATTAAGTCAACAAAACAGGTCATGGAGCTCACGGAAGCGGCGGCGAAGCGAATACACGAATTGCTCGGGAACAAGGGTGCCGAATACCTTAAAATTGGCATTCGCACGCGAGGGTGCAACGGCATGACGTACACGATGAACTACGCAGACGAGAAAGATAGAGGTAAATTTGACGAAGTCGTTGATCAACACGGAGTGAAAGTGATCATAGAGCCGAACGCTTTGATGTCAATTATAGGAACAAAAATGGATTTCGTCAGCGATAATCTTCGCTCCGAGTTTACGTTTGAGAATCCAAACGCGAAAGCCTCGTGCGGATGCGGCGAATCGTTCTCGGTGTAAAGAAGATCATCCAGACAATGAAAGGAAAAGGGTAGTAGAATAGTATAAAGTAGCAAACAAGAAAGCAATCAAAGCAACAACTTAGCAGAATTATCATCATCATCATCGTCACCGTTCAACATCATCGCAAAAATTGTAATAAAAAATGCTCAACAAAATTATCACTTAAGAGACTATGCGCCGAGTCCGAGAGTCTTCTTCCGTTGCGTGACATCAATGGGTGTCTTAATCCCATCTTCCTTCGGACCCAGGCCTCTTCCGCTGAAACCCATCTTTTCCATCATTTTCCTAGAAATGTCGTTTGCGAATTTTGCGAATCGAGCAGAGCTTTGTTCAATTTCGACTGCGTCGACGAGCTTTTTCGAACGTGTGGTATTGGTATCTACATCCGTTCCAGTACTCGGCACAAAATCAACTGAAATCGAAAATGAGGGGAGCTTCTCATCTTTCTTTCTGCGAAACATGGATTTTTTGCTCTCTTTCTTCGTTTGATTAGTACTATCGGCGGCGTGCCTAATTTTTCGTAAACGTAAACGTTCCATTCTCTCGGGACTATTGAGATACTCCTCTCTGCTCATAATTGGGGCGCAGATATCATCAATTTCTGCACGCTCTTTGCTGTTTGGTTCTGGAATGTAAGAATCACGAGTTCTCTTGATAATCAAAGTATCCTCTTTCGTGTTCGTCGTTTGTTCAAGTCTGTATCTCAGCGCGAGCGCTTTCAAAAGCTTCGCGTGAGTACGAGACACATCAGTGAAGATTAAATACGATTCTTCCTCACCACCATCGCTCAAACTTGGCTCGCTTTCTAAGTGAGCGAGTACTTCAAAGTCTCTTCGCACTCTTTCTATCCACCGCATATTATCCTTATTATCCCCTTCACCACTGTTGTTCACAGCTCCTTGTTTTTCTTTTCTTCTCGAGATTTTTCGCTCCGCTCTCTCCTCTCTCAAACGTGCCATGTGCAATTTCTTCATTTGCTTCTTCTCGCCTGGAATGATGAAGCGTTTCTTTGCTTTCTTATTAACTAAGCTATTATCATCCCTGCCTGTGGACCATTGCCAATCCGGCTCTCGCCGCGCTTCAAAATCGGTCTGATCCCCTAATATTCCGAATTTATCGTCGTCACTTTCGTCTGTTGTTGACATGAGGTACGTTAAATTATCTTACAAGAGATACTGGAACACATATCGCGCAGCGCATTACTTTAGTTCATTTCGAAGCATCGCGATATTTATTTCTTACACGAAAACCACTCACGCAATGCGCCGCGACACTTATACACCTAAATTGTGCAGATTTTCCTCTCACAAAAGTCCCTACGTACTTCACTTTTTCACGTGCGAGTCAGCAAGTGAGCGAGTCAATCTTTTGTCTGTGACACCTATGTATACGTGTCGAGTTACTTCGCTCTCACAACCGTCGTCGTCTTTTCGAGGAATATCCTCCGCTGTAAATCGTACATTGTTCCACGGCAACCAGTATAAATGTCTGTCTTCATCGATAAAGAAATGCCGACGAAGTAGAAAATTTCGAATATATTCGACCGCAACGCAACCGTCATCGTCACCCAACGATGACAAAAACGATGAAAGCAAAGCCGAGAGCGAGGAACGTAAAGCCAAATTCTGGAATATCTTCTTAACAGATGCAATCGAGATATCGGGAAGCGGTGTCCCAAAGGTTAAACGTTATAAAACCGAGGAAAACAAAACACCTAATTCAATCAAAAACGAAGAAGGAAAAGCAAAAATAGAAGTGCAAGGTGAAGGATTTCTCCAACGCCTCACACTTGTAGGATTGATATTGAGCGCGTGCTTCTTGATATCGGCAGTTCAAGCGACACATTTTGCAACCGTGAAGTGGTGCTTGATGAATCCTGTTACCTTGTTCCAGAACTCCGAAGTCTCTCGTGAGGTTGTCCGTAGACTAATCGCACCGGGCGTGCGTTATATTGCGGCATATTTCTTCGCGCGTTGGCGGGTCAGATGGGCGTTGGGCTTTGCTGTACTCTCATTCATAGCTCCAGCGGTAGAATTCGACTAGTTTATTAATCATACTATTAGACAGAGGCATTTACATTTACTACGCTTATAAAGACTACTTGTGTGCGAGCTTGAGCAAGCTCCTAATTTCCTTCTCGTCGAGAAAATAAGGCATCCGTTCGTTACTCGAAAGTAAAATCAAGTTCGCTTGCCACCCGTTGCTAACTATTTGGTTATGAAACGCATTCACGTCTGCTTTCGCGCGTCGAGATGATTCTGATACTGCCCAATCGTACGCTTCTTTCTCGTTTAAATCCTTTCGAAACGGCAAGTTGCGAATATGCGCGACTTGCAAAATACCCTGTAAAACGTCTTTCGAAGTTGCGCGGTGCGACAAAGCGAGGAGCGCCCTTCCTTTATACTTTAACGGTTTCCGATCACGCATGAATATTCCAGATAGAACAGTTCTTTTCTTTTGCACATACGGTTCGTAAGATAAGACGTACGGTCTGTGTACGTCATCTTTAAAAGCAGATGCGAGCGCGTCTAGTGTCGAACACGCGTTCCCTAAACTTGTTACTCTCAACGGAAGCGCCGACGCATCGAGACGGGCAGGGAACAACAAGCGCTCTTTTTCCGCAACTTGAAGTTGAGTAGCGAGCTTCTTTTCCCGAACAAAAGCTTCGGCAATAATTTCAGCGCGCTCTTTATTCACCGTTCGAAGCTGAACCGACTTCAGCTGTTTATGAATCGAAACTAAATCAATCGACGCTAAAATAGGAAATAGCGCCAACGGAACCGCGCGTTGAAGAGCTAGGGACACAAACTTTGTTTGAAACTTCATGACTGATACTCCCAGAGCTAAGCCAATGTTATCCGCCAAGACTTGTTGCGCGGACGTTTTCGCTGCTATTTCACCTAAATTCTCCTCCAATGCGAATGTTTTTTGAATCGGCGGTCTGACAACGTTGCCAGTTGTTATCCCGATCGACTTGCCAACGTTTGCAACCGTGGCGATGGCCAAGAAATGTTTGGGAAAGAAGGGCGTTATCGTCTCTATAAACACAGCGCCTGTGTACACCAAGGAGGACGAAAATCGCAAACGCTTTACATCTGAATCAAAACTTCTACCAAAGTTAGTTGCCACAGAGAGCTTTCCTAATCTACCTAATCCATCTTTCAACACCCAATTCAAAGCCGCCGCGGCCGGTATTGATCTTGAAGCACCAAGACCGATAGCCGCAAGCATTTGTTGCGTCGCTAGAACCGTCATGCAAGAACTCGCGATTCGTTGCGTGAAGCGATATTTCGCATAGTCCCAATAATCCGACGTCACGGAAGTTTTCTGCGGGAAGAACGAGTCTCGGATGTTATCTATTTGTCGAAGGAAAGCTCGTTTTTTCCTACCCAAGTGTAACGGATCGAAAGAGAAAGCGCCGTTCTTGTTTGAGCTCAAGTCTCGTGCCTCCTCCGGCGACAGTAAACGAAGCTTGTTGCCATCGAGCGCATACTGAAGCTTAAAATTAGAGCCTTTCCGGCTTTCCCAAATAGACAGCGGAATGGCTCTTTTCTTGTTGTTTGTGTTCGTCGTGCCATCGCTCGCGTGCGTTCTCGATTTCTGCTTTTTGTTTTCACCTTTCGTCTTAGAAGAAGAGGAAGAAGAAGAGGTAACGGAGGCGAAGACGTTGCTGTTTTGACCAAGACGTCTCTGTTTCTGAACGAATCTCTTTTCAGCGACTGGATGTTGTTTCATATCATCGCGCGAGTGTGAATTCGTATTACCATTTGTTGCCGATGCGTACTCGTTTGTGCGCGAACGTTGATGTTGAAGTCGGTGTTGCTGGCGGCGACAAGATGATGGCGAACTCATCTTCCTTTTCTCATGCGCAAGTTTCCCTCACTTCCTCGAGCGGTAACGAAAGTGAGAAGAAGGATAAAAAGACGGTTTGTTCCTCAGGATGAAATGTTCCGAGCGTGAATGAATGGAGCACGGATTCGCGCCTTCGTAGAGTTTCTCCACCGCGCATATAAAATGAGGATTGCGTTTGCGTGTTTGTGTCCTAAAAATCTGTGTGGCCTCATTTTATTTCAACCAACTGCGAGATATTCTCTCGCTCTAATAGTCTATTCCTAATACATCTAACGCTTTCTTCATATCATCGGGTAGAGGCGCTTCAAAACTCAGCCGTTCATTCGTCAAAGGATGCGTAACTTCTAATCGATACGCGTGTAACGCTTGCCTATCTAAATCTAAGCCATCTTTCGCCCATTTGCCCTTCGGTTTATCCGCTGACCATTTGTATCGCGGCTTGGAGGTGGAATCGTCCGACCACGCGTCGCAGCGTGGAACGACCCACCGCGCGTGTGGACCGTAGAGCATATCGCCAAGAATTGGTAAACCAGCGTGTGCTAAATGAACGCGTATCTGATGTGTGCGACCTGTTTTTGGAGATGCCAACACGAGCGCTGCTACAGAAATGGGATTCCACGAGCCGCTTTCGTTTTTTTTCTCAACGTTCGTATTTTCTGTGCCCTCGAGCAAAATCGATACCCCACGCGCACGCTCCGTGGGTAAGCTATCTATCGCTAGTTCATCGTCTTTTTTCCAAGAAAAGAAATCGAACGTCGTCCTCGACTCTTTGGCCTCAAGGTCATCTGTTGCAAATGAAACTGCCCGCCCCTCTTTACACTTATTGCAACTTGAAATCGGCGCGTTTACTTCAAAAGCTTGCACTTCTTCTTTCCCCAGAGGCAGAACCCCAACACACAGTGCGAGGTATGTTTTCTTTGCCTCGCGTGTCATGAACTGCTCCGCAAAACCTCTCGTTAATAACGGATTCTTTACAAACAGAATGACACCAGAAGTGTCCATATCCAATCGGTGCACGATGTAACACTCTTTCCCGCCGAGGTGCGAAATACATCTGTTGATTAAGCTCGTTCCAGTGTGTCGATGGATTGGATGCGTTCGTAAATACGGCGGCTTATTGACGACTAAAATATCTTCGTTTTCAAATATAACTTCAACTGGAGTCGTATCGTTATTGAGGGGTATGGATTTTGAATGTAACCTGAGCGCGTTCTTGACTCGAAGTTCGGTGACGTTCAAAGTTTGCGCAACTTCAGCATGCGACATTCGAGCGCCATCGGTGAAAGCCAAGCGTTTCATTTCCTCGAGCATTTCGTTCGCGTGCTTCTGTGCTTTTACCATGATTAAATCCATATCCTCGGTCATCCACGCTTCTTTCCCTACGGCGCTTTCGATATCCGGACAACATTTTTGAGTGTGACGCCGAAATACGGTTGCTTTGCATTGGGCGTTGCAAGCTGGACAAAAATACGACGGATGCGTTCGCTTATTCTCAGTCCGCGATGCGCGCCGAGACGGTCGAAACGTAATTTCACTGTTTGGATTCACCACTGTTTCGTTCCTAGTCATCTCACTACCATCTTCGTCAAGTGCATGGTTTAGAAATCCGCCGTCGGAAGCCATTCTCCTTTTCGTTACTACTTTCTTGGACAAAGTCGTCGTCGAGCGTCTGCTGCGTGCAATAGTTCCGGGTGATGATGCAGACGATGCAGAAGTTGATGTACGAGAAGTAAGAAGTCGTGGGAGCGCGTGCACGTGCGTTTTTATCGCACGAAGTATTAAGCTATGTCCTGGCCGGAGCATCTTTTGAAGGAAATTCGGCTACGCGTGTGTGCTCCATTTTTTTTCTTCATTCTTGTGCATGCGAAACGCGAAAAAGTATTGTACCGTAGATTACAAAGTTTATTACAAAAAGTAGCACGCGAGTTCCGGGATATTATGCAAAACCCCACGCTAAATCGGGATCATCTACTTCAACGTGAACGTCGCCGTCTTCGGACCATACGGATGCATCCCCGGCACCGACTCTTAAAACCTTCGGCACGTCTCCGATAGACAAATCGATAACCGTCGAAGCGAGTTGTTCAGCGTCCGTGCCGGCATCCAATACGAAGGCGCATCTCGAATATTCGTCTCTCATAACGATAGGTTGAACATCTCCATCAAAAGGTACCGTCGAACACATCAACGGCGCATCGAGCAAGTCGAGCAAGGCCAGAGTGACTTCGCAGTCAGGAAGTCTACATCCGATTGTCTTTCGCTGTTGGCATTTAGAAAGCCTGGTGTGCCCGGCCGATGAGGTATCCAGGAGACATATTTTCGGTAACGATTTTGATGCGGGTAAAATGAAAGTATACGGTCCTGGAAGGCACTTCCGAGCTAATTTGAACGGATCCGCCATTCCCGGTCGCGTCGCCGGCGGAAACCCGAGCGTATAGGTGTCGATATCTTGAAACCCTCTGCATAAGATGGATAACGGTTTGTTCGAGTCGATGCCTTTAATGGTGTATAGGTTCTGAATCGCGTCCTTATTATTCAAATCGGCGACGAACGAGTATTTTGTATCCGTGGGGATGATTCCAACGCCTCCTCTTCGCAGGAGGTCTGCGCACTCTTCCAGCGTTCTCATGTTTGGGTTCGTTCGTGTCACCTCGAACAGTTCAGCGGTATCTTCGGACAGTCCGATGCCCACTCCACCTCCACCTCCGCCAGCTCCGCCATTTTTATTCTTATTCCCTCGTTTAGCGCGCATTCTTACGGCCCCGCCTCTTTTCACGCGCGTCAAATACGTCGCATTCGCACCTCTTCGCGACGACGACGACGACGACGACTCTGATTGGCAAACAAGAGACGACGAGTTTGTTAATACTCTCGTTGCATTTAATGAGTGCATCATATTGGTCGTATTCGCTTAGCCTTCTTTCCCTCTGCACGCGACTAAAACGTCTGTCTCGGTACGTTTCTCTCTTTCGACGCACTGTGCGTGCAATTCGTCTCGAGTGCTTCACGCGTCCGCGCTAAAAGGTTTTTCTAAAGAATTCTCCCAGACACACAGTGACGTCCTCTCTCTTAAAGTCTATCTGCTTTTTTCAGAGGAAGAGAAAACAAGAAAAAGTTCATCGTCTATCTTGTGGGACAACTCGATCCAAGTGGTTTTAGATACCCTCACACATAGCGCACGACTACGCGCTCGTTCTATTTCCGTCGCGTATTTGTCTCGCGGCATACACGTCTCTCCCTTTTTATATACAGACGTACACACATACATATTCATCGGGAGGAAAGTACGTATACTAGAGAACAATCTTCTGTCCCACACACTGATTTGTTCAAGAAGAAACAACAACAACAACAACAACAACAACAACAACAACGAAATCGAGCGCGTGTTGGTGTATTTGTATAAAGAAGAAGGAGAAGAAGAAGGAAAAGAAGAAGAAGAGGACATCAAGTGAGTGAAAGGGAGAGAGAAGACCTGTGATTTTGAAACATGAGCTCACGTCAGCACTCTCCGAAGGCGTCCAAGCCGTTTGCGAAATCACCGACGCTTTGGCTCGCCGGAGTCTCTCGCTCGTTGGAGGAACCGAAAAATAGAAGAGCAGTGTTTTCTATTTTAGCACTTTTGACTGGATTAGTTGCGCTCACGGCGTTATTTGAAACCGAAAACCAACTGTTTCCGGTGCAACGATCGCTCATTCCCATCAACGCGGACCAAATTTACAGAAGAGTGTGGAACGATCCGTGGAACTCGGGCACTTCGAGCGCGTCGTCGAAATCATCGGACGGAAGCAACAACACATTTACGACGAGACAATCAAAACCGAAAGTTATCATCGAAGGGAAGCGCGATAAATCGAATCAAAAAGATCTCACTCGTTCCTGGCAAGGCGTGTTGTCCGTTGTCGTTTTTGTTTGCGGGTACGCACTCGCCATCGCCGAGGAATCGATCGGACGCGGATTTAAGAAATCGATTCCCATTACCGTCGCCGCTGGGATCATCTGGGTATTAGTCGCCTTGGGTTATCGCGATAAAGGACATGCCGTCGCTCTGGTGACGCAAGCCGCTCGACATAATCTCACAGAGTTTGTCGAAGTGTTTCTGTTTCTTTTATGCGCCATGACTTTCATTAATACGATGACTCAGCTCAACGTTTTCGCGCGCATTCGCTCCTGGTTACAAGAGAGTGGATTTTCGTATCGCAGTTGCTTCTGGGTCACTGGAACTGTTGCTTTTTGGCTGTCGCCAATTGCGGATAACCTAACGACCGCCGTTCTGATGGGTGCAGTCGTCTCAGCTGTAGGTAAAGGCGAGCCAGAGTACGTGGCAATGTGTTGCGTGAACATCGTCGTCGCCGCAAATTCTGGCGGAGCATTTAGTCCCTTTGGTGATTTAACGACGCTCATGGTGTGGCAGCGAGGCACACTTTCACTCGCAGATTTTCCTCGTCTTCTTATTCCGAGCATAGTCAACTGGGTCGTTCCGGCGTGTTTGATGCACCCGTACGTTAAAGATGGTGCGCCCCAGAAAGCGTCAGAGGAAGATCTTGCGAGCTCGCGCTTGAAACCAGGTGCCGTTGAAGTCATCTGTTTATTTCTGGGGACAGTCGTCATGACGGCCATGTTTCACTCCTACGCGCACCTTCCACCTGTTTTGGGCATGATGACCGGTTTAGGATTGCTTAAACTGTTCGGATGGAGTCGGACGTCAAAGACTTCCTCCCAAAGAGGAACTATGAGCGACGACGCTGGGGGAGGTAATTATAGTTTAGAAATGGATGGAGTGCTGAACCAAAAGGATGACTTGGAGTACGCGCGAACGAAAAAAGGGAACGATAGAGCTTTAGATATTTTTAAGCGATTAGAACAAACGGAGTGGGATACGTTAATTTTTTTCTACGGCGTGATCATGTGCGTCGGAGGCTTAGGTGTCTTAGGGTATTTAGAACTACTTTCGCACAACTCGTTTCGCGTTTTGGGGGCAAACGCGGCGTGTATTCTCATTGGATTATTGAGTGCGGTCATTGATAACATACCGATGATGTATGCGGTTTTATCCACCGAACCAGCCATGTCAAAATCCGAATGGCTGCTCATCACCCTCTCGGCGGGAGTCGGTGGGAGCTTATTTTCAGTCGGCTCTGCTGCGGGCGTAGGTTTGATGGGTGTTTCGCACTCGTACACCTTTTTATCTCATCTCAGATGGACTCCAATCGTGCTGGTTGGATACTTTGCGTCTATTTTAACCCACTTTATGGTAAATGGAATGTAGAGATTGTAATCAAATAATACTAATAATATTGTCGTCGCTTTTCAATATACGGAAGATGTCTTGTGTTTGCCTTCGAAATCCCTGCTCCTCGAAAAATAGGGGATTATTGTAAACTTTATCCTCACACGCGGGCATGAACACCACCGGAGTAAATCAGTACAATTCCAAGTTCGTTGCGCGCAGTTTGGCGAAGAAAGTATACCAACGCTCTACTCGTCACTGTGTCTCGATTCAGCGTTCTTCACGGTCGAAGATGGTAAGCGAGGAAGAAGTAAATTACGAAATAGGGCAGCGCATAGAAACACAAGAAGATGCTGCGGTTTTTATAAAGGCAGAAACGGAAAAGGGAACAATCTTGAGCGAGCGTGGGTACGGTGCGTGCAAACCGCCATTCTCGTACTGGCCGTACTTTTTGCGGTGTGCAAATCGGCCGTTTGATGCTACGAACGATAGAGAAGGATACATTAATCTCGCAGTTGCTCAAAATTTCCTCGCCAAACAAGACGTGCAGGACAAAGTGAAAGAGATATGTAAGAATAACGAAAACGATGCTTTGATATTTGGCCTCGAGGCGGCTGGTTATGACAATATGAAGGGAATCGAAAGATTGAGGAAAGCGTTCAGAAATCACGCTAATAGAATAATTTCTCCCAACTTCGCGTGGCACGAGGACGACGTGTGCGTATCCTCGGGCGTCGGCGCTTGCATTGACAACCTAGTCTTTGCGATTGCAGACTCGAATGATTTCATTCTTATTCCAGCACCTTATTATCCAGCATTCACAAACGATTTAGGAGTTCGCTGTAGAGTACGAGCCGTGCCTGTATATAATTCGAGCGGAGATGTGACAGTGCTACCCTCGCTCGAAGATTTCAAACGTGCCGAAGAAAACGCCGTCGGCGAAGGCGAAGGAATGTGTCGGGCGTTACTCTTAACAAACCCGAACAACCCTTTAGGAATTATATATGAGCCAGGAGATTACAGAAGGTGTGTTGATTGGGCACTGGAGAGACAAATTCACTGTATTTCGGATGAGGTATACGCCGGAAGCATTTACGATAGCGAAATGAACGCGAAGACGCGCGGCTTTATCAGCGCTGCGGAGCTGGTCGAAGAGCACACTCCCTACGGCCCGCATATACTCACCGGGCTCTCGAAGGACTTTTGTGCATCAGGTTACAGAGTAGGAGCTATATTAACAAAATCAAAACCTGTGCAAACTGCACTATCGAACGTTTCTTACTTTTGTGCCGTTCCGGGACCGTTTCAACACGTGATTGCGGCAATGCTTGAAGATGAAGTTTGGGTCGATGAGCTTTTCTCAATGAATAGAACGCGTTTGAAGCAATCGCGAGATGTGCTCGTCGCGTCGTTAAATGAAAAAAAGATACCTCACATCGTTCCAAACGCAGGCTTATTCATTTGGATTGATTTATCCAACGAGTTGAAAGAGCAAACATTCGAAGAAGAAAAGAAACTATGGAAAATTTTATTCGAAGAGACGCATCTCATGCTCACTCCAGGTAAAGACGCAAAGAACAAGAAACCGGGGACTTTCCGTGCATGTTTTGCAGCGACGCCGTTTGAGTCTCTGAAAGTCGCAATCGAACGAATATCAACTGGATTGGAAATGTATAGAAATTTGTAGAAACCATCATGTACCCTATTAATTTAAAACATACACCTTCACTTACTATTTGTTGGCGTCATCTTCTACTGATTTCTTTTTTTTCACGGCTACTCCCGTCACTTTCTTCTTCTTTTTCTTTTCCTTCGTGTCGGTCGTCTTTTTATCGTTCTCATCAACTGAGTCATCTGACGTTTTCTCTAACGCTTTGACTTTTTTTTTAAGTTCTTCAGCAAGTGTTGGAGGGAACTTTGCGAAAGTTTTGAAAGCCCACGGCGACGTGTTACTCATAGACACCTCTTGCTCTTTTGCCGCTGGAACTGCTTTTCCGAAAAAGTTCGAGGAGCTCGACGAATTTTCTCCAATCAGACGAAGAGCTTCGCGAATAGCCGCATCGAGTTGTTCGTCGACTTCGTTCATATTACCAGGTGCTCTTTTCACTTCCACGTCTGGTATGACGCCTGTGTTTTCAACTGAATTTGTCAAGTTGTTGTGTTCATTTTCGTCGTCATCTTGGAGACATACGTTTTGGGTAGGCATGCTCAGAACAGAACCGTCATTTAAGACATCTGATCGGCTCACCGCTAACAACCCTCCCCAGGTCCGTTCGCCAACGACAGATCCGATTCCTAGTTTCTGAAACGCGTGCGCGGCAAGTTCTGCGTCACTTCCAGTATTTTCATCTACTAACGCAACCATTCCAACACTCGAAGGAGAGCGGGGCGGATAAATAAGTGGTGATCCTCGTCGTGGAACATCCATTGCAAGCGCTCGTTGCGTTAATGTTTGTAAGAGGAGTGCGCTGATATTGCCACCTCCGTTACCTCTTAAGTCTATGATTAAAACACGTTGATTAATCGATTCAGTTTGATATGACCGCCAGAATTGCGAAAACCCGAGTCTCTCCATATCACTCAAGTGGAGATAACCTACTTTGTCGTCGCTGGTTTTGTGCACGTACTCTGTTCTTTTATTGATGCAGTCGCGATAACGAGGATCTAGTTCTTGACTCAGGGCGCGTGTGCGTGTCGCTACTAAATCACCGCTATCTTTTTTCAAAACCGAAAGGAGAACTTCGCGGCCTGCGGTTTCGTATAAAAGCATTCCGGGAGTTTTTTCCGGTGTTAAACGAACTCGGTTGATTGCTCCGAGTACGTCTCCTACCTGTATATCAGCACTCGCTCTGTACAAAGATCCAGAATTTTGTGACGACCACGGGTCGCCTTTCACGATTGATTGGATTTCGTAACCACCGAGGGAATCGTCCCACTCAGAGAAATTCGCTCCCAAGAAACCAGGTTGATGGTCGCGATCGAGTTCAGCCCGTCCGTCATCCCCAATTGATACGTGCGCATGTGAAAACCCAAGTTCACTGAGCATATCTGATACTACAACTGCAAACTCCGCGCGTGTATTTATCCTTGGTAGCGTACTCACTGCCGTTCTCAACGCTTCCTTCCAATCAAAGTCTTCACGTGATAACGGGTCGATGAACAAATCGTCGCGAACACGTCGCCATATTTCTAATAACATTTGGGCCCACTCATCTTTTGGGCGAACTAATACTCGCACACGATCTAGAGATATTGTACCTGATTTACGCGTGCGATACAAAAGATCGTCGGAATCTTCATCCTCTGGTTTTGATCCTGCCTTATACGCGGTTAACTCAGACGTGTATCCCTTTTCGGACTTCTCGAGCACCATAATCTTTTTATTCATCGATACGTGAACATCCGTGACTCCACTAGAAACGAGAACTTGTGCCGATAGATCGCGAACGTCGAATGAAATGAGCGAACCGCCTCGTTCCTGGTCCAAGTCATCCTCGCTGCTTGTTAAATTGACTTCTCCGCTCGATATGGTTGGATATTTAACAACCATGAATCGATCGTGTCGTATGGCAACCAAATCGCTATATCTACCTAATGGTAATGGGAGCGCGACAGCGCGCTCTGCTATACCATCAAAGTCAATCTCAATAGGATTTGGCGGTTTGTCGTGGAGTGCGTCCTCCTCCTCCTCCTCCTCCTCGTCGTCATCTTCGTCATCTCGGTTAACATCCTTATCTCTCCTTTCTTTCGATTTCGATTTCATGCCTTTATCCTCCTCTTTTTCTTCCTCTCCCTCTTCCTTTTTATCCTTGCCATCTTCCTCGTCGTTCTCATTCTTATCGTCGTCTAGATCTGCATCGCCGAGAGCGAGGGATTCAGTGTAGGACTCGTCTCCCACCGGGCGAATCTCTTTCAGGTGCGGATCCCGGACGTTTTTACGTAAACGCAAACAATACACGGTTTCGAGGTGAGGAAAGCTCATGCCTTGCAGAAGTGCATCGTACTGTGGCTGAAGCTCTCGCGCGCTGAGAAAAAATAGGTAGCGTCCGTCGGGGTCCCACGACGCGCATGAATCTCCTAAAATTGGTTTTGTCACAGTTTGCGTTGCCCCGGTACGGACGTCCAGAATTTTAATGACTTCCGCGTCTCGTCGACGAAACGTGTAGGCTATCCAGTTTCCACACGGCGACCACGAGCATTGATACATTCCACGATCTTCAAGACTTTTATCTGCAAGTTTGGTCTCTCCCGTGTTAATGTCTATTACTAAGAGTTCGGCGCGGTGATTTACTACGCACGCGAGTGGAGCTTCCGGCGATAGTACCATTTCTTCCACGCGTCCAAGAGTTTGGGGAGGAATATTCAGTCGCTTTGGCATTCTCCGATTATCTTCCCAGTGTACTTCTATATCATCCTCACCTGTCTGATCGCTGACAATTACGAGTCGTTCCGCGTCGTAAGTGAACCTCGCGAACCTACTCCTCGCCTGCGCATTCGATTCGCGCATAATTTTTGCGCATAAAGCGCTACCCATAGGATCTTCACTGTTTTCTTCTTTTTCTTCTTTTCGAGGCTTTATTGGAGCGTATTTCAAAGCTGGTCCGTCCCAGAGACCAAAAGAGTTTACTTCTCCGCGTACAATCGTCGTCATAAAACGACCGGCGGGATCTATATCCCAATCTTGGACGTAGTGCTCGGCGGTGACGTATCGTTGTTCCAGCTGCTTTCTAGGTCCGGTCCATTTGAACGCAACCTGCTGTATACTATCGCTTCCCTTTTTCAAATCAGCTGTGTAGAGCTGGCCACATCGGGATGCATACGTGCACTTCCCGGATGGTTCTATAGAATACGATTGAATACTCGCGTCCTTCACGAGAAGCGTCGGCTGGCGCGAAAGCTCATTCTGCGCGTTGTCTGCTACAGAAAATGACCACAATCCTCGCTCACCTTGTTTTGACTCGGCTAAGAACACCATCGCGGAGTTGTCCAACCACTTTGGCTGCGATACAAACGTGAAGAAATCATCCAAAGCATCTACTCGTTTAAAGTCTGTGTATGTTTTACCATCTTTTCCTTGAGGATTGGGGCAACTGTTTTTGGCAATCCAGACGTCTCCGCTGGCTCCGCCACCATACTTCCTCCACGGTCTCGTTGCCTGAGTATTACGACCAAACAAAGCTAATGTACCGTCAACATTCACTTCAAATGCAGTCGCTGGTCCCAAGTTTAGCTTTTTCGGATGCATCGCAATGGGCATATCGGATTTTTTTTCTTGATTCTTATAATCCAGACGTAACGTATACACGTCGGTTTCGTCCGGCGTTTGTTGTTGTGAAGAAGATGCAAAGAACAGCTCACTCCCGTCATCCGAAAAAGAAAGTGGTCTTATAAAATCAGCACCCATATACGTGATTTGTTTAACCGCACCTCCCTCAGTTGGAACGAGAAAGAGTTCCATGGCGTAATATTCTATCGCCGCAAATACGACGAAAGTCCCGCATTTGGAGATTAGAGGTGAAAAGCACTCTCCCGTAGCTGTCGTGAGTCGATGCGGTCGTATCTTCTGTTTCTGATCATTAGCATTCACAAAAATGGAATACAGTTCGTCCTCGGCGACAAATACAATTGTCATTTCGTTTTCATCTGATGCGGAAGTCGAGGGCGCTACTTGCGGTTGCTGAACGAACGCGCCGTCGTCGCCGTCTTCGTTGGCGTCGTTCGTCGCCTCAATTGCATTATCCGAATCGCGCAGGCGAGAACCGCGCTCGCGTCGTCGTCGTCGTCTCGCGTTCGTCTGAGAACACTTCGATGGTGAAACCCGAGAGAAAGTAGACACGTCTTGAAAACGCGCGGCCCTCATTGATACCGTTCGGTCAGCGAAGATATGATGGGTTACCTGCTCTCCTTTTTTGTTGTGGGGGTAATTTCTAACACCACAACCACTTAATATCACAAAAAAAAAGTACAACCACAATCCACATCCATGACATCCTCCAATAATAATCCCCTAAAAAAAGGGCGACAAGGAATCCTCCTTCCTTCCTCCTTTATTTAGTTTGCAGGAAGGCGATGAAGAAAAGAGGAAAGATATTTGTGGGGTTGGAAAGTTGCTTGGATGCGTTTGGGGGCATCGAACAAAACTTTCGAAACGTGTGCGAAGAAATCGAATATGTCGCAACGTATTACGTGATTTTTTCGAAAGCCGATTTGAAGTCCCTCGTTAAGTGTTCGGAAAGATTGATGGTCGATGAAAACGGAAGAGGGAGACACGAAATTGAAAGAAAAGCTGCCATTCGAGCTGTCGAGGCTGTGCGAGCCATTCCAAAGTTGAAATCGAGCGACAAGAAACATTTGGCAAAACGCATCAAGTCAGCTCATATTTCTACTAGGAGAAAGGAAAGAAATACAAAGAATATGGAAAGAGAAGAAGAAGAAGAAGAAGAAGAAGAAGAACAAGGTGAAGCGATGATTGCGCGACTCCCCGACGAAATCATGCGAGAAATATTTGCTCACTTTAGAAGTAAAACGGATGTAGCTGTGGCGTCGTGCGTGTGTGCGCGCTGGAAACGTATTTTGTCGTGTCAGAAGAAAGAAAAGACCAATTGGTACGCCGCGTTACATATGGACAGAGAAACCGGACGTTGTACCACGCGCGATGGAAGATTAGTGTGGGAAACGATGGTAAAGAATATTGCAAATTCGGGTGTCGATGATGAGGAACATGTAGCGCTTAAATCCAAGATAGAAGTATACGCCTTCATAAGGGAAAATGTTCGCTCGCAAAGAAGAAGAGAGATAGACTCGGATTTCTCAGACACGACGAGCGAAGACGATGATGAGGATGAGGATGATGAGATGAAGGAGGAGGTGAACGACGTCGACGATACCGACATCAAGAAACGAGTGATGTCGCACCGATTTTGGAACGTCCGTAAATATCTGTAAGTTCGTGTGTAGAAAAAAGTATGACGTGTAAGTTTTAGCGGGGAGAGGGCAATAGTAATAGATTCTTAGGGGTTGTTTTGGATCAAAGTTTGTATGGTGTAGTTTTTGCTTTTACGCGATGAAATGACACTGACTATCCGCCCTCTTGATCTTTTCTGGCCAAAGCGAGCGCCGCACTAACTGGATTTGGAATTTCAGACGGTGAATCAACCGCGTACGCTCCGCCGCTACCGAATTGGTCGTCCGGCGGTTGATACGCCCTCGCCGAAGCGTTGGATAGGGGTGTTACAGTCGGCGTGTGTGGGTTTTGTTCCCCACCTATCGGAGTATGAAACGTAGCCTGTGGAGATCCCCCCATTTCAATTTCTTGCACACCCTTCCTCTCACCAGTTCTATAATCCAATTGCGCGCCATTTTCGTACACATACGCGCCAGGTCCTGGATTTGCGCTCCACGCCGCTCTGCGAATGCTCTGAGCGTTCCTTCGTTTCTGTCTTTGCTTTACGCAGCAAACAGTACCGACGATCGCGAGTACGAGTAGAATAATAACAACTGCAAAACCTATCGTGAGCTCTTTTTTGGTATATTTGGAGGATGTTGTTGAAGAAGTTCCGAGCGGATCGATTCCAATATTTTCGCATTGTGCGCCGTAATATCCCGAAATGCAATTACACCCACTTCCCGCGCACTCACCTCCGTTTTCGCAATATGCCACCGGATGGAATTCATCGCACTTGTTCACAGACTTCTCGCAGTGTTCCCCGGCATAACTTCCCGTGCACGTGCACGATGCTAATCCACCAGTGTTGCACACGCCGCTGTTTAAGCAATAATGGTTGCTACCTACGCAATCTTGGATATTTTGTACTTCCGTTTGACACTGGTTTCCCGTAAAGTGTGGGTCACAACGGCAGCCAGAACCTGAACCCGAAATTGGGCATAAACCATCGTTGTAGCACTCGACCCCCCCCGGGCACGCGTTAACTTTTACGCCACAATCACTCTGTCCATAATCTGGAGGACATAAACACTTCGTTGGGCTGTCAGGGTCGCAATATCCGCCGTTTTTACATTCTGTAGTCCCACACGGAACGTCGTCGCACGATGGGCCTTGACAACTTCCATTCCAGGATGCCGCTCGCACTTCTTTAAAGCCGACAGAAAGAAGAACACAGAAGAACGAGAGGAGCACGACGTGAAACCTCGCCGCGTGTAGATTATTAGTGCTTTGATGTGGCCGCTTCGCGATCATCTTATATATCTATATATACAAACACACGCGCGCGCTCGTGGGTTCTTGGGTTCTCGATTCGTCGCTTTTGTTTTCTGTGAGTTGAGGAAAAAATGAGGAAAAAGGGCGTGTGTTCAAGTCAAACTTCAAAAGAATATTTGTAGATTTGCGAGACACAGAGAGAGGAGGAAGAGAAAGAGGAAGAGGAGGAGGAAGAGATCGATAAACGAGTAACGCAGAAGGAACGACACGAAGAATGACTTCAACCTCCTACTCGCATCATCCTCATCGTCCTCATCGACACTTGGAAGATGTTCACGAAGACAGCTTTCGCGTGCATTACAGAATAAATGCACTCTCAAAATCAGAAGCGCTATCCATCGTCGACGAACTTCGGTACGAGCAAACCGTGGAGCTTCCCGAACAGCTCGTGCCGAGAGAATCCTGGATTGGACGCAACGTTGTTGGGCAAATAAACGCGCTGGAAGAAGAAAGTGAAGGAGTAGAAGGAGGAGAAGGAAAAGGAGCAAAGAGCGACGGCGCCGTCGGAAAAGACGAAAAAACACGCTTCGTGGCGAAAGTGACATATCGCAACGAAACGAGCGGGAACGAATTGCCTCAGCTCATCAATGTCATATTCGGCAACACTTCGATTAAAGAGAATGTGATGGTGATTGATATAGAGTTTGGGAAACACGTAGAATCATCGTTTTGCGGGCCCAGATTTGGAGTTCGCGGGTTACGGAAGCTACTGAACGTAAAGTATGGACCGTTGCTGATGACGGCGCTGAAGCCGATGGGGACGTCATCGGATAAGCTCGCCGAAATGGCCTTTGCATTCGCACTCGGTGGTATTGACATCATAAAAGACGACCATGGCTTAGCGAATCAAGTGTACGCACCTTTTGAAGAACGCGTGACGAAGTGTGCTCAAGCTGTACGTCGAGCGAATGATATTACTGGAAGAAACTGTTTGTACGCGCCGTGTTTGAACGCTCCGGCGCACTTAGTTTTAAAGCGCGCAGAGTTTGCCAAGCGCGCAGGGTGTGGTGCAGTCTTGATGCTTCCAGGAATCACCGGACTCGACGTTTGCCGTGCCTTGGCGGAAGACGACGATTTCAATCTTCCAATCATAGCGCACCCGGCTATATCTGGCGCTATGCTCGGCGGCGGATCAAAGAATGAAGTCAGAGGTTTTTCTCACGGTGTACTCTTAGGTTTACTTCCTCGTTTGGCAGGCTGCGATGCGACGATATTCCCAAATTTCGGTGGTCGATTTGGTTTTTCCAAAGATGAATGCAAAGATATCCAAAAAGCGTGTACGAGTATTCTAGGCTCGAAACCGGCTATCTTCCCGTCGCCGGGTGGCGGGATGACTCTCGAGAGGATTAAGAGCATGCGCCAATTCTACGGTGGTCAAGACGTGTTGTTACTCATCGGTGGAAGTTTATACTCCCACTCGAACGACTTGACGGCTAATGCGCGTCACTTTTTACAAATGTCCGGCCGAATTGATGCCTACGGGCCCAACGAGCGCCCCATCGACGGTTTGAATCACAATGGAATTACGAACTTGTACTCTCCACAACAACAGGATAACGTAGAAAAGTCAAATTTACGTACGAATATTAGCGATCGTGAAGCGACAGCGTCGCGTTTTGAAAGCATATTTGCAGCGTCTCCTGCGCATTTGAAGCAACGCCAATCTCCGTCTCCGCATCGGCTGTCGTATTATGATGACGACAAAACGAAAGTTACGCCAACGAAACAGAGCGATCGGTACGATGACAATCACCATGGACACCACCGTCTTACAACAACACCTTCTCATTACGCGCCAATGACACCATCGAGTGCTGAAGTGAGCGAATTACGGGAGAAAAATGCCGCTTTAGAGAAAAAGCTAGACGAGCTCACCTCTCTGGTGGCCAAATTAGCGCATAGCGCGGATGCGAAGAGTTCCTCCGCAAATCACAGACACGCCACAGACGGTCCTTTAGAAGGTAACCATAGCAAAGTGTTGATAAAGAAAGAGAAGAAGTTCATGTGGAACCGCGTTGAAAGGGAAATGTACAAAATGGACGGTGGTAGTTTCAAAGGATGTTCGCGAGTTGAACTCATCGGGAAAAGGGGCGAATCGACGAATTTTCATGTTCGATACTTTGAAGTGGCTCCTGGTGGATGGACGACGTTGGAACATCACCAACACGAGCACGTTGTTGTTATCGTGCGTGGTTCCGGGTACATTCAGCTCGGGAGCGAAGCGTATGCCATGCATGTTGGCGATGTCGGTTACACGGCGCCGGGAGATGTCCATCAACTTCGATGCGCCGAGGAAGCGACGGATAATTTTGGGTTTATTTGCATCGTGTCGGCAGAGAGAGACAGGCCAATAGAGGTCGACGCGAGCGAACACTTGATATATTGCGAAAGCGTCTCCGGTAACCATCTCGAAGACGCTATTCGAAAATCTTTGCAAGCGCAAGCGAAACATCGCGCGGCACAGGAAAAGCTGAAAAACCCAGACGGATCCTACGCCGAAGGTAGCGCGTGCGAATGGCGCCCTCCGGGAAAGAAGTGAGCATGGGATGATATGGTAGCAATCGTTAATAGCTTATGACAAAAGCTAATTTCATTTCCTATTTTTTATGTACCTCCTAAAAAACGCTCTGTTTTAATACATTAGTTGCCTTCACTTTTTTTGGACTCTGTCTGCTCCCACGCCGCAACTTTGAAGGAACTCACGGCAAAGTCAATCTCGTCCTCGGTGATTTGGTAGTGGAACGCAACACGAACTGAATTTGGGTCGTTGAAAGGATACGGTGCGCCAAACGCAGTCACCAAAACCCCGTACTTCTTTTTCAACCAGGCGACTATATCGTGGATCGTGACGTCCTTCTTCAAACGTTGGAACGAGAGGATGACCAAATTACTCTCAACAGGTCCACACACTTTAATATTTTCGATTTTCTCCACACCTTTTGCAAACAGAAGCGCTAATCGATTGGATTTCGTTACGTTTTGTTCCCACGCGTCTACGCCAACATCCGCGGCGGCGGCGAGAACCCCTACTTGTCGCATGCCGCCTCCCAACGCTTTGCGCAACCTTTTGCACTTTCGTATGAAAGCTTCCGTACCTAATATGACGGAACCTATTGGTGCGCCGACTGCTTTCGACAAGCACACGGAAACTGAATCGCATTTCGCAACCGCATCTTTTAAGCTAACTTTGTTCTTTATGCAAGCGTTCCATATTCTTGCGCCGTCCATGTGTATTTTCACGCGCTTGTCTTCGTCGCCGCCGTCGGCGTCGCCCTCTCCCTTTTTTGTCGCCGCTTTCACTTTGTCGCAAACTTCGTCCACGTACGATTGCTTTAGTACTCTCCCGCCGCACTTGTTGTGCGTTTGTTCCAAGCACACGACTCGAGTCGTCGGGAAATGATCGTCCTCAACCCGAATAGAGTCTAAAATATGCTCGATGTTCATGGTGCCATCTTGCTCGTTCGGTATTTGTCTCGGGTGTGCTCCTCCTATGGTTGCCCCGGAGCCTTGCTCGTAGAGCGTGATGTGCGACGCAGATCCGCATATGTATTCTGACCCTCTTCTTTCGCAGTGCACGGAGACTGCTATCAAATTTGCCATCGTTCCACTCGGCACAAACACCGCTTTTTCTTTTCCAAACATCATCGCCAAGCGCGCCTCTAAATCCAAAACCAATTCGTCGTCCCCGAAAACGTCGTCGCCGACGCCTTCGTCCACGGAGTCGTACATGGCTTGTCGCATTTCTTTATTAGGTTTCGTGACCGTGTCTGATCGACAGTCGATGACGAGAGCAGACATAACGGAAGGCGTCGTGTCCACCATCTTCTACTACCTTTTTCTAATACGACACAGTAAAAGGTCGCGCTCTGATGAACGCTGCTGTGTTTTTTATTGACGAAACACAAGAAAAACATCCTCACAACTCACATTTCCTCAAAACACCACCGCATCAAAATAAAAATGGCGACAACTGGAGGTGGTGATACACAACAACAACAACAACAGAAACAACAACACACGACACCGCAACACAAACAAACCGTTTTGGATTTAGGAAAGTACATCGACAAAGGCGTGCGAGTGAAACTTTCCGGAGGGAGAGAGGTAGAAGGCATTTTAAAAGGATTCGATCAGCTCTTGAATCTCGTTCTCGACGAAACGAAAGAGTATTTACGAGACGTGGACGACCCGTTGAGAATAACGGACGAAACGAGAAACTTAGGATTGATTGTGACCAGAGGGACGAGCGTTATGGTCGTATCGCCGTTAGATGGGTTGAAAGAAATCGAGAACCCGTTCGCGGTAGCCGAAGAGTATTAGAGAGAGAAAAGAGAAGAGAGAGAGTAGTTCTTGTTGTAATCACCACCCAATTCTCTGAAATGTTGTTGCTTATTTTTTCGAAAAACTTTTCTTCAACTTATTTCACACAAACACTCTTCTGTTCTTCGTCACAATGACGATCGCGCGAAGCGAACGCTTTTTGTGGAGTTTCATCGGCCTCGTAGGCGGCTCTGTAGCGTGCGTTCAGACGCAAAGAACGCTTTGGCGATCAACTTCGGAGTTATCGGATTCATTTTTAAGTCCACCTCCACCTTCTCCTTCGTCTTTAAAATCTTCTTTGGGAAACCCTTCTACAACTACGAGAGAAGAAGAGGAAGAAGAAGGATTTGTTTTTGGTAAATTTGCAAAGGCTAAAGCGAAACGTATTTGGAACGAAAGCGTCGATTTTACGTTCAAACCAATCGTAGAGTACCTATCTAGGAAGGGCTATTGAATTCAATGATGATGCACAGCACCTCGACTTCTGTTTCTCTATCTTCTTCTTCTTCTTCTTCTTCTTCTTTTTCTTCTTGGATGAGGAAAGTGACAGTTGAAAAAAGTTGCCTTGTGCCGAGAAACTCTTCTGCGCGTTCTCCCTTTCGTCGTGGCAACAAAGGCGTCGGTGTTCAACGATGCGCAACGCCAACGAGAATATATGCCGCTTCAACGACCAAACCGGATTATTCGTCGCCAGATTTTGAGCTCGCGCACGCTCCGATTGAGAAACAACTTTTACCAAACGGTCCGTGGAAAGTCATCCCAAACGCCGGCGTCACCGCGCCGGAAGGGTTTCAAGTTTCAGCCTACAAAGCTGGTTTAAGAAAATCAGGCACTAGAGCAGATTGCGCTTTGATCGTTGCCGACGAATCGTGCTCGTGCGCTGGAGTGTTCACGCTGAATGCCGTGTGTGCAGCGCCGGTGCAGTTTTGTAAAAAACAATTGGAGGTGAAATCGACTTCGAGAGCTATTTTGATCAACGCAGGACAAGCGAACGCGGCGACTGGTGTTCTTGGCGACGAGGATGCCATGACGTGCGCCAAAGCGGTCTCTGACGTCACCGGACTCGATTCTTCGGATGTTTTACTCATGTCAACGGGCGTTATCGGTCGCAGAATTAAAATGGATAAATTTGTACCGGCAATCCAAGCGTTGGGAGAACATCTCGAACGATCCGACGCGGCGTCCATGGCGGCTGCTACATCCATCTGCACGACGGACGTTGTTCGAAAAACGCTCGCCATTGAAGTGGACATCAATGGAACGAAGGTGAAATTCGGAGGCATGTCGAAAGGGAGTGGGATGATTCACCCCAACATGGGCACGATGCTCGCGGTGGTCACCTCGGACGCCAACGTTTCGCCGGATGTTTGGACGAAAATGGTCAAGCGCGTGGGGACAAAAAGTTTTAATCAGATTTCTGTCGACGGCGATACGTCTACAAACGATTCACTCGTTTGTTTTGCTTCCGGTAGAAGTGGCATGAAGCAAATAACCGATGAAAATTCCCCAGAGGCGAAACAGGTTGAGGAAGCGCTCAACGCTATCAACTTGGGTTTGGCTAAAGCAATTGCGTGGGACGGCGAAGGCGCCACGTGCCTTTTTGAAACGAATGTCAAGGGCGCAAAAGATGACGAGGACGCACGCACCATAGCAAGAAGTGTAATTTGCTCGTCTCTTTTGAAAGCGGCTATATTTGGCCACGATCCGAACTGGGGAAGAATTGCCTGTGCGGCGGGCTACGCCAAGACGAAGTCTGCTTTGGATCAAAATCGTTTGAACATAGCAATGGGAGGCATTACGCTGATGAAAGATGGACAACCGGTAGACTTTGACGAAAAAAAAGCGTCGACGTATTTGAAGGAAACAACGTCGAAGCACGGTACCGTAGTTGTTGACATTGAAGTTGGAAATGGAAGCGGCTACGGACAAGCCTGGGGTTGCGATTTGTCTTACGATTACGTCAAGATTAACGCTGAGTATACGACCTAATAGCGCATTGAGAATATAAATATGTACTGGTAGGATGCTGTTTGAATTACATTATAATGATAGCAATAACAATAATAATAGTTCTACTTTTTAAAGCGGATTGACCTCGAGTCCAGGTCGCGCTAACCCTCCTAAGAATGGATCGTCGAACTGAAAGCCTTCCGGTCCTTTCATGAATCTATGTTTACCTTGCAACTTCGCGATTGGCTCCATTGAATCGATGCACACCTTTTGCGCGTTGTTCAAACGAAATTTAGCCGCTTTACAACAAGCCTCGACTTCAGAATCTTCCATAGCTTCGTCCAAAATGACAGCAACGCCTCTTTGAATCGACCATCTCGTCAAAATGGAGTTGATATCTTTCGGGTCACTTTCATCCGCCGCCGAGGAGGCGTCGAGTAAGCGCTGGTGTTCTCTCACTTCTTTCACACCAGCACAAATAGACCCTCGGGAGAGTAGCGCTAATCCCCATCTGCGACACACGCCGACGAGCTTTCTCTGCGAAAGCATCGGGTGCAGCTCGACTTCGTTCACGACCGGTTTGATTTCACACGCTTTCACGAGATTTTCAACTGCCAAAACTGAAAAATTACACACCCCGAGAGATTTAACTTTACCTTTCGACACGAGCGCCTCCATTTGCTTCCACGCGTGTCCGAGAGTCACAGACTTGTCCATTTGCATGGGCCACTCGATGGAGAACAAATCGAGGGACTCTAGACCGAGTTTCGACAACACGGCGTCGCAACTTTCTTCGACTTTCCCCCACTCGTCGCACGCCAACACAGCAGATACGAACAAAGACTCTCGCGGTCTCGACGAAGATGCGATCGCACTCTTCGCCAACTCTAAGTCTTCGCTTTCTTTGGATGACCCGCACCTTACGTGTCTCACGCACTCATACTTCAAACACTTGCTCGCGTTTTTTGGGACGCATCCAAACATAGGCAATCGATATCCGTTTGCTCCACCGCCGAGCGCCACTGACTCTTGCTCGACGCTCGGATCAAATTTGGATTCTTCTGGCGTTTTCAAGTAATAAGGCGTTCCTGGTTTCGGTTTGTTCGGATCTCCAGCTGGCGCAGGTCCGTCCCACACGGCGGTTGGTTTTCTCCCTCCTTGATAAAACTGCTGCCCCGGTGGCGGCAAAAACTGTTGTCCATTTTTTTGCATCTGCTCGATTTGCGCTCGAGTTGGAGGATACGCCGGCAAGGTTGGATTGTATCCATTCACGTACCCGGAGACGGAATATCCACCAGTACTGCTACCGTACCCTCCTCCTCCTCCTCCTCCTCCAGAAGAGTATTGGTGCGTTCCTGGATAGTTTTGTTGTTGTCGCATGGAGCTCGGGCAGGAGGCCCAGGATTTCTGCGCCGACCCATCGGAACCCGAGGCGGTGAAGCCGTTCTTCTTGGAGAAGCGCTCCATGGGTTGACAGCCATCGGAAGCCATTATGTTGCCTTTCTTAGTATCTCTGTTTCGCTCCTGATGAATGCGGTTGCGTGGTGTGTGTGTGTGTACTACTTCTGTAGGATTAAAGAAGTGTCGACGTTGCCTTTGTGAAGATGTGTACGTCACGTTCTTTCCAAAAAATGTCCACGTCATATGGGAAACGAACAAAACAAACAACAAAAATTTTCGTGAAAACTTATAGTGTGACTTTGTAATGATGAACATAACAACAGTAAAAGTGTGTGATGATAAAAAGAGCGTCCGTCGTCGTCGTGGCTGTATGTGTACAAAGTTTTTACTAGTCGTCGTAATCCACGCTCGCGTCGTTGATCTTGCTCAGGTACATGTCGTAATACTCCCCGGCTTTTTCCAAATCGCCGAGCTCGGTGTACATATCCGCGATGGATCCGACGGCGTCCATGTCGCCCGTGTAATCTTTAATCGCTTTGGAAATATCGAGAACTTCTTCCATGTATTTAATCGCGTCTGAAAGCTCGCCCATAGCTTTTTTCGTAGCGCCAAGACCTCGAACGGCGCGTCGCATTTTGATTTGATCGCCGTTCATTCTCGAAAGCGCCAAAGCTTTTTCAAACGACGATATCGCCTCTTGGTAACTTTTTTCTCTCAAAAGCTGTCTTCCTTTCTTCAAGTTCACTCTCGTCTCGTCATATTCGCTATCATCCACGGAGTCTTCCGGACCGACGGCAAAGTCTGTCTTCTTTCCTCCCTTACTGGCATCATCGCCGTCGTCTTTTATCGCTGCTTCGTCTTTGCTACCCGAGGCCAGTTCTGACATCGAAGCCGACATTGGTGAGTCTACTGGCGTCCCTGCCATTTGCGCCCCGGCGTACCCTAACGACGCACCCATACCTGTTGGATTGCGTTTACTTCTCGCAGTCAGCGACTGGTTAATAGCTCTCAGCTTTTCATTCAACTCGTCCACGATAATCTTCTGTTGTCTCGCTCGAATCCCCGAAGCCGTGGCGCCGATGAGCGCTAAGAGCTCCGTGATCCCAACGATGTCTATTCCAGACGGCGTGACACACAAAGCTTCACCTCTTGCGACGGCATCTCTCGAGTTCGCCTCGATTCTTTCTTGCTGTGCCTTGAACGAGTCAGCTTCAGCGTTCAAGATGTCCACTTTTTTCATCTCTTGTTCTCGCACTCGCGCCAACTCGTCGTTCACCGCGGTAACTTTTTTCATTTCTCCCGCCCTTATCCGATTCTCTTCCGCGATAATTTCTTCTTCCAATTTACGTATTCGCGCATATGATGCTGCTTCCTCTTCTTCTCTTCTCTTCTCCAAATCAGGAGGGAGAAGATTAATCGTCGCCGCATTCGCTACGTTGTTGGTGTTGATATCCTCTCCGAGAAATCCGCCTCCTCCCATCATCACGGAAACGGACACTGCACACACGCTCGCCGCAAATCTTCTCCTCAACAAAGACGAAGAAGGAGATGGTGACGACGACGACGCGCTCTCTTCTTCGTTTTTATCCCCATCTTTGTCCATCAAAGGACGAGCATCATCACGCGCCGTAATGCTGTTGATGTAATCTTCTTCTTTATCCGAAACGACTCTTGGAGGAGGTGGTGCGAAGGTTGACTTCTTTTGCGCACCGCGCTTTCCTTTTCTCATCGTCGTCGTCGTCTTCGACGAGACAAAAGCCGACGTCGACGCCATCGACGCTACTGTTGATGTCATCGTTATCCTTAATCGTATTTCAATTAAAGTTGTGAGGTGGTGTGAAGGAGGCGTGTGTACAGACACAGACGCAAATATCGAAAACGACGACGATTTCCTTCTCTTTTTTCGAAAGGAAGATTTCTCTGCGAAACTGTGTGCTAAACCCTGATTCGAGAAGGGAAAAAGAAAAGGAGAACGTGCTTTCTGTCTGTCCCTCTTCCTCTTCGCGTTTTGCTCCATAAATAAATAAGAGTTGTTGTGGTCTGACGGCGGCGCGCGCGCTTTATCTATATTTTACACAGAGTAGTCGTAATAGCAGAGGGAAAGAAATAGACACACGCACGCACAAACATCATGTCGGTATCGTCTCCGATGCTGTTAGGTGGCGTGCCTGCGCTTCCGCTCCGAGGAGAAGCGTCGTCAACTTCGAAGCGTCCTGGAGTTTGGAGCAGCCGTCAAACCTCCTCGTCTTCTCGTTTAAATTCTTCTCCTTTTCCTTCTTCTTTTCCTTCATCATCGTCGAAAAGGAGCAGACGAGGAGGAAGAGGACGCGCACGAGTACATGTGAACGCGTTGTTCGGCGGTAAAGGAGGCGACGGTGCCTCGAAAGAGACGTCGACATCATCGTCCGGGACCAAGACAAAGGGAAAGGGATCATTGGCATCGGGGGATAAGAAACAGAAGAAAAAGTCAGCTCCTTCTTCTTCTACTCCTTCTTCGTCTTCGGCGGGCGAAAGCGCGACGAATGCAACTGGAAAGAAGAAAGCATCGTCCTCCTCCACGTCGCCGAAGAAGAGAAGTACGAAAGGGGAAACGATTTTGACCGATCCTTCGTTCGGGGGCGTGCGTTGGTTTCAAAGGCAAAAGAAAAAAGCGTACGAGTATTGGAGAGCGCGATCGGATCGAGGGCACTTGCAAGTAGGCTCTTGGGGTCAAAACGCGAGAATGCCACGGTATCTACCACAGTCTTCCTATATTCCCGGGGACGCGTCCTCGAATCCGTATTTACGAAACCAAAAGAAGCTCTCTATCGAGGACTTGCAGTTTACGCAAATGGGTCGTGCGAAGCTTCAAAAGCACAGGCAATCCATCGCATATTCAAGGTTTTGTTTAGATTTAATCGAGGAAAGAATTGACGAGGTATACGTAAACGTTATCGGTCAAATAGCGAGATATTACGCGATATACCCGGACGGTAGACTCGCGGTTTGTCAAGTGCCGACGCTAGACAGTCGAGAACTTCGAGACCTTTTCAGAATGCTCGAGATTAATCCCATGCCGTTGAAAGAGGAGAGCACGTTCTCTTTGGAAACTGTGCTTCCAGACGGAAGTTCAGTGGATGCGAAAACAGGTTTTGCGAGCAATTACTTCATTCCCGGCTTTTTGATCTTTGTAATTTGGGGCGCCGTTTTCTACATGACGCGTTTCCAAGAAGATTGGGACGATCGACAAAGATTGTTAGAGATTGATCGTCAAAACGAAGAGCGTGCCGCCATGGAAAAAGAAGACGCGATGCTCATTCGCATCAAAGATTCCATGATTGGGTTAAAAGATAAAGAAGGGAAAGACGCCAAACGGTATAAGGAATTGCAAAAAGAATTTCAGAATCGCCAAGCGGGTTTGATACAAGAGGCGGAAATGAAGAAAGAAAAGCAAATGCGAAAGTTGAGCAAGAAAGCGCGAGAAAGCGAAGAAAGAGGCGAAGCTGGAATTTTCGATCCAAAAGCGAATGCATTTTTAGAGCTAGGTGCGAGAGTCGTAAAAGCGCGAACGAAACAAGGGCAAGAGGAAGCAGTAGAGGAGAAGAAAGATACGGAAGATAAAAAGAAGAAAAAAGAAGACGGCGATAAAGAAGAAGAGGGAAAAGATTCCAGACGTAAGATGAAGAAAGGGAAACTGAATTCCAAGATGGCCATGCGCGATCACGACAGTAAAGTAGTTCTCTTCGAAGACGTTGCCGGTATCGACCAGGCCAAGGTTGAATTGACTGAAGTCGTCGATTTCTTTTTGAAACCTGAAAAATTTAAAGCGTCGGGAGCGAGAACGCCGAAAGGCGTCTTGTTAACGGGTCCTCCGGGGTGCGGGAAGACGCTTCTCGCCCGTGCCGTCGCCGGTGAAGCTGGCGCCACGTTTTTTTCCATCACTGCTTCCGAGTTTGTCGAGATGTTTGTCGGTGTAGGGGCTGCTCGCGTGAGAGATTTGTTTGCGCAAGCCAAGAGACAAGCGCCGTCGATTATTTTCATCGACGAGCTCGATGCGGTTGGAAGACCTCGAGGTGGAGGTGGTTCAGGGAACGACGAGCGAGATCAAACGTTGAACCAAATGTTGGTCGAGCTCGATGGTTTTGCTACAGATACGCAAGTTGTTGTGATTGCTGCTACGAACAGAGCGGACGTTTTAGATTCTGCGCTCGTCAGAGCCGGTAGATTCGATCGTAAAGTTGTTGTCTCTTTACCAGAGTTTAAAGGAAGAATGGCAATTTTACAAGTTCACTGTAAAGATAAAAAATTAGCGGAAGAAATCGACTGGGTTACGTTATCGGAAGAAATGGACGGATTTTCAGGTGCACAGCTCGCTCAAGTCGTGAATATGGCGTGCTTGCAAGCGGCGAAGGACAATCGAGAGTCGCTCACAAATGCCGATTTTAGAACTGCCTTGGATATAGAAATAATGGGGAAGTTGTTGCCGTTCACCATCGGTCCCGAAAACGAAAAACGCTTGGCGTTGATTCACTCTGCAGCGGCTATCGCCTACGAAATGCACGTGCCTGACATCGCAAGAGTATCTTTCGTCACAGTCTTGGCGCGCGAATCCAACACCACCGGTCAAGTTTGTTTGCTCTCAGAACCGGACAACGATCGAACGAAAATTTTTACCAAATCGTTTCATCGCCGACTGATGCGAGTAGCTTACTCTGCTGGTTGCTTTGAGGAATTATACTACGGTTTCGATAAAAACTCCAAAGCTTCGGCGGCGTACGATGGGCGAGCTCGTGAACTCGCCATTAGTATGGTTCACGAAGCTGGCATGTCTGACGTGAAAGATTCGTACTTTGCGCTTTCGATCAATTACGATGTGCTCGAATTGTCAACGTTCTTGAAAGATAAAAGAAGAGGTTATCTCCTTTCTAATGTCGATAAAGATATGTATTCGAAGGCCGAATTTGAAATTCGAGACATTATGCGCCAAAGTCGAAACGAAGCTATGGAGTTTGTAAAAAGACAGAGACCGGCAATCGAGGAACTCGCGCGACGCGTTCTCGCGAGCGAAAAGAAGACGGTTTTGAGTTATGAAATTCGAGAAATCATTGAGAAATTTGGTGTCAAGGAAGACATTGAAACCACCGTGGGGCCGCTGGGAAGCTCGAGAAAACCTATCGCCGAATGGGATTCAGAAGGAATACCGACAAACTTACGATCAAGATAAAAATAGATGTAAATGATTAGAAATTTGATTCACTGCCAGAGCAAAAATATACAAATCCTAAAGTGTAACCGCATACGACCCGCTTATAAAATAACTTCCCTCCCTGGATTGTCGACGTCTCTGTTTGTTGCGTTGAACATATCATCTAGCTCACGGACTCTTTGGTTCGCGCCTTCGATATCGCCGCTTAACCGTAACAAATCAGCCGCGAGTTGCATGAGAGGTTCGTGCGTGGAGACACCATTGGATTCAGCTTCGGAAACAATTTCAAGAGCACGAGAATAGTTACCACAATTCGCCTCAAACGCAGCGTAGCCGTGCCAGAGTTCGGCAAAATTACTGCACGCTTTGCACCCATCGGTAAACAATTCTCTAGCGACGTCGTCGTTGCCGCTTTCTTGCTCGAGAAGCGCCCACGCTTGATACAGAAATCCTGACAAACGTGTCGTCCCGCTTTTTAGTCCGTTTCTAAACATATCTCGCGCTATTTCAGGACCTTGCACGCGTTTTTCCCACTGGCCCCACTGCATCCACGCGGTTGCATCGGATCTATCTTCTTTCACCGCGGCTGCAAATAACGCACGAGTCGCATCTTCCGTTCCAGCTCTTTTTTCGAGCAGCGCCCATAATCTGTTGTGAGTGGATCGTTCCCGTCGGCTCGCTCGGGCGCTCGGTGGAACTCTCTTTTGTTGCATGCACTCGTCGCGTCCTAGGATGAATAACTGTCGCGCGCGTCCCACGTTGCCGTTGATAAACTCAGCGTGCGCCTCAGCAGTGATGCACGGTAAATTAAGAATCCCGTCTTTTCGAGCCCGTGACCCGCGCTCGAAAGCTTCAACAGCTCCTTCGAAATCGAACAAATCGCTTTTGCACATCCCGAGAGCGTGCCAGACGTGCGGGTCAAACATTCCAGCGTCCAGCTGATTCCCGAACGATCTTTCACTAAGAACTTCGAGTTTTTCCAACGCTTCTTCTGTTCTATTTTCTCTTCGCAAATACATCGCCTCTGCTAAATAAAGTTTCGACTCTCCAGGACATCTTCTAATACCCTCCGTTATGATATCGTACTCGCGCGATGTTACCGAACGCTTATTACTATCACTCGCATCAAATTTACTCGTAAAAGCCCTCTCACTCAAACTCCAAGACGTATAAGTTTCCGCTCTGCTTGGATTTAATTTTGCCGCCAATCTAAATTTTTCGCTCACACGCTCTTCGAATACCTTTCTAATAGAATCGTTGCTATCACTATTGCTACTCTTACTGCTACCATTTCTACCATTCACGACATCCTTAACCTCGGAATTAGTTTGATTTTGCAGCGTCAACATGCGCTTACTCAATAAGTCTGCCCAATTCGTCAATAAATGTACCGATTCAGACGAGAACGATGAAGATTTCGACGATTCGAGAAGAGCCCATCCTCGCTCGAACAGTTCCTCCGCTTTGTCAAAGTTTCCACACGAAGTTTCAAACATCGCAAATTGCGTGTATCCTGAACTTGAAGCATTGGCGTTTCGCCCGGATTGCTTCTCGATGGATTTCTCGTAATACTTCCTCGCCTGTTTTCTATCTCCGACTCGATTTTCTAAATTTGCCAACGCGTTATACGTTGTAGACCTCGGCGTTATTTCCAAAGATTTCATCAGCAACTTCCTCGCCTTGTCGTAATTACCTCTCTTCTGTTCCATCATACCCCATGCGTGCGGAGCGGCGAAATTCTTCGAGTCTACCGCGCACGCGAGAGCGAATTTTTCGCGAGCGAGTTTATAGTTTCTCTCGCTTTCGAGTAAAACTGCCCACGTCGTCAACGTCCCTGAACTCAAGTTCTTCTCCTCGACGCTCTCGTTGTGTACTTCCAGTGCCTTCAGCGCTTCTTTTATTGCGTTATTATTCTTATTTATGTCGCGTCGCGAGTAGTTTCTCAATTGTTTGACGAGTTCGTTCACTACTTTCCCTTCCTTTGGATGTTGGATAAACAATTCGCGCATTTGTTCCAAAGCCTCTTCTCTGTCTTCGTCGGACATTGACGATTTCGATTTCATCTTCGATTCGCGAAAACGTGTGCTGATATCATCCTCGCCGCGGTCGTCCTTAGACGACCCTAGATTTGACGACGACGAGGAAGGTGACTGTTGTCCAGCGTTGTCGCTTTTGTCGTGTTGCTCGTGAACGACGACGTTTAATCTTTGCGTTCTTCCTCGACGGAGTTGATGTTTATGAGCAGCAGCGTGATGCGAGACGAGCGAAGCACGATCGAAGGATGACGCCGATGATGAAACTGTCACTCCTCCTCGTGATGAGGTGGAAGCAACCGCAATCATCGGCGTTCGTATATCTTCCTTCTTCTCTTTTGTTTTGTTTTATTGTGTTTGTACAATTCGCGTATCCATCTTTTGTTTTTTTGAGGAGAGAAAGAGAGTGATGCACGGACTCTCTCGTGTGTGCGTTTGAGGAGTATCGGCATACACAAAATACAATTGAAGTATTATTGTATTATTCTAATAAATTACTTGACTAATCCTATGACAAAGACGCCGTGCATGGACGAAAACGGCGCGTTAATGTTCAGCACGCCGTTGCTTTCAAAAGCCACGTCGCTGGTATTCTTTTGTGGCGATCTAGGCGGATTTAAGTTTGCTTGTTTCCATGACGCGTTTAATTCGTCATCTCCTAATACGCGCACGCGCTCTACTTCGGTTTCGTCGATAAAAAATGGTACCTTTGATGAAACCGGGTCATATGTGCTCGTCGCGAGGGCGTAACGAGACCACCACAGTTTCTTCCTGTTGCGTCCACTCGGTGACGCGTGCGCGAACGATATGCCGTCGTCGTTGTAATACGCACCTCGCGCTTCGCCTTTCTCGTCCGGGGCGATGGAAATAGTGATTGGATCGTTTCGTTGAGCCTTCGTAGAACGACGCGCGCGTTCCTTTGTGATTAGAATACTACCACCTCTTTGAAACTGCGGAATGTCGCGCATGGTGACTTTCTTCATGAACTCTTTTGGACCAAAGTGCTTTTCGTTCGTATCGACGTCGTACCAAACGCCTTTTGGTAAATATATTTCAATTTGGGAAGCGCCGGCTTCCATGACTGGGTATACGAGCAGCGCGTCGCCGAGCATGAAGCAATCATCTTTGCGAAGGACTCTCGGGTCATCTGGGAATGCATAAAACAACGGCCGCACGATTGGAGTGCCTAATCGACTGTTTTCATCGAAGAGCGCGTAAAACGTAGGCAACAATCGGTACCGGTTTCGAATGGCCTCGCGAATTAAGTTTGTATTTTCGTCACCAAAAAGCCACGGCTCGCGACGTTTCGTGTCAATGTGCGCGTGTCCACGCATGAAAGGATAGAAAGCACCGAGTTGATACCATCTAACGAGCAATTCAGAATCAGGATTGCCGAAAAAACCACCAATGTCTGCGCCCGAGAATGGTAACCCGGTAAGTCCAAGCGTCAAGACCATCGGAACGGAGACTCTGAGATGTTCCCAATCTGCGGCGTTGTCGCCAGTCCAAATCGGACCTATTCTTTGCGTCCCCGCGAAAAAAGCGCGCGATAAAACAAATGGTCGTTCATTTTGCCTCTTTTCGATACCTTCTGCCGTTGCCATATGATAATACATGCCGAAAACATTGTGCACTTCTCTGTGTTCGACCTCGCCGTGATGGATCAAATCTTTTTGCATTGTAATTTCTGGCCCGTTGAACACGGACGGTTCGTTCATATCGTTCCACACGTATAAATCAGGCGTCGAGCCTTTATACGAGTCCAAGGCAAATTTAGACGCCCACCACGAACGAACGTCCGGGTTTGTGACGTCTAAATACATGGAAGAGCCTGGCCAACACCAGCCGTCGAAATCTGTCGTTTTGTCGTTCTTTTTCACGTAATACTGTTTCGACTCGGCCTCTTTGAATATTGGATACTTGTCATCTTTCTTTACGTGAGGATCTATGATGACAACCATTTTGCGCCCCTTTTCTGCGATATCGTTAATCATGCGTTCCGGCGTTGGGAATTTTGTGCTGTCCCACGTCATGTACCTTTTCCCGTCCGTGTGTTCAATGTCGAGCCAAATGACGTCGTATGGAATGTCGTGCTCATCAAATCCAGCGTCCACTTCCTCCACATCTTGCTCGTCGCGATAGTTCCAGCGACACTGGTGGTATCCGAGAGAAAATAGCGGCGGCAACGCAGTCGTGCCTAGAAAATCGCCGTACATTTTATGAATGCTCGCAAAATCCATTCCTGGAAACAAAAACAAATCGAGCGCACCGGATTCTGCCATCCAATGCGACGTGCGCTCGTCTAACGAACTTTCCTCTTTCACGATATCCACGTACGTTTCTGTCGGATTGTGGAAATACATGCCAGACGATATCGTCTCCCTCGCCTTACCGTCGTCATTCCCGGCTCCATTTACATTTTTACTCCCGTGCGCGAGCAACATCGGGATGGATCCGTACAATCCAAAAGGGGATTCCGATTCGTATTCGAAAACGTCTAAATTGTATAATCTGTACGGTTCTGATTCGTGATGTAGTTTCTGATCCACCTCTTCTTGCGACGACGGTCGTTTAATCGTAGATTTCAAGCTCAAACTCGTCGCGCGTTCCGGTAAACCGTACATGTCCGTCGCGTTCGGGAACGACACGTCGAACGAAATCGCCGTGTTTCCGTACGGTCTCGAATCCGTGTGCGAGTTGAACGTTTCTACCGTGTTGTCTCCTTCTCGAGCGAGACCACTCACATCATCTACCGTCTCAAACGCGAACGTCTCTTCTCGATTGAACGCCATAACTTCAACACCGTCTCGTTCCACGACCACAGCCAGCGGCGTTTCGTGCTCTACGCGAACGCGAACGTTCATCCCGCTGGCAACCATTTTCAACACCGTTTCTGTCTTCCCGCTCTCCGCGTTCTTTTCCATGTTCCTCTCTACCACCCATTTCGTCTGCAACGCCTTCACGGTTTCCTCTGGTACCAAGACATCTTTCGGCACGTACCTCGGGTGTAAGATATCGTCGAACCGGAGTCGCACGGCACCGTTCGCGTACGCATTCAGTTTCATCTCCACCGATGTTTTCATATCATCTAAGAGCACATCGAACGACGCTTCATCTTCGTCTTCTTCCTTTCTATTACTGCGCTCTTGCGACGACGACGACGACGACGACGCTGATGATGATGATGACGATGATGGTACGATCAACTTCCCGATAGAATACGCTTTCGGCGCGGCGTCCCGGTGTCGATTACAAAACGACGACGTTTCGCACGTCTTGAAATCTTGCGCTTTAAACGCTCCCACTTTTACGAGAGAGAAGATGAAGAAGAAGAAGAAGAAGAAGGAAGAGAAGAAGAAGAAAGGAAACGAGGAAAAGGTTCTCGGTCTCGATGCTCTCGTTTTTGTCGTCGTCGTCGAGATCATTCTTCTTTCTTTTGAAGTCTTTTAAGTGTCTCTAGAGTGTGTGGTTCCTCCTTCTGTGAAGTGTTACGACGTAAACTTTTGGACTGAAAAGAGAGAGACTTCTTCTCTTCTTCGTCAGAAAAAACCTCCAAAGGTCTGCTCTCGTCGTACTTTTTTATTGTGTTCACGCACAGAAGAAGATATACGAGATGCCGTCGTCGTCCCAATCGTCGTCGTCTAAACCGCAACCGATTGTTCGACAAGTTGGGTTTACCATCGGCGAAGAAGACGGGAACGCGACGACGAATACAAACACCGGTTTAGGCAGTAAAAAAACAACGCCGTCGTCGTCCTCTGCGGTGATTGGGAGCAGTACGAACGATGTCGTCGCGACGAGTAAAGAAGAGAACGACGACGCCGCGGTGGCATCCATCACGGCCGGGTTTGGAAGCGTCTTAAACGTGTCTTCTTTGCATCAACAAAGTCCAGAGAGGAAGAAGACGAAAGAAGAAAAGCCGGTGCAAGAAAAAGAAGCTGATGGTGCTCCTGCTCCTCCTCCTCCTCCTCCTCTTCCAGAGAGCGATAAAGACGAAGAAAAGAAACGAAAAGCTGAGGAAAAAGAACGCAGACGACAAGAACATCTGGCGAGAATGGCTTCAGAAGGGAAACCGGAACCGAAATTACAAAAAGCGGCGTCGAAAGCAGAACGAAGGGCGCAGCAAGAGGCGCAAAGAGCGGCGAAGGAACAAGAGAAGAGTAGCGGCGGCGCCGCGACGAAGAAGAAGCAAGAGAAGGGTGGTAGCACTACTACTACTACTACTACTAGTAGTAAAGGGGGTAGCGCGCCGAGTGGTAGCGGCGATAAGAGTGCCTCGACAGTAGGAGGTGGTTCCACGGACGAGACGCATCGATCGTTCGCGGACGTTCGTACAAAGACGCGCAAAGATTCGCACTTTTGCGAGCGGCATTTCTCGCACCTCAATTTGCATCAAACGTCCACATCAAATAAAATCGACCACGATTTGATCGAGTTTCAGTATCCGTGCGTGGAAAGATTAGCAGAAGCATATCAAACGAGAAAGTGCGTGGGAAGTACGAACAGAGTTCGTCAACTGTTGTTGTGTTTAAAGGAAGTCGTGCAATCGTACTCGCACAAATCTGGGAGCTATTCGCAAGCGTTGTTAGTTTTGATTAACCACGTCATTTCGAGAATTCAAGAGGCTCGACCGATTTCTACGAGCATGGGGAACGCCGTGAAATCGTTAAAAACGCACTTAGCAGTGCTTTCTCAAGGTGAGAAATTGAAAGAAGGCAGAGACGACGCGGAGATGATGACAGTTGAAGCTCAAAAGAAGAAAACGCTCGAACATCTCGAGGATACTTTGAAAGAATACGTCGAAAGAGCGGTCGAGACGATCGTCAAAACACTTTCGACCTATTACGCGGAGAAGCAAGTTCAACACGTGGTGACGTTTGGACATTCTGAATCGGTTGTGAAATCATTAATACGTGCAAAAGAGAGCGGATACGAAAACATGTGCGTCACCATAGTCGACGCCGCGCCGTCGTTTGAGGGACGAAAAACGTTAAATCATCTCCTCGATGCGGACATTTCGTGCGAATATACGCTCATGCACGGCATGGATGTGGTCTTTCAACGCTTCAGTAATAGTAGAGACGGAGCAGACCAATCCATGGTTTGTTGCATTGGCGCGAGCGCCGTCCTCGCGAACGGGAAAATCATGTCTCGAGCCGGATCTGCGAGCTTTTGCAACGCGGCGAAAAGTAGGGGAGTGAAGGTGCTCGTCGCTGCTGAAACGATCAAGTTTCACGAACGGGTCGGTATTGATTCCGTGCTACACAACGATATCCAAGATTTCGTCATCGAACCAGGAATGATTTCGAATTTGCGTAAACTGTGCTTATCGTACGATCTCGTGGAGGATATCGGCGAGATCGTTTGCGAGAAAGGAATTATTGCTCCAGGGAAAGCGGTAAACTTCGTTATTTAGTTTTCAAGTCTTATAATATTTTGCTATATTAATGCGCCTACTAGTTTACAATTCAACGCTGATCTGCTACTTCTACTATTCGTCGTTCTCTTCGTGCCACTGCTTTATTCGAGCTTTCACCATGTCGTTTGTCGTGAAAGATATGGCCACCGCCAGAGGCCCCTTCATCCAATTCATCGTCAATCCTTTGTACAGTCCCGATAATCCCTCCGTTTTGCCTATGTGCACGAGTGCACTTACGACGGAAGATGTTCCATTCACTTGTCCGTGTACTTGTACTCGTCGTCGGACAATATCTAACGGATACGTGCATGTCTGCGCCAATAAACCGGCAAAACCGCCGAATAGTAAACGGCTCGTCACCGGAAGGTCCTCGCGCGAGGAGGACTCGTCCATTTTCACGTCGTCGCCATCTTTTTGTTCATGCTGTTTCATTTTTATCGACGCCGCTTTCAAGGTTTCAAACGTGGCGAACGAAATTCCAGCGTAAGGCATTATTCCTAAAAGCGTAGGCGTTAATCCAGACGCCAATCCGCGAACCCCTCTTTTCTTGATGATATCGACTAAATCTTCAATGGCTGCTTTCTTGTGCGTTTCCGCACCTGCCGCAAATCTCGCGCGCAATAAGTCGAGTGGATACGTCAACGTCGTCGCCGTCGCGCCCGACATCGCACCGGCAACGAATCGCGCAAAGGTCGGCGTTCCCGAACTTTCGTTTCCATCGCTCAGATAGTGCGTCGTTTTTTCTAAATACTTTGGGAAGGCGAAAAAACTCGTCGCCGCGTACGGAATGACTCGAAGCATCTGCACGCCATTCCCACGCCATAATGCAATAACCCCATCCTCTCTGACTATTTTTTTCCCCAACTCAAACGCACTGTTTACTGTAAACTTTCTGTTTGGATCTACTTGGTACATGATTTTTACGCGATCTAAAGGCGCTATGGTCGTTTTCGCGCACGCTCCAGCCGTGGCGCCGGCGATGAGCGCTTCTAAACTCGATATTTGTTTTCTCTCGTCGTACGTCGCCGGTGTTGGCGTGGGGGGCGAGTTTGATAATTCCGCGCGAGCATCGTGAATTATGTTCTGAAATATATCGTTCGCGGTGAATCCCAACGCGCTCGCCAACGGGCCTTTCAACCACGTCAGCGTAACACCTTTGAACAAACCGTTTCGTAAACCTTCCGTTTGATAAATGCGTAATAAGCCTTGCGACACCGAAGAATACATCGGTTTACACCCAGGCGTCCCTGCCGGCGAGGCGGGGTTTTTCGAAACGCCGCCGACTTGTAATCGTCGTCGAACGATGTGTAAAGGATACGTGACGGTTTGCGCAATCATACCGGCGGTTGCGCCGGCGGCTAATTTCCCGGCGATCAACATTCTCGGGTGGTCCTCAAACGCTTGCGGATGCCTTCTAATGCTCAGTTCAAATCTACTCTTTAACGTCTCGTACGCTGCAAACGAGATCCCTCCGTAAGGAACAATCCCCATGAGCGTCGGCGTTATCCCCGTGTACAGCGCTCTCACGCCGCCCCCTGTGGTCACGGCTCTGAACAACACCCTCGAACTTTCTGTTAGAGACCCGCTAAACCGCTTTAAGTGTTTGCTCGACTCAGCACCGTCCACAAACGCAGCACTTCTGGCGTGTAACAAATCGAGAGGGTAGGTCAACGCCGTCGCTGTCGTTCCGGCTAATGCGCCCGCGGTGAAACGCGTAAACACCGTCCCGCTTTGCTGTTCCGTGAAATCCAAATCGTCTTCGTCATACATCGCTTTGATCAAAAACTTGTTGTATATGTTATAGGTCCCAAACGTTGTCGCGGAATACGGCAAGATTCGTGCAATTGCTGGCGTTGCGCCTCGCCATAACGCCGTCACGCCTTCATTTTTCACGATATTTTTTGTCGTCTGCATGCCTTTTTGGAACGTGAAATTCCCTCCATCCGATTGGATTTGAAACAACAGTTTTACTCTATCGATAGGCGCCGTGGAGAATCTCGATAAGGCGCCCGCGCACGCGCCAGCGGCAAACCGTTCCCCCGTCGTCGGTTCTCTTCTCAAAATCTCTTTTCTCTGCTGTACCTCTTCCTCTTTCGGCGGGTTCCTGTGCACTAAACGACGAAACATTTTTTGTTTGTTTGTTCTCTCTTTCTCTCTCTCTCTCTCGGGTCTCTCAAACTCTCAACATCATCATAATCATCATCTTCGTTAGTATTGATAGTATTGATAGTATTATTATTATTATCAGGTACAATTAGTACATATATATATAAAGAATCGCGGTCGACGCGTCCTTTTGTGTTAATGATGCGTGTTAATGCGTGGTGCTCTCTTCTTTCCGGTTGAACGCGCTTTCTCTTTCTCTTTCTCTTAAAATTAGGTATGACAACAGAAAGAGTGATGAGAGACCAAAACCACGAATGTACTATTTAGGGTATGAAAATGACGCTCTTGATTTTTTTCTTGGAGACAGACGTTTGTTGTTTGTTTGTCGTCTTTTTGTACGATTCGTCCTCAAAAGTTGTCTCACGCACACACATCGCGCGCGCGCTACTATCACATCTCTCTGAAAGAGTTTAAAAATACCATCATCGAAGAGAAAGAACTATACTACCACGAATAAAGGTTGTTGTTTGTTGCCACGACCACAGAGTTTTAAAAGAGAAGAGAGAGATTGTCTCCTCCTCAATTTTGAAAGAAAGAAAGAGAAAAAGCCCAAAAAGGGGGAGAGTTGTCGTCAAAAAAGAAGATGAGCGACGAAGGTGGTGGTGGCTCTGCCGCCGCACGCACCCGCTCGAAGGCGCGAGTGATGCAAGAGATGGACGCGAATGCAAATAACACCGCGACTGGTAATAAGCCGCCGAGTTCGGCGCAGACGATGGACAAGATACAATCGAGGTACGTGAAATTCAATCCAGTTTGATAGTTTTTTTGTTTGTACCCCTCTTTCCAACGGACGTTTTTTTCCTCCTTTTTGCGCAAATGTTAATCGTCGTCGTCTGTGTGCGATTGAACACAGAAGACGATATGCGTTCGGATCTTTCTTTGTTTTTTGCGCGTTTGGTGTCTGTGCGCATTAGCTGGGGGGATGGTATCGTCGTCATCATCATCAACACGTCGTGCCTCCTTGCACCCAATTTGACAAAACTAACCAACACCATTCCCCTACAAAAATTTAAAATTCGACAGAATGTCTGCGTTTCGAGCGAAAACTGACAAACAGGGCAGTAAAACCGCATCGCGAGTCTCATCTGCGGTCAAACCGAATTTGCGAGCGTTGAACGATCAAAACTATAACAACGGCGATAACACCGGGACTTTCGTGTTCAACACCGCGGCAAAAGAGCGATCGAAGATTGCAGCTTTGAGCAAGTCGTTGTACGAACCGGAGGATGGCAACGGCGAGAATTACTCGGCGCTCATCGAGAAGTTACTCACGTGGAGACCGACGTCTGACAAAGGTTCCCCGGAGTACATGAAAGAGTTGTTAGGGCACGTTCAATCGCAGAAGAAAACTTTGAAGGCTTTGGTAAAGTTGAGAGAACAATTCGTCGTTGGCGCTGGAAGGATCGAGCGAGACTTGCTCAGAGCCGCGCGCAACGCGGAGAACAACACCGGCTCGATCCCACACACGCAACAAGAGTTGGCTGAAATCCACGCCGAGCGAGAAAAGTTGACGAAAATGCAGAGAGAGTCGCAAGAGCATCTGCTCAAAGTGCAAGAGGCGGAAGAGAAGCTGTCGAAAGCTACGGAAGACTTGGAACAAGAGCGCGCGCGAATTCGCGAAGAAGAGCACAGCGCGGTGATGGCAGCCTTGAACAAAAAGATTGCCATCGCGGAATCGAAAGTCGATGAAGCCATGAGAGCAGAGCAGAAGTTGCAAGAAGAGACGCACAAGTACGAGCAGTTGAAGTCTATGGAGGATTTAGGCGTCGCCGAAGCTTCGCAGAATGTGAAGAAGGCTTTGGATGAAGCGAGTCAAGCGAGAGCGGAGACGCAAGAAGCGAAGCACAATCTGTTCGAGTTGAAAGAAGAGCATGCAAACTTGAAAGGTAGATACGAAAGTTTGAACGAAAAATACGCGGCAGAACGAGACTCGTGGGCGCAAGAAAAGCGGGAGATGGACGCGTCGAGGGAGAAATTGCAAATGATGGTGAACGATATGAACTCGACAACTGATATGATGGAGAAAGAGAAGAACGCTATGTTGGCGGAGAAGGAAGCGTTGGAGCAGAGTTTACAAAGCGAGATTGACAAGATCATGGCTGAAGCGGCGAAAGAGAAAGAGCTGGCCGTGGAAAATTTGGAACAACAGCTTACGGCAGAAGCGAGGGAGACGTTGGAAAACGAGAAGGCGGCGTGGCAGTTGCAAATGGAGGAGAAGCTCAAGGAGCAGATTGGTGAATCCAAGGATGGTTTTAATCAGCGATTTGAAGATTTGAATCAACGCTTAGCCGAGCAAAAGGAGAAGCACGATCTTATTTGCAAATCTATGCTCAAAGAGGCTGAAGCGACGAGAGCGCAATTGACCGCCGAGCACCAGGCGGCGTTGAAGCAAGCCACGCACGAGGCTGAGTTGGAAATTGCAGCGACAAAAACGGCGCTCGCACACGCCGAGAAGAACAACGAGCAGCTCCAGAACGAAGTCAACAGAGCTCGCGACGCTTTGTCGATGGATCAATCGGAGAGATCCTCGGTGAAGGATATTGCCTCGATGTTGTCGGAACACGCGGACAAGCTGAGCGAGAAATATGCTCGCGAAAAGAAGGAAGCGCTGGTGGAAAAAGAGCGAGAGTTGCAACGAGAACACAAAGCTTCGATGGAAGTGGCACAGGCGAATTTTGCGAAGGAGATGGAATCCGCGAAGGAGAATTTGAGGTCTCAATTGGAGTTGAAGGCGGCGCAGGTGTTAGACTTCAGGTTGGAGGAACAAGCCGCGACGCTTAGAGAGTTATCCGCCGAAGACAAAATGGTCACTCTTCAAGAAACTGAATTGAAACACAAAGAAGACATTGCGAAGTTACGCGCCGAATTCGACGCCGAAGCTGGGAAAAGAGTGCGAGAGGCTCTGGAGAGTTCGAAAGGGCGAAGCAAAGACGCGATGCTCGCCGCGGAGAGAGAGGCAAAGGCACGCTTCGACAAGCAGCTCGAATCTAAGATGGAAGCATTCGAGGCTGAGTTAGAGTCGCAACGAGCCGTGTTAACGAAGGAGTCTTCGATCGCTTTGGAAAATTTGAGGCAGCAGTTACTCAGTGAGGCTGAAGCAGAGCGCGACGCCTTGGAAGCGCAACTTCGAGCGGAGGCGCAGACTTTCATGGAGAGATCGAAACAACAAGCTTTGCGTACGCACCGTGCCGAAATGGAAAAGCTCGCCGCCGAATTGGAGAGAAAAGCCGGGGAAGCGAGAGAGACAGCTGTCAGCGAAGCGGTCGAGAACTTGCGCGCAGAGATGGAGGATGAGAAGCAAGCGATTATCGAGGCGACGTTGGCTGAAATGTCCGCAAAGTCTCAAGCCCAGTTGGCGTCTGAAAAGGCAAAGATCCAAGCGGGTGCGGTTGCTCAAAACTCAGCGCAAATCAACGAGTTGAAAGAAGCACTCGAAAACGAGCGCCTCAAGATTGTTGCTCTGGAAGCGGCCGCCGCCGCCGCCGGGAGCATGGCGAGTGCGGTTCCCGCCGCGACTTCCGAGGAGTTGGAAACTGCAAAGGCCAACTGGAAAAAGTACGAAGCCAAAGCAAATTTACTCGAAAATACGATCGCACAATCCGTTCAGTCTGCCATGCACTCTAAGGAAGAGATGTTTATTCGTGAGAAAGCTGATGCGATTACCAAGTTGACGGTTGAATACGAGATGAAGATTAAGCGCGCGGTGGATGAAGAGCGCGAACGCCTTCACTCAAAGAACGCGATTGATCCATCTGTGAACTCACAAGCAGAGCTGAATTTGCGCGAAGAGTTGTTGCGAGTCCAAGAGGAAAAGAACGCCGCATTGAGAAAGGAGAAGGAAGTCGCAAGACAGCTCGAGGAATCCAAGGCGACGGTGGAGTCCTTGAAGTCGAGAACATCTCAGTCAGATCAAAAGAGCCAAACGTTGTTGGATCTCACGAACCAAGCCGAAAGAGCGAAAGTGGAAGCAAACGCGACGTTGAAACGCGCGCAGAAGATTGAAGAAGAAGCCATGAGAAACGCAGACAGGTTGCAAGAGATGGAGCAACAGTTACTCGAGGCTGAAGAAATTCGACGCGCGATGCACAACCAGATTCAAGAATTACGTGGAAACGTCCGGGTATTCGCGCGCATGCGTCCCCCGTTCGTTGGTGAAGAAGATTACTGCTCGGTCGATGCTTTGGACAAAGATTCAATCGCCGTTACGGTTCCAGAACTTGAACCGAGAGTATTTAATTTCGATCGCGTGTTTGACGCCGCCGCCTCGCAAACGGAAGTTTTCGAGGAAGTCGAGTCTATGATTACGTCGGCGATGGATGGTTACAAAGTGTGCTTGTTCTCTTACGGCCAAACCGGAAGTGGGAAAACGCACACTATGTTAGGTTCCGGAGACGGCGAAGATCGTGGTATAATTCCACGAGCGGTGAGTGCCATTCTCGAGCGCAAGGAAAAGTTGCTCGAGAAAGGATACGAGTACGAAATCGAAGCATCATACGTAGAAATCTACAACGACCAAATTCGAGATTTATTAGCTGGGCCGAACGCAAAGCACTCCGAGCGACATAACATCGTCACTGCTCCGGAAGGTGGATGTCCAACCGTCGCGGGCGTCGTGAGAGAATACATCGATTCCGTTTCAGCCGCGGCAGCTCTCGTCCGAAAGGCAACTGCTGCGCGCGCCGTTGAAGCGACAGAGATGAACACGCACTCTTCGCGATCGCACACGTTGTTCTTAGTATACATTACTGGCGTTCACATTGCTACAGGAACGCAACTTTCTGGATGTTTGAATCTCGTCGACTTGGCCGGGTCAGAGCGCACGAAGCGTTCGGGCGCCCAAGGCACGCGAATGTCAGAAGCGTGCGCGATAAATAAGTCACTCTCTTGTTTAGGGGACGTCTTTGCGTCCATCGCGAGAGGTGATAAGCACGTGCCGTATAGAAATTCGAAGTTGACGTATCTTTTAGCACCATGTTTGGGAGGCGACGGTAAGACGCTCATGTTTGTAAACGTAGCTCCGGAGGAGGAATCCGCGGAAGAAACCGTGGCGTCTCTGCGATTCGCATCCACGGTAAATGCTGTAGAATTAGGCCACGGTAAACGGGCAAAACGAAACGTCACTTCCATGTGGCCATCGTTTGGTAACTCGCAATTGAGCAAGGAACCGCCCTCTACCAGTCAGCAACGAAGACTGAGCAGCAGAAATCTACCGCCGCCGTCGACTGCGGCGCGAAGACAAAGTAGTGGTAGATTAGGATCGTACGGTGGACAACAAACGGGACAAAAGAGAGGTCGCTCTGCCGCAGAAGAGAATACGACTTCGTATGGAGGAGGGCCTTCGAAGACACCTCGACGAACTCGAGGCGGTCGGCGTTGGGAATAATAAAATAAACGAAAGAAGGACGAGAGAGAGAGGAGGAAGCGCTCTTTCGTCTCGAATATAAAATCATAATAGTGTGTTACAGAACTACTAGCAACAACAACAACTGCGTATCTTATATATCATTTTTAATATCATTTACACGAGACCTTGTACAAATAACTTTATAAATATACATTTTTATTAAAAGCGTCGCGAAGGCGCGCAGGCGCGTGCGATACTATGACAAGGAAAGAGTGCTAATAAGGAAGTCAGTCAGTTTGTGTTTTGGAAAAAAACACCTAATAAAACGAACAACACGCATCTTCACTTTTAGTTCCTTCTCTCTCATCATCATGTCGTCCTCTTCTGCGCTTTGTTCTTGTTTGAGCAGCGGAAGCAGCGTCACGTCCACGCATCGTCGTCGCAGAGCGTCGTCATCTTCGTCGTTGACGTCTTCTTCTTCTTCGTCCTCTTTCTCTTCTTCCCGTCGTGGATTCTCGCCGCCCTCGGTTTATCTCAACAAGAACAAGAACAACAACAACATTAACAACAACAACAACAACAACACTAGCAGCGGCAGCAGCGGTAGAAGAAGATCATCATCGTCGTCGTCGAAATTAAAAGTATGCGCGGCGATGAGTTCGATCGATGACCCGAACTTTGCGGACTTGTCCGACCGATTGAAACTCGATAACGTTCGTCAGTCGCTCATTCGTCAAGAAGACTCAATAATCTTCGCGTTAATCGAACGCTCGCAGTATAAAGTGAACGATAAGATTTATAAGACGAACTCTATCGATGTGCCGTGTTACGACGCGAAAACTGGCGTGAGAAGCTCGATGATTGAGTTTATGTTGAGAGAACGAGAACAGATGGATGGGAAAATTCGAAGGTACACTTCGCCGGACGAACACGCGTTTTACCCGGAAAGTTTACCACCGTTGGTCATACCACCGATGAACTTTGGGGAGGTTTTGCACGAATGCGCGTTGAAAATTAATATCAACGATAGAATTAAAGAGATGTACGTGGAGAATATTGTTCCGGGAATGTGCGAGAGCGGCGATGATAACAACTACGGGTCCGCCGGCTTGTGCGACGTGAACTGTTTGCAATTAATATCGAGACGGATTCATTACGGAAAATTTGTCGCGGAGGCAAAGTTTAGAGCGCAACCGGATGAATATTCTGATTTGATTCGCAAACAAGACGGGAACGGATTGATGCAGTTGTTGACGAATCAAGCGGTGGAAGACAGAGTGGTTGCGAGAGTCACGAACAAGGCGGCGTTTTACGGGCAAGACATCAACGAGGAAGTTCCAGATGCGAGCAAAGTTTTGACGAATCCAGAAAACCAAAAGTATAAAGTCGCGCCGGAAATCATCGCGGATTTGTACTTTAAGTGGATCATGCCGATGACGAAAGACGTGCAAGTTGAATATTTATTGCAAAGGTTGGATTAAATTGATCGATTAAATTACTATGCGAATTGTTTTTAACTAACTACACTATTATATTTCGAACGTACCGGTACCCGGAGGTATAATTGCTATATTATTATATTTAAAATGTGTATCTATATAAACTAAACGCGCGGGCACCTAACGCATGCGTGAACAAAAGCTGTCATTATCGCGCACTCTTAACCGACAAAGTGTATGCCGTGTTCGTTGAACACTGCCAACAGTTGTAAGAAATCATCCTGCGTCATTTTACTCGAGCGCATCTCCACGTATCCGTTCGTGTTTAATACCTTTTCGATTAACTCTTTCACGTGATCCTTGACTTCCTGTCGTTTCTCCTTGTTATTCGCCTCTTCCTCGGCTAATTCCATGGCGTCATCATCTAATAAATTCACCTTTACTGCTTTAAACGTCAAATAGTTCTTCGTTAACAACTCCAACACCGTTTTCGTTCGAAAAATCCCCCCTAACGTCTTATTTTTCCTCCCAAAGCACAAGCGAATTAAACCATCCCACTCTCGAAAGTTCACCTGCACTGGAGGTTTCCTCGGCTCGATTCTCACCACGGACGAATCGACTTTCGGCGGCGGTCGGAAATTGTTCTTCCCTACTTTTAAAATGTGTTGCGTCTTCGCCAACAGCTGCGTGTTCACCGCCAAGCGACAATACTGCGCGTCGCCAGCCTTCGCGACCATTCGCATGGCAAACTCTCTCTGAAACATCAGCGTCGCGCTTCGAAACTGTGGTCGATGCGAGAGCAACTTAAACGTCAGCGGCGAAGAAATCTGATACGGCACGTTTGCCACGCACACGTCGAAATACGGTAACTCAACCTTCATGAAATCCCCTTGTATGATTTCCAATTTCGACTGGTACGGCGACCCTTGCACTCTCCGTTGCAACTCCAAGACCATTCTCGCGTCGTACTCGATCGCGACGACTTTCTTACACGTCTCTAGTAATTTCATGGTCAAGTTCCCGGTCCCTGGTCCAATCTCTAACGCGACGTCGGTGCTTTTCGCTCCTGATTTCTGAATTATCGAATCCACAATCGCCGGGTTTTTTAGAATGTGTTGGCCGTAGGACTTCAAGAACTGAATGCCTTGATACGCCGCTCTCGTTGACATGTCTTTCGCTGCCTTGGAGCCACCATTTTTCTTGGCCACGCCTCCAGCCACGCGTAATCCGTTGTTCATTTTTCTTGCTTTTATTACTTCAGAGAGAACAGAGAGAGAGAACAGAGAGAGAGAGTGAGAGTGAGAGTGTGATTTGTGTTGTCGACTTTTTTCCTCTAGAGAGAATGATCGTGAATGCGTTTAACTTTACGTGGAAAAGGCCGCCAAAAAATTCCCACCTTCAAAAAAGCATAGAATTCACACAAAAACGACACAAAAACACACATCAACACATTATTTGAAGAAACGTGTACACGCAAAAAGCCAGAAGAGCACGACGGTTTTATTATATAAGAGAGGATTTTGACGATATCAAAATACTTATTATTACGACGATGATGCTGTTGGAGAGGAAGGCGACGACGACAACGCGTGATGATGATGATGATGATATCAAAAACGCAGCAGCAGCAGAAGAAGTTTCCCGGGAAAATTTTAAAATTCAAAATCACGAAGGAGAAGACGAAAAGAACACCACCACGCAGGAGAAGAAGTTAAAGAAGAAGAAGAAGAAGCGCGATGTTGATGGGACGACGACGATGAGAGATGCAGAACAGGGAGACGATGATCAATTCGTTCGCGGGGCGGAGGAGGAAAGAGTCGCCGCGAAGAGAAAGAGAAAGGAAGAAGGAGAAGTGGTGATGAAAGGGTTGAGGGAAGGCTTCGGTGTGAATACCACAGTCGCAACCGCCGAGACGACGACGATTCAGACGACGACGACGACGCGGGAACAAAGAGTAGAAGAAGAAAAAGAAGAAGAAGAAGAAGAAGAAGACGAACGGCAACCGAGAGATCCTATGACGATTGATTGCGTAGATATTGAACATACTAGAGCAGAAGACGCACCACTCTCGTCGTCGTCGTCACCGCCGCCGTTATTATTGTTAGCATCATCGAAGAAAACGACTTCGGCAACGGTGAAACAACCGCGCGAGCGGTGGACGGACGCCGAGCACGCGCTGTTCACGGATGGTTTGAAAATGTACGGCCGAGCGTGGAAAAAGCTAGAAGAACGCGTGAGAACGAAAACAGTGGTGCAAATTCGATCGCACGCGCAAAAGTTTTTCGATAAGTTGCAAAGAGGTGAAGGGATGGAAGAGGAATCGAAAGAGGAGAAGAAGGCGTTGTTGAAAGCGTGGGCGAGAAAGGTTGTCGGTGGAGGTGCTGGCGAGACCTCAGATACTAATACTGCTGGCGATGTTCCTGCGTCTACTCCTACAACAAAGGCAACGAAGAAGAAAAGCGGTGCTCTTACCGCGGAAGAAGCACCGCCATTATCTCAAGTTGAAACTGCCGCGACGCGAATGGAGGCGCCAACGAAAGGAGACGAGTTGAGTGAAAGCATTCAAAAGGATGTGAAAGATCCTATGACGACGCCGACACCGACAACGGAGAAATTTGCAGCGGAGGTTGTTGACTACAATATCGACGGGAATACTACGAGCAATAGCAATAAAAAGACGCGTCAATCGAAGTCGCTCTCGTTGTTGTGCGAAAGGTTTCTCAGCTTGTACAGCTCTGGGTACGAGAATTTGATTTCGTTAGACGAAGTGTGCTCGACATTAGGTGTCGAAAGACGTAGAATATACGATATCGTAAACGTTTTAGAAGCTGTTGAAGTCGTAGTTAAAAAAGGCAAAAACCAATACGCGTGGTTTGGCGTTTTCAGGCTCCCTAGCGCCATTGAGAAGATTGAAAAGTTTGGCGCTGAATCTTTCGACATCAAGTTACCGGAGAAGCTCTCGTTGCAAGTGTTTGAAAACTCACTTCCGTTTCAATCGGGCGGTAAAGATGCAATTAATGGTGTCAAGTCCGTAGCAAACGGTGAAGAAGATCCTACTCTTCCTGCGAACAAAGCTAAAGCTACCGCCGCTGGAAAGAAGGAAACGTCCGAGAGAAGAGAAAAATCGCTCAGTTTGATGACGCAAAAGTTCATTACGCTGTTCATGGAAGCGGAAGATGGCGTCTTGGGACTGGAGGACGCCGCCGCCGCGATGTTGATGAGTGAAGGCAGCACTGGTCCAAAAGCGACGAAAGACTTCAACGATAACGAGTTGAAGAAGAAAATCCGAAGATTATATGACATAGCGAATATCTTATCGAGTTTGCGCTTACTATCAAAGATTCATCTCATGGACAGCAGAAAGCCAGCTTTCAGATGGATGCGCGCTGAGGATACGATAAGAAAACTGATCGCGACTGGAAAGGAACACGAGTGGTTCGGCACTACTCCAAAGTCTCCAGATGCGAAAGGTCAACTCGTGGTGAGTCCCGTGAAGGAAGGAGTGAGTGACGACGCTGCGATAGGTGCGCTCACCACGGATACCGTGCCGCGATTACTCCCATCGGCTATAACGGCTTTAGGAAGAAAGGACCGACACGTCTTCGCCGCCCTGCAAACCATGGAAAAACTCCTTCAAGCGCAAGCGGAAGATTTGTCCGCGAAGAGTGCGGCTCAATCCACGGTACCAGATGGACAAAAGAAGATACCGGAGATGTTTCTAACAACAGCAAATTTGTTCGGGGCTGGGGAGAGTTTTCAATCGAAAACTGGCGATGGTATTTTCAATCAATACATCAACAACTTTACGCAGAATATGCGAAAGTAAATAGCTGTGCAATCAACTGTTGTAAAAAAGGTGAAGGTTTTTTTGATTAAAATCGCGAAACACGCACACACACACCCTCTCTCTCTCTCTCTCTCATACGTTCGATAAGAGCACCCTAAAATGTTCACTCC
>ENA-UOXV01000611-UOXV01000611.1-marine-metagenome-genome-assembly--contig:-NODE-611-length-51720-cov-10.465673_pt1 | contig 51720 bp, 47 predicted proteins | sample MGYA00238165_ERZ766961 | MGnify/ENA primary metagenome ERZ766961 (study PRJEB28924, sample SAMN03173240) | marine metagenome | biome: Marine; feature: Water; material: Subsurface seawater | place: North... | reverse complement strand
TTTTTGATATACTTAAAATTAATTTTTGATCTAATATATCTCTAATTGCACCTACGTAACCAATTTTAAATGGTTTTTGAACATTATAAGATCTTTTTTTAAAATTTTTGAAAAATTTACTTATATTTACACCATTAGGTAAAAAATATTTATTTTTATTTATAATTTTTTTTTTTAAATTTTCTGAAGTATAAAAAATAATATCACTTAAATTAATTATTTGTTTTTCAATATTATTTCTTTTTTTTATTCCTGAAGTCATGTCATCAGCCATATAATAAATTCTCAATTTTGATTTAAGATTTCTAATTAATGATAAAGTGATAGGATTTGGAACGAAATTAATAATTATTGGATCATAAAAATTAAAATATTTAGACCAAGTTAAAATTGAGTTGGAAATAAAGAAATTATTAATTTTTTTTATAAAAAAATTAAAGTGGAAAGGTATAAATAGAGGTGTAAATAAGGTTAAATTTTTATTTAATGATTTAAAACCCCTTTTTGAAGCAATAAAGTTTTTTATTCTACTTTTTATTCTACTAAAATCTTTAATTTGAATACTACGTGAACCTGTATTTTCAACAAAAAGAATTCTATTATTTTTTTTTATGAAATAATCAGTTAACTCATGATGAAGTTGTCTATGAATGTTCCAATCAACAGATGACAAGATAATTATATTTCTATTTTCGATATTTTTATTCATTCAAAAAATTATATTGTTGCCAAAAAACTGCATAATGACCAAATACAATCCATATATAAAATATTGTAAAGTAAAAAACACTAACATATGATGCATTTTTCAAATAACTGTTACTATTATTTTTAATTATTTTTGAAAAAAAACGACCTATTATGATTATTTGAAAAACAAAAAAAAAGAAATTAAATCTATCTACTACAGCACTAAAAACAGGTGCTGTCAGATATAACAAGTTTATTATTAGTATAATAATAACATTATAAATAATAAAAAAATTTAAATCTTTTGATTTAGTTAAAATTTTTTTATTAAATAATAAAAAAATAAAACAACAGAGCACAATTGGAATTAATCTTAAATTAATTCCTGCGGATACCATATCCTTAACATTTAAAAATTGATGTATATTACTAATTATAATGGGCATATTAAAATAAATAAATACTAATAATGTAATTAGTATTGATAAAATAGAATATTTATAATTTCTAAATCTATAAATTAAGACTGGTGCAAAAACAATTACAGAGCTATGAGTTGCTAATGCACAAAAATAATATATTGCTGAAGTTTTATATTTACCTTTTGCCAGATAAGAAGTGAACAAAATTAAAAAACTTAATGCAACTGATTGTCTTACAAATCCCATAATCCCAGTAAAATAAACTAATGAATAAGAGATAATAACTAATAAAAAAAAATCAAAATTTAATATTTTTGCAATTTTATAAAGTGAATAAAAAAATAATGCAGTTACTATTAAATTTATTCCATATATACCTAAAAGTAATTTTCCAGATAATATATTTATAAATCTATAAATAAAACTCCATTTAAAATCTAAATCTTTGAAAGTAGAGTCTAAAGAAATTTGATAATAAGAATCCCAATCACCTCCTACATTCCATCTAAAACCAGAAATTAATATTAGTAAAATTGATATATATATAGCAACTTTTATTACTTCTGGATTATCTAAAAATTTTTTAGAAAATATATAGCTGCAAATAATAAAAAAAAAAAATAAACTATATAAGTGAATGGTCATTTATAAAATATAGATTTAATTTGTTTATATATTAATTCATAATAAAAAGTTAATTTATTCATATTTTTTTTAATCTAGCTATTTTTTTGAAACATTGAATTTCAATTTTTTCAATTTTTTTTGGTGCAAGTAAATATTCTGCTTTTAATCTTATATTATTAGAAAACTTTCTGGATAAATTTTTGTCATTTATTATTTGATCAATCAATTTTGATAGATTTTTTTTATACCCTGGTTTGGTCAATAAACCATTAAAATCATGTTCAATTATTTCTGAGTGCCAATCAATATCATATCCGGCTACTGGTAATCCAGCAAATGAAGCCTCGGCAAGCGCTCTTCCTGTATGTGTTGCTATAAAGCAAGAACAATTTGGCAATCCTTTAGATAGCCAATTTTGATCTTTCTCACCTAATAATAAAATATCTTTTTCTAAATTATTTATTTTAATCTTTTTTTTAATCTCATTCTCTAGTGAACCTGAGCCGATTATGAGTAATTTAACAAACTTGGTTTTTATGTTTTTATAAATTGGTATTAAGTCCATTACTCTTTTTACATGTTCCAATCGACCAACATAAACTAATATTTTGTACTTTTTATCAATATCTAACTCTTTTTTTAAAAAATTAATGTTTTTTCTAAATTTTGGATGAATTAAATGTTTTTTATATATTAAGGATCCATATCGTACAATTTCACCTTTGTTTTTTTTTAATCCATTTTTAAAAGCATATTTGAGATTATCGGAATTAGGAGCAACTACAAAATTTGCATTTTTAAATACAAACCTTTCAATAATTTTTTCAATAAACCTAAAAAAAAATAATTTTTTCATTATAGGTTTTTTTGTATCTTTATATATTTTATCTAAATTTCCGCTTACTCTTACTAAAAAAGGGATTTTAGTTGATCTTGACAATAAATAAGCAAGCAATGAATTGTAAAGAGGATCGCTCGATTTAATAAAGCTGATTTTTTCATTTAATATTATTTTTTTTAGAAAAAAAAATATTTCAATCTGGGATAATAAAAAATTTACTGCTGGAATAAAACTTAAATATGAAAATCTTCCTATTCTCCCTTCTATAAATGTATGCCTAGAATTTAATTTATATTTTTTATATTTTCCATATTTTGTGCCCCATTTTTTTCCCGTCACTAAACTTGCAAAAGGATGAACAGATATTACTTTTTTAAAAAAACCACCTAGATCTCTTGAATATATTGCCTGGTATAGCTTCTTATTTTTAATATCTTCAAGAGAATAAGAAGTATCAATCATTAATAATTTCATAATATTATTGATTTATTAACCAATCTTTTAAAATTAAAGTTGGCCATAATTTCTCCCCTGCATTTATTTTTTTTAATTTGTGTTGGGACCAAATGTTTTTTAAATTTTCATTATTAATAATATGGTCAAATTTTTCTGTGGAATTAATAATGTCATCAGCCCAAGTTTTGAGATTGCCTCTTAACAAGACATCAATTGGTATACCGAATCCAGATTTGGCAGTTGATATTAGTTTTTTTGGTAAATAATCTTTAAGAATTTCTCTTAAAATATACTTTCCTTCATTATTTCTAATTTTATAATTAATTGGTATTTTCCAAGAATGTTCTACTAATTTGTGATCTAATAATGGTGCTCTACTTTCAATACTATTGTGCATAGTGGCTCGATCAACTTTACAAAGTATATCGTCTGGTAAATAAGAAATTTGATCTAAATACATAAATTTTTCCTCATCTGTTAGTAAATTAGGAAATTTGAAATCATCAATTTTCAAATTATTTCTAACTATATTCTCATTTAAAAAAAATTCAGGGTTTGAGTTTATCGTGGTCATTTTGTTGTATAATTCATTTAAACTTTTATAATTAACAAAATTAATAAATTTATTTAATTTATACTCAAAATTTTTTACACCCAAATAAGAGAAATATTTATTTAAAAATGATATCGGCAAAAATTTTAATAATAAAAAAAGCTTTTCCTTAATAGGTGTTGGTATCCTTTTAGAAAAAAATTTAATTTTATTTAAATATATATATCTATTGTAGCCACCAAAAAGTTCATCACCTCCATCTCCTGATAAAATTACTTTCGCTTCTTTTTTCATAAGTTTTGAAATTAAATGAGTCGGTAATTGACTGCTATCAGCAAATGGCTCGCTGTAAATTGAACTTAAATTTTGAACTGTATCACATAGATCGTTTTTAGAAAAAAAATACTCATAATGATCTGTGTTAAGATGTTGACTAATTTTTTTTGCCTGGGTAGATTCATCAAAGTTCTTATCATCAAAACCGACGGTAAATGTTTTAATTTTTTTTTTTGTATTATTTTGAAGAATTGAACTTATTAAGGATGAGTCAATGCCTCCTGATAGAAAACATCCTATTTGAACATCTGAAATTGTTTGCTTGATAACTGTTTTTTCTAAAATTTTTTTTAATTCTATTTTTTCGTCATCAAATGTTTTTTTAATTGAACTTCTATTTAGTGTATTTGAATTTATTATACTTTCTATATTCCAATATTTTTTTTTTTTAATATTAGAAAAATTATTTTCTAACTCTATAAAATGTCCTGGCTCTAATTTATAAATATGTTTATATATAGAATAAGGAGCTTTAATATAACCTTTTTCAATATATGAAGGTAAAATTTCTTCATTAATATTTAATGAAATATTCTTAACTTTTTTAAAAATAGATAAATCAGAACCGAATATAAATTTTCCATCTTTAAAATAATAATAAACTGGTTTTTCACCAAGTCTATCTCTTGCAATGAAAAGTTTATTTAATTTTTTATTGTATAATGCAAAAGCAAACATGCCATCTAGAATTTTAAGCATTTCTTCAAAACCAAAGGTAAAATTTGCCATTAAAATAGTTTCGGTATCACTAAAACCTTTCCATTGAATTTTAATGTTATTCATTTTTTTTGATATTTTATCTCTAATTTCGAAATGATTATATATTTCACCGTTAAAACTTATGACCCAATCTCCAGAATGATCGTGCATCGGCTGATTGCCATTATCTGACAAATCAAGAATTGAAAGTCTTGTATGAGACATTCCAAAATAATTTTTTTTTGATAAAAAATATGAAGAATTATCAGGACCTCTGTTATTTAAACTTTGATTAAAGCTATATAACAAATTTTCTATATCATTATTTTTTGAATAAATTCCTGAAATACCACACATATTTTGTAAATTATTTATAGTGTTAATTTAAAACTTTTTTTAATAATTTAATTGCGTCTCTAAAGAAATAAATTGGATAAGACAGTAAAAAACTAATTAATAAAGTTAAAACTATTGAAATTGCATAAATATTAAAGGTTCTGCTATACTTCCGAATTTGAGTGTAATTATATGGACCAGTATAATTTATAACAAAAAAATTTTTTTCTAAGTCACTAAAAAATAATTCAGGAATACTTGAAATTTGATCTTTGAGGTATTGTTTTTTGTTTTCCGGAAATAAGATACCAGAATTTTGACTTAAATATTTATCTAACATTAGATCATTTTTATTTTTAGACATCAAATAAAAATTTATTAAATAATCAATCATAATATTTTGATTGCTTATGAGAGTGTGTTTAAAGCATTTTTTAAAAGGAATTGCCAAATTTTTAATATCATAATTGTTCACCCTTTGCTGTATATTCGAAATTATAGTTAAGTGAAATGTGTCAATCTCAATTGTTTTAGATTTTATAAATTTTATTTCTTTACAAAATTTATTATCTTGATTTTTCATATCTTCAGTTAATTTTTTTACATTTATGATTTGTTTCATAGATGTAATTGGGACTTGAAAATAAGTATCTGATAAATTTATAAAAACTAAAAAGTTGTCTGAGCTTCTAATTGATGTGTCATCTTCTGATGTTGTCCTTCGATAAATATCTGGTGTTGATACTTTTAAATTTTTTTTTTTAAGATAAATTTCATTATTTAGATTACTTACTAAATCTTCTAATTTGTCAAACTTTTCGTTTAATGAATTATATTTCAAAGTTAATGTGACCGTGTATGAATCCGTCACTTCATTATCATTATATGAAACAATCTTATTATTAGAAAAATTAAATATAATTGGATAAGATAATAAAACAATTATCACATACAAAAAAAAATATTTTTTATTTTTCTTATTTATTTTCATAATTGGTCATATATAATATATTTAAGTGATTATTGTAATATAATAAGTTTTTGATTTAATTATTATTAATCTTTTCTTTAAGCCATTTTTTATTTAATTCTTTTTTATAATATCTATAATTCTCTATGTAATGAACAATGGTTGCCTTAATTTTTTCGTCAAAATTTGAAAAATTAAATTTAATTAAACCTTTTAGTTTTTTATTATTGATTGCGTATCTAAAATCATGACCTTTTCTATCTTTGACAAATTTTATTCCATTTCCTAACACTTCTTGCTTTGAAATTTTTTTGAATGAATTAACAATTATTTTTGCTATTTTGAGATTTGAAAGTTCATTTTTTGAACCTACTAAATAAGATGTACCGAACTTTTTTTTATTAATAATTTTATAAATACATTTACAATTATCTTTTACATATATCCAATCTCTTATATTTTCACCATTTCCATAAATTGGAATTTTTTTTTTATTCAAAAGCTGCATTATTGAAAGTGGAATTAGTTTTTCTGGATGCTGCCTTTCTCCAAAATTATTAGATGAATGAGTAATGATTGTTTTAAAATTAAATGTTTTGTTGTATGATCTAACTAGATGATCAGCGCTAGCCTTAGATGCTGAGTAAGGGCTATTAGGTTTTATTAAACTATTTTCATTAAAACTTTTTTGAGAAGTTTTTAAACTTCCAAAAACTTCATCAGTGGAAATTTGTGTAAAAATAGGTCTTAATTTTTTTTTTCTTAAAATTTCAAGAATATTAAACGTACCTAAAATATTATTTTGAACAAAATCCTTAGGAAAATCAATTGATCTGTCTACATGGGTTTGGGCTGCAAAATTTACTATGCAATCAATCTTTTTATTAATTATTTTATCTAAAAATTTATAATTACAAATATTGCCTTGAAAAAATTTATAATTTTTATTTTTTATCTTTAAAAATTTATCTTTTTTTATATCAATATTTATTATTTTTTTATTATTTGATAATAAAAGTTCAACAAAGTGAGAACCTATGAAACCTGATCCTCCGGTTATTAAAAAGTTTTTCAACATTTATAGTAATCTCTAAACCAATCTACAAAATTTCCGATACCTTTTTCCATACTTGTTTTTGATTTATATTTTGTGGCTAGTAACAATTTACTTGTATCAGCATATGTTTCGTAAACATCTCCCTTTTGAAGAGGTTTAAAATTTATTTTTGCTTTTATTTCAAGTTTTTTTTCTATTGCTTTTACAAACTGCATTAATTTTTTTGGATCATTATTCCCAATATTATATATTTTAAAAGGCGCTGAACTCTCAGAGGGATCGGTTAATTTAATTTTTTTATTTTTTAAATTTATTGGTTTATTAATTAATCTCAAGATTGGCTCAACAATATCATCTACATAAGTAAAGTCTCTAATATGGTTACCATAATTAAATAAATCTATTTTTTTTCCTTCTAAAATATTTTTTGTAAAAATAAACAGTGCCATATCAGGTCTTCCCCAAGGACCATAAACAGTAAAAAATCTCAATCCAGTGGTGGGCAAATTATATAGGGAACTATAACTATGAGCCATTAATTCATTGGCTCTTTTAGTTGCTGCATAAAACTGAATTGGATGATCAGCATGATTTTTTTCCGCAAAAGGTAATTTGGAATTATTTCCATAAACACTACTAGTGCTAGCAAAGATTAAATGCTTAATCTTAAATTGTTTTGAACAATCAAGTATATTAAAAAAACCAACTAAATTACTATCCAAATAAGCTTTTGGGTTATCAATACTATACCTAACTCCAGCTTGTGCTGCTAAATTAACAACCTGATCAAATTTATATTTTTTAAAAATTTTTTTTATTGGTGCAAAATTACTCATATCACATTTTTTAAAAATAAATTTTTTTGATAATTTTTTTAAAATTTTTAATCTTTCTAACTTTATTTTAGTGTCATAATAATTATTAATTGAGTCAAGACCAACAACTGTATATCCTTTCAAAATTAATCTTCTGCATAAATGAAAGCCTATAAAACCTGCTGAACCAGTAACTAAAATTTTCATATGAATTTTTTAAATATTTCTTTATGTTTTTTTATCCAATTATTTATATTGTGATCTCTTTTGACTTTATTAATACTATTATTTGAATAATCACTATAATTGTTAATAATTTTTTTGACGGCAAAAAAAGCATCTTCTACACTAGGAACATATGGCCTGTCCCAACTTTCTTTAGTTTGCAAACAAATTCCAGATTCTTTATTTACAATTTCAGGTAAACCTCCGGTACTTTGGCATATTACAGGAAGTCCACAAGACATTGCTTCGATAACACTATTGGGACAATTAGATTGGTGAACAAAATAAAAATATATGTCTGAAAAACTATACAAAACATTCGCATTTTCTTGAGTATAGATACCTGAGAACTCTATATTATCTTGAATACCATACTGATGAGATAAATTTATTAATTGTTTTTTTATTTGAACATCATAATAACCTGCAAAGTTAATATTTGCTTCAATTTTATTATCAATCAATTTTTTTAAAACATTAACTATAAATATTAAATTTTCATACAAATGTACTTGATATTTTCCTGTCACTAGAATTTTTAATTTTGAACTTAAAGTTTTATTTTCTCTAGGTTGAAAAAAGTTGGTATCTACTGCATTGTATAGGATTTCACCAGGTCCTTCTCTTTTACCTAAGAATTTTTCTGAACAAAATTTTGAAAATTTACTTTGGTAAAAAACATAGTCTGCTGAATGAAACTGATACGACATCTCAATGTTTTTCTTCTCCCATCCCTCACCATACCAACCCTTATAATAAACTCCATTTTGATTATGAATAATGGGTATATTATTTTTTTTTAAATTTTGAATTGCATACTTATTTAAATAGAGTGAGTTACTTAATAAATAAACACAATTGTAACCAAAGAAATTATTTTTAAATTTTTTTCTAAGTCTTTTTATTTTTACTAAAGTGCCACCAATATTTCCTGTTAACGATCCACCATAAAAAATTTTAATCTTATCTTTTTTTTTATTTTCTATATAAAATAAAGAATTAATTATTACTAAAAAAGAATTTATAAAAATATATAAATTTATTACAAAATTTTTTATTAGTTTTTTTTTAAAATAAATCATCTATTATTTTTTCATAACTTTTAACAACATTTAAAAGAGAAAATTTTTGCAAATTGTTAAAATTTGATATTTGTTTTTTTTTTATTTTATAAGAGTCAATATATTTTGCAGCTTGTTTTATACTTTTTTTTTGAATCAAATAAGTGTTATGCATTTTTTTTAACATTTCAGTTGAAGCTCCCAAACCATCAAAATAAATAATTTGTTTATTAAGACTTAATGTTTCAAGAATAATATTAGACATACCTTCAAATCTTGAACTCATTATAAAAGCATCTGAATGTATAATATAAGGAAAAGGATTTTTTTGATATGGAATAAAATTTATTTTTTTAAATAAATTTTTTTCTTTAACAAGTTTTTTTAAATTTAAAAATTCAGATCCTTCACCAATAATGTTATAAATAAAATTTCGGTTTTTACATTTTTCTAAAATACTTATAAATATATCAATTCCTTTTTGGTAAGATAAAGAACCTACAAAAATAAATTTTTTTGAATTATTAATAAAATATTTATTATACTTGTGATTTATTTTTTTTTTTGAAAGTTTCTTGATACGATTGAAATCAATTGGGTTATATAAAATTTTAACTTTATTCTTATTAATATTGGAGCTAGACAACATGTCTTTTTTGTGTGTTCTGGAAAAAACTAGTGATAGATCAAGATTATTATAAAATAATTTATATAAAATAGTCATGAAAATTGAATTAGACTGAAGCTTAATATTTTTAGACAAAAAATTACTTTCTCTAGCAATTAATTTTATATTTTTTGGTAATAAGAATTTTATTAGTGAAATCATTAGATTTAAATGCCCAATTGAACTAATTATAACATTGGGTTGTATTTGTTTTATACACTTTATGAAGCTATAAATGCCCAAACTAATCTTTTTATTTTTTAAATTAATTATTTTTATTTTTTTATTTTTTAGATATTTTTGGTTTGATAAATCAAAGACAACCATAATTATCTCATATTTTTTGGGGTCTAAATTTAAAGCTAAACTTGAAATGACTTTTTCTGCTCCACCTCCTTGCAATGTGGGTAGTGCAAATATAATTTTTTTTTTCATTTAATTTTAAGACTAATAAAGTTTATAGCATCTTCAAATTTTTTTATTTGACTCGTTCCATCAAACAAATGTTTCAAACTTATACAATTTTTGCTTAATCTATCTCTTTCATTTTTAATTTTTTTTAATTTCTCTAAAAAAAATATTATTTTTTTTAGAGAAAATTTTTTTATCAAATATCCATTATAATTATTTTTAATAATACCCTGATAACTTCCAGTAGCTAGAGATGGAACCCCCATGGTTAATGCTTCAATTATGTCTCTTCCATACGGGTCATTGGATCTTGACAGTCTTATTTGCAAAAAAGATTTTGCCAGATATATTTCAGGTTTTGAAACATGACCCATTAAAAAAATATTTTTTAAATTATATTCTCTAATTTTTTTTTTTAAGTATAAATAATAATTTTTTCCGTATCCGTGCAAAATTAACTTTCCAAAGATTAAAAATTGATAATTCAAATTTTTATCACTACAAATCTTTGCTACCTCAATGATTCTATCTACCCCTTTTTCATAACTTATATTACCAAAGTATGAAATAATATTTTTAGAATTATTTTTGCTATTTAATTTGAAGCTTGAAATATTAAATAGTACTTTTTTGGGAACCTTTGAATTTTCATCATACTTCTTAAAAAAATTTCTTTCTACGTCAGTAATAAAAAAAATATAATCAGCAATATATCTTGTAATTAAATATACTATTATTTTACAAGTAAGGTTTTTTTCTGGAAATTGTGTCCTTATATGAAAAATTATAGGTTTTTTTGTAAAAAACTTTAGTATCATCGCTAATAAAAACAATCCCTCATAATTAATATGGATTATATCTATTTTATTTTTTTTTATTATTTTAATAATATTTGATATTCCTAATGGGAAATAAAATAGTTGAGTCAATGAGCCAAGAAAATTTTTAAAATTCTTTCCATTTTTTCTTGGAATAAATGAATAAAGATTTTTTTCTAAAAAAAATTTAATCTTTTCTTTTTTATACTTTTTTTGAATTGGACCTTCTCTTCTGCAAATAATAAATGATTTATTATTTGTATATTTTAATTTTTTAACAATCTCAAATAAACTTATTGAAGAACCACCCCATCCACCTTCAACATCAAAATGTAATAAATTCATTTTTAATTAACAAATAAAAAATCAAATTATTTTATTTATATTTTCAATAACATAATTTAACTCATCTTCTTTTAAATAAGGATAACATGGAATGCTAACTATCTCGGATTGAATTTTTTCAGCTTTTGGTAGCACTATATTTGATTTTACTGCTGGTTGCTGATGTAAGGAAACAGGCCATTGCACTCCTGTGTTTATTCCAAGATCATTCAATTTTGATATAAATTTATCTCTATTTTTAACTCTTATAGTGTACTGATAGTAAGAATTTTCACAATAATCTTTAGTTCTAACAATTGTATCTATTTTTAAATTTTGATCATATATTTTAGCAATTGATCTTCTCATTTCATTAAAATCATCAATATGAACAATCAGTTTATTCATTATATTTGCTTGAATTGCGTCTAATCTCATGTTCCACCCAATAAAGTCATGAATATATTTGTCAGTTCTTCCGTGGTCACATGCCATTTTAATTTGATCTATATAATCTTTATTTGGACTTACGACTCCTCCACCGTCACCCATACAGTACAAATTTTTTGCAGGTCTAAATGAAAAACATGTAATATCACTATAACTTCCCGTTATTTTATTATTGAATTTTGAACCAAAACTTTGAGCCGCATCTTGTATTATGGGAATATTATATGCTATGGCAATTTTTTGAATCTCTTGATAATTGCAAACATGTCCAAATAAATCAATCGCAATAATTGCCTTAATGTCTTTTGAAATTTTTTTTTTTAAATCCTCAATATCTATCGTGTAATCATCCAAATTTGAGTCTACCCATACTGGAACAGCTCCTGTTTGTAAAAGCATCTCACCGGTTGCCATAAAAGTGAAACTGGGAATTAAAACTTTATCACCTGGCTGTATACCTGTAGCTTTATAGGCTAAATATAATGCTGAGCTTCCACTACTAACTCCAGCTGATAATGCAGAGCAATAATCATTTAATTTTTTTTCAAATTCTCTAACTTTCGGCCCTTGAATTAAATAATTATTTTCTAAACACTCAAAGATTGCTGAGTCTATCTCTTCTTTATGTTTAAAATATAATCTACTAAGATTTTGATAATCTACTTTCAGTCATAACTCCTTATTTTAATGGGTCCTTTATTCCAAGGAATACCAAATTTAGTATCTTGATTTGCTTGTTTCATTAAAATAGATACTGTGTGATCAAAGGCATCTAAAAAACCTACATCAAATGGCATAGGGCTAATCGGTTTAGTTTTTAAATGGTCTTCAACAACTTTAATAACACCATTTTTTTCAATAATATTTCCAGCTATGTATCTATCAGCACCACTTCTATCTAGAAATCCAGACTCATGATACACATATAAATTACCTTTACTATCTAAACAGGTGGCCACTTGAGGAAATCCATAATTTGGCATGTCTTTATAATTGACCATTTTTAATGGTCCAACATTTTTTCCTTCTGTAAGAGGTTGTAAAGCATATCCATAATCAACATAAAGTTTTTTTAATTCCTCTTTTTCATTACATTCATTTTGCACCCAGTCAAAAATATTTTTTAGCTCTTCTCTTTCTTCGGCTGAAATTACTGATCCACTTTGAGAAAAATCTTCTCTTAATGTTAAGTAATCAATTGGTCTACCAGATGCTATTGATACTTCAGAAATAAATTTAAATAGTGGCTTCAATAATTTACTTTGTCCTGGCAAAATAATCCAGTTAAGACCTACCTTAATTGATTTTTTTTCAATATTCTCCCTCAAAAAATTTGTTAAATTATTTTTAACTACATTGAAAGACTTTGGGACTCTTGTAACTTTTTCATAAGAATTATCATCAACTCCATATAAACTAATTCTTAATCTCTCTAAATCAAATAAACCTTGCTGTTTTTTTAAAAAATTTGGTGTTAGAGCAAATCCGTTAGTATACATTTGCATCAAAAAACCTTTTGAAGCTCCATAAGATACAATTTCTCCAATATACGGGTTTGTTAAAGGCTCAAGACCTCCGCTAATTCTAAATCTATCTTCCCAATTGAAATCATTTTTTGGATCTTCATCAATAACCTTTTTAAAAACCTCAAAACTTTTTTTTGCAACTTCGTCTGTATATTTTGCTGCATAGTTTCTTCCACAAAAAGTGCAAAAAAATTGACATCTTATTCCAGGAAATAAACCAATTCTATTTGGATACGATGCTTTATTTTTAATTGCGTCTACTAATTTTCCTGACTCCATCAAAGAAGTAATTGTATTTTCCCAGTATTTTCTTCCTGTACCTTGAGTCATTATATATTCTTGTAAATAATCATCATTTCTAATTTCATTTGATATTGATATAAGATCATCTTTAGAAATTTTTATTTCATTTGAAACCTCCTCCATTGTGATAAATGGATCATTACTGAAAATTTTACATAACTTTTGAATATCCTCTGGATAAGATGAAATATTCAAAATCTTAGAGTCGGGTTTATAATGTTTGTATCCTAATCGCATTACAGGTTTTTATATGGTTAAATTCATAATTTACAATTTTTTTATCAGTTTTGCAGGATTCCCTGCATAAACACCTTTTTTCTTAATATCTTTTGTTACAACACTTCCAGCACCAATTACAGATCCAGAGGCCACCATAACGGGTAAAATTGTGGAATTTGAACCAATTAATACATCGTCACCAATTTTTGTTTCTAGCCATTTAGATTTGTCACCCATAGCTCTTTTACCACTACTAAATTTATCATTGGTAAACATTACACCATGTCCTATAAAACAATTATTTCCTATTTTTACTTTTTCACATATAAAAGTATGGCTTGAAATTCTTGTAAAATTACCAATTTTTACATTATTTTGAATTTCAACAAAAGGTCCAACAAATACGTTTTGTCCAAATGTACATCCATATAAATTTACTGGTTCAACAATTTTTAAATTTTTTTTATATTTTATATTAATAATTTTACTTTTTAATTTTATCATTATTGTTAGAATTCACTTTGTAAAAAAAACACTGGTTTTTCGAATAAAATTTATTTATTTAAGCTTTTAATCACGTTTGTTCGTCAAAAACCTTTGTAATAAAAGTCGAAACTAAATTAATTTTTTTTTTCATATACTTTATTTTTGAATTTATAGTCAATTATATCAATTTGTTTTAAACTTAAGTTTATAATTTTTTTAATTTTATGTTCAACACCTTTTTGAAGCTTATTTTTTTGATCAAAGTTATATAGTGATCTTTCTACTTCGTAACCACCTATAGATAAACTTTTATCATCAGGAATATATCCTGTCATTCCATTTGTATAACCAACTGGTATAATCAAAGGAATTTTAGATCTTAACCAGAGTGAATATTCCATAAAAATTTCACCATTAATGCCTAAAAAAATAATCTTATCAGAAAATTTAAGAGCATGAACTTGTGATTTAATTATTTTGCCAGTTTTAGATTCCTTTAAATTAGTGGAATTAATAGCTCCTTTAATTTTAAAAATATCATCTTTAATCTTTTCAAAATCTGAATTTTTAATAACATCAGAAATTTTAGTTGCATAATCTTCTACATCTTTAATATCGTATGATTTTTTAAATCTTATTGAATCAAAAATTTTATCATAAACTGAATGTAAAGGTTTTTTAAAATTAAATTTTGGATACTCAAATAATCTAGGCTTTAAATTGCCACAAAATCCCTGCAAAAACATCAATCCATCATCACTTGAATTTTCATCTAAAATAAATTTTCTAATATAACCTGGATATTCTGCAGAAATTAGATTGCCTCTGTAAATTGATGGATGAGATGAATAATTAACTATATAGAAAGTTTTCTTATTATTTTTTGAAACTAATTTTACAGTTGTCAAAACATTATCTACAAAGTGATTTAGTGCAGGTCTATTTAAAATTTCAAATTTAATTTTTAATTTCTTAAGATATTGAGGTGATAGAATTTTCTTTCTTCTATAAACAGTTTCATTCAATATAGATTTTGAAAAAAAAAAATTTACAGGTGCCAACTGACTAATACAATTAAATATTATCTTATTAATTTTTTTAATAATGGACTCTTTAAACAAAATAGCAATATTCGGTTCATATTTTTCTAAATATAAAATATCTGGAGATGAGTGTGTATGAGTTGCACAAATAAAAATAAGATCTTCAGGGATTTTATAATTTTTTTTAATAATTGATTTTATACTGTCTGAAAAAGAATTAGAGATCCATATAAGGTCTAAAGAAACTATAACTGTTTTTAAATTATTATCATCAATTAATAAAACAGTTACGAACAATGGATCATTTATTTTTTTTGATTTACGTTCTTTTTTATCAAATCTATACAAACTAATTTTTTCATCAGGACTAATTTCAACTTTTCCCCAAGAGGCATTTATTGACATAAATTAAATCTTCAATTTTTTTTTGCTATTTCACTATATTCTTTAAGCACATTAATTTGATTTTCGAGTATATTTATAAAAAACCTATTTTTTTTTACTTCAGCTATTGACTCTTCAACTGTAAAGTCTTTATCATAAATTAAATAGGCACAAGCAAACATTGGTGCTCTACTTATCCCTTCTCTACAATGAATATAAATTTTTTTTTTTAATAAAATTGACTCTTTAATAAACTTTACGCCATCCTTAATTTCATTAATAGTAGGCACTTGAAATTCTTCAAGTGGAATATGAAGATAATTTTCTAAAGTTAAATTTTTTTTTTTATCATCGAATTCCAATCTAAGATTTAATAAAGATTTAAATCCTTTAATTTTTAGATATATTTTACCTAACTTTCCATGCTGCATGCCAATAAATAAATTTTCAGTAACTTTTGAATATCTTAATATAGGGATTCCTGAAAATTCAGTAATTAGCCTTATCATAGATCCTAAAACACCTATTTTTTTAACTCTTGATAAAAATTTTAATGGAAGTACTCTTCTTAAGATCGGTTTTATGATAGTCACATTTATTGCAAATAAATTAGGTTTAAAATCTGATAACAAAAAATTTGACCTTACTTTTGGGTTTATTATATCAACAATAATATTTCTTAAATCTAAATTTTTTTTAAATATATTTTGAACATCACCATTTAGAGGCCAAAAATAGCGTATTCCAGTTTTATAAATTAACTTTTGTTTGTCTAATTGTTTAAATGACATTTTTATTAATTCTTCAGCAAAATTAATACCTGAAGCGATTGCTAGATCGTGTGACCCCCAAAATTTAGGATTAACTTCGATAAGTTTTATTTCATTAGTTTCAAAATTTTTCTTAAATTCTACCATTGCTACTCCATGCCATTTTAAATTATCCAAAAGTTTTTTTCCTTTATTATAAATATCACTATCATATATACTAATTGCAGAAACGCTTGAACCTCCAGTCCTTGGCGTTTCCCTTAATCTTTTATGCATAAAATATCTAACTAATTTCCCATTTTCATAAAGTGTAAAAAAACCGATTCCGGTTCCTCTAAAATATTCTTGAACTATTGGTATTTCTTTTGTCGGTCTGTTTTCGAGTATATTTATCAATTCATCAAAGCTATTTGAATAAATTGGTTTGATTTTAGATAATTCTGATTGTTCCTTAATAACAACTGGATATTTAATTTGATTTTTTATTTTATTAATATCCTCCATATTATAAATTTTTGGAACATTAATTTCATTTTCAATAGCAAAATTTAAAAGTTTTAATTTATTAAAACAAAAATTTATTTTTTCATCATCGGCCAGTTCAATATTAACATATTTATTTAAATTTTTCTTATACTTTGATATGAGTTGTACAGAATTACCACCTATCGGTATTAAAATATCATAGTCACTCTTTTTTATAAAATCTACAAATTCTAAAATAAATTTTTCATTAAATTTTTCTAATGGATAAGAGATTTTTCTTAAATATTTTGAGAAGCCACATATACTTTGACTGTCACCAATGCAATCGACTAAATATCCTAATTTTCCTAATGATCGAACAATACCCAATGTTTGTTTGGATCCACCATCAGTTAATAATACTTTCATTTTTCTATTTTATCATTTAATCAAACGTTTAACAGTATAAGATACTACTTCAAAATTTAAATATTTTATAATTATTTGCTTAAAAATTTTTTTTCATACTAAATAATTACTTATTTTGATATAAAGATAATTAATAAAATAAATTAATTAATAATTTAATTTTCTTAACTCAATTTATTAAAATAATTTCTTAATAGTTACTTTTTAAAAAAATTAATTGATATCTTTTAAGATATTGATTAACAAATTATTTGATAATTCATATCTAAAATGAAATGGATCATAAAACAACTTAGAGTCAATATTATTTTCATAGGCAAAATTTATTCTATCAATACATTTAATATCATTGATAATTAAATAACCACAAACATCTCGATAATTTTTTAAAAACTTACTATAATTTTTATCTTGTTGAACTGTCCTATAAAATTTACTTTCTACTGTATTCAAAACTACTAGTATCTTTCTTTTATAAGTATTATCTTTTGAAGTTAAAAAAAATAATTTTTCTTCATAATTGTTTATGAATGCTGCATTTTTTCCAAAATATAAATTTTGTTTAGGATAGGAATCTAAAATATATACCTCATTAGATTTTACATAAGCCTTATTTCTATGGTTGTCTGGATACTTAAAAGAACCATCATATCTAAAGCCTGAATTTGACATTTTTGCGTAAAAACCAATCAATGAGTCATTTTCTTTTAATTTTAAAATTTTTTTAAAATTTTTTTTAAAATCTTTTATTACGAGACTATATCTATTAAAAATTAAAAGATTCTTTTGAACAAAATAATATTTTTGAATATCCTTATAAAAAAAATATTCTTTTAATTTATTTAAAATAAAAAAATTATTTTTTGATATTTCTGGGAAATTTTCATTAAAATGATAAGGATCTAATAAAATAATTATATTTTCAGGGTCGTAATTTAAACTATCTAATACATATTTTATTTCTGAAATTCTTATATTGCCCTTGGCTAAGTTGTAATAATTTAATCCTAATAATTCCGGCCTTATCGTCATGGAAGTTGAGGATCCAATTATTATATTTTTTTTTAATTGGTTTGCAGTATAAATTTTAAATTTCAAATCCTCAAATTCATGGCCATATTTTTTTCCGTATAGTTCAAAAGATATATTCTGTTTTTTATAATTATAATTCTCTTTTAATAGGGATAAATAAATATTCATTAATATAACAAAAAACAAAATGCAAAAAATAAATACTGATAAAAAATACTTTTCTTTTCTATGTTTTGCTGACATTATTATTTATGCTTTTTAATAGTTTAGAATTTTTATTTATTTTTTTACCTATAATTATATTTTTAAATTATTATCTAAATAAAAAAAATATTTTTCTTTCGAAAATTTTATTAATAATTTCAAGTTTGGTATTTTATGCCTTATGGAATATCAAATTATTACCCCTATTGATCTTTTCTATTTTAATAAATTATTATATCTCAAACATCTTAGTAAGAACTCAGAATGACGAATTAAAAAAAAAATACCTAATCTGTGGAATTATGCTTAATATCATTATTTTAGGATTATTCAAATATACAAATTTTTTTATTGAAAATTTCAACTATATTTTTGTATCAAATATTGGGTTATTAAACTTAATATTTCCATTGGGACTAAGTTTTTATACAATTCAGCAAATATCTTATTTAATTGATTGTTCTGAAGGAGAGATTAAAAAAACAAATTTAATTAAATATTTTACTTTTGTTTCTTTTTTTCCACAACTTATAGCTGGACCTATTATATTATATAAAGACTTTTTAAGACAATTCAAAAATTTAAATAATAATAAAAAACATAAATACTTTTTAGGATTAATCATTTTTACTATTGGACTTTCAAAAAAAGTTTTAATTGCAGATACACTTCAACTTTATGTGGATGAAAATTTTTTAAATCTCAAATTATTAAATGTATATGAGCTCATATTAACTTCATACAGTTTTACATTTCAAATCTATTATGATTTTAGTGGATATACAGATATGGCAATCGGCCTAGGGTTATTATTTGGTATAAAATTTCCAAACAATTTTAATAGACCTTTTGTTTCAAAATCAATGATAGAATTTTGGAGAAGATGGCACATCACTTTATCAAAATTTATTCAAATATACATTTATCAAAAAATTGTTTCAAAATTTCATAATCTAAATATTTATAACTCATCAATTACAATAATATTTGTAATGTTTCTTGCTGGTATTTGGCATGGTCCGACATGGATGTACGCTCTTTTTGGTCTGGCTCATGGTTTGGGTATAGCAGTCAATTATTTTTGGAAAACATACTGTTTTAAACTTCCTAATTTTTTAAACTGGCTCATTACATTTAATTTTGTAAATTTCACTTTTATAATTTTTAGAAGTGAAAATTTAGATCAATTTAAAATTTTTATAAATAATATATTTGACATTAACATGTATACTCAAAAAAAAATTGAAGTTTATAATATTGATGCTGGTATTATAGTTTTGTTAATCTTGATACTAATAAGTACATTCAAATTTGAAAATTCTGAAAACATTATCTTAAAAAAAAACTTTACTTACAAAAAGATAATATTTTTTGGGTTTATAACTTCTGTTTCAATTTTAAAAATGCTATTATCTTTAAAAAGTAATTCTTTTGTTTATTTTGATTTTTAGCGTTATTTTCTTAATTGTTTTGTTATTAACAAAATTAATTTTTCATAGGAAAAATTTTTTTTATTTGAAATATCGTACGAAGAGAGCTTAATATTATATTTTTTTTCTATTTTTGAAATTAGTTTTACAAAGTTCAAAGAATCTAAAACACCAGAGTCTATTAAATTTACTTTGTAGCCGATTTCATTATTTCCAATTTCATTTTTTAAAAAATTTAATATTTTTTTTTTATCATCCATAGTATTAATAATAAATGAAAATAAATAATTATAAAAGCTATTACTTTAAAATATTAGATAATTTAAAAACTAATTATAAATTTTATAAAAATTCAGATAATGAATATAACTATTTAGATGCTTTCAATTTTTCTATTAAAATAATTAATTATTTAAATAAAAATAAAATAAAAAAAGGAACTATTTGCACCTATTCAGACAAAAGTTTTCAAATGTACGCTTCGATTTTTCCTATTTTGATATCAGGATATAGTTGGGCACCCTTGAGTACAAGTTATCCCACAAAAAAAATTGATGAGATTACTAATCAAATTAAACCAGTATTAATTATTTCTGAAAGTTATTTAAATAATAAATTAAAAAAAATTAAATATAAAAAAACAAGTTTTCATAAAATTAATTTAGAAAAAATAACAAAAACAAAAAATTATAATTATGAAATTTTAAAAAAAAAAATAACTTTATTAAACATTAAAAATCCAGCCTTGGTATATTTTACATCAGGTAGCACTGGCAAATCAAAGGGAATTATTATTTCTCATCAAAATATTATTTCAGATGTGTTTGCTCAAATTAAGCATCTTCATAAAAAAAAAACAAACTTAGTTTTTGGTGATTATTATGATACAGCATTTAGTATTTTCTTTGATATTTATTTTCCAGCAATTTATTTGCGTTCAACTATAGCTCCTGCAACAAATTTAGCGGATATATATTTACCATTAAATCATATCACTAAAAATAATGTAAATACTTTGATATGTGTGCCCTCAACAATACAAAGACTTAAAGAATATTTTGGTAAAAAAATAAATTTGAATCTAGAAACACTAATTTTAACAGGAGAGCCTTTTTATTTAGATTTACTAAAATATATTCAAAAAAATATTAATTATAAATATTTATTCAACTGTTATGGTGGAACTGAAATGTCAAATTGGGTTTTTTTTCATAAATGTCAATTAGGAGATGATAAAAAATTTAAGAAATTTGGATTAGTTCCAATAGGAAAAAAATTTTATAACACTCAATACAAAATAATTAAAAACGAATTGATTGTTAAAGGACCTACGGTTTCTCAGGGCTATATAGACAAATCATTAAATACAAATTTTAAATTTGGTGTAACTAATACATTTTTTACCTCAGATTATGCTCTAAAATACAAAGGTGCTATTATCTGTAAAGGAAGAAATGATAAAATGATCAAAATAAGAGGGTACAGGGTTGATATGAGTGATGTAGAAATAAATATCAGAAAACTAAAAAGTGTAAACCAATGTATTGTTTTTGAAAAAAATAAAAAAAACTATGAAAACTATATGTGTGCAGCTATTGAGACAAATGAAAAAAAAATTATGAGTTTAAGAAATTACTTATCAAAAAAAATACCTTCTTATATGATCCCAAAAGAATTTAAAATTTTTAGAAAGTTGCCTACTAATTCAAATGGAAAAATTGATAGAAAAAAAATAGTAAAAATATTTAATTAATTATTTCTAATTTTTAATTTTTAATTTTTAATTTTTTTACTAGTTGAGATATATATCTCTCAACCTTCAAAGAGGCACAATTTCTAAAAAAATTTTTTTTTTTTATAATATCATTTAAATAATTAAACTCACCATAACCGGAGGTAATCTCATTAAAATAATCAAGATATTTGGTGAAGTAAAGATGATATTTTTTTCTATCATAAAAAAATAAAAATTTTAAAAGTGGAATTAACAAAATAGAATGTACTGAAAATGGCCTAGGTCTTTTTAAGCGAAGATTGGCCCATTTCTTTTCGGCCCAAACACCCTCGTAATTTTTTTTTCTTAAAAATATATCATATAATTTTTGATTCGTTTTAAGGCTCGGCTCTACTTTTTGCCAAAAATTAAGGTACTCAATATCAAAATGAGGTAATATCCATTTGACATTGAAATAGTCGTAAACTTGTTGTCTAGATAGTGAATATTTAGATTGACGATTAAATAAGTCAAAATGTTCAATTAATCCAAAATTATTTTTTTTTTTTATTTTTACTTTAAGCTTAATAAAATAATCTTTTAATAAATCATTTATTATCTCGTAATTAATAAATTCATCTTTTCCTAACCACAATTTAAAATGTTTTTTTATTATCGCATCTATTGTCTGATCCAAACCTTTTCTTGAAGGGTCTAAAAACTTCTCTAGCTGATGACCTCCAGAAATAAAATCTCCGCTCAAACCATTAAGAATTATTTTGTTGTCAAGCAGTCTTTTATTTTTTAGTTCACTTATTACTAGATACTCGACATTGTCTAGTACACTTAAACTTTGTTCTGAATTTTTTTGTAATTTTTTAAAATGTTTTGTTTTACAGACTTTTTTAACTTTTAGATTGTTAGTTTCTATGTAAACATGTTTAATATTTAAATATTTGCATATTTTTCTTGCTGCTTTAACTTCATGGTTATTCTTAATCCCATAAGTAAAACATAAAATGTTTTTAAATTTAAATTTTTTTAACATCGAAACAATTAATCTCGAGTCATATCCAGCCGTTAAAGATACAGCTACACCTAAACTATTAGTATCACAATAAGTCTTAAGTTTATTGAATACTTTTAAATTACAATCATTATATTTTTTCTCTAAAAGTTTTAATGAAATATTTTTTTTATATTTCCATGGTTCAAATTTATAATATTTTATAAATTTTATTTTGTTTTGATAACTTACTAAATATGTTCCTGCTTCAATAGCATTAATATTTTCGTAAATAGTTGAATTACCAATTGTATAACCACTCATAAAAATTGATGTTAGTGATTTTTTAAGAAGTTTATTTTTTTTTCTGTCTTGTATTAATTGTGATTTATTGGATACAATAATTTCATTTTTATCTTTTTGAAAGAAAATCGGTATCGATGATATTTTGTCAGTAACAGCTATTACTTCAGTTTTTTTTGTAGCAATAAAAGCAAACATACCATCTAAATTTTTGATATATTTTTTTTTATTCTTAATATTAAATATAGTTCTAATAATATTAGAAAAATTATCATTATATAAATATCCTTTAAAAAAGATTGAACTATCTTTATATTTAATTTTACTCCAACCAAAATCATTACTAAAAAATATTTTATTTAAATTTTTCATTTCCATAAGTGTTATTTAATATATTAAATGATAATAATATTTTGATATTCTTTTTTTTTGTAAAGTTTTATTTCTTTCATTACAACCTGGTTCTCAAAGGCTAAATTGATAATTTTATCAATAAAAGATAAAAAAATGTTATTTTGAAGTTTATCAAATTTAATTTTATTCTCTAGTTCAAAAAATTTATTATATCCAATTGACTTAAGCTTTTTGATTACATCAGGCTCAGAATCATTTTGATAATTTCTTAATTCCATTAAAATTATAGGTTTGTTTATTTTTAATATATTTAGACTTCCATCAATAACCTTACTTTCGTGACCCTCCGCATCAATTTTAACTAATCCAATTTTTTTCGAATAATCTTTAAAAAAATCATCAAGCTTTATTAATTTTATTGCAACGTCTCTATCATGTTTACCATCTGAAATAGATGATCCTCCAATATTTGTATGTTTTAACCTTAAAAAAGAATTTGTATTTACATCTGAACAACCAAAATTTAATAATTTTATATTTTTATATTTCTTACAATTTATTTTTAAAATTTCAAAACTTGTTGGATGTGGTTCGAAGCTTATTATTTCACTAAAAAGTTTAGAAAAAAATATAGAATGATTTCCAATATATGCTCCGATGTCTAAAGCTGTATGATTACTAAAATCTAAATTTCTCTCTTTTAAGAAGTTCCTCAAAAAAAATAATAATTCTTTTTCGTAAATACCGTTAAGATTAATATCTGAGCTAACAGAATCGTATGCATATACAACAAGTTGATCATATTTTTCTTTAATTGTATAATTTTTTGCTGATTTTTGTAAAATTTTTTTTACAATTGGATAAATTAAATTTTTTAGTAATCTTTCTTTTAACATTTACATTTCATTTTTTAATATAAGCTAATAATTTTTCTTTTTCTATGTTTCCCCCACATATTGGAACAATTACACAATAATACTTTTTCATAAAATTTGGGTTTGTTAGCAACAGAGCATTTGCCAAAGCACCCGCACCTTCACTTATAATCTGTAAATTTGTAAATATGAATTTCATCGATTCTTTGATCTCTTTTTCAGTAACTGAAAAAAAATATTTGCAATTTTCAAATATAATTTTTTTTGATTCATTTGGTAGTTTTTTAATTGCTGCTCCATCTGCGATTGTATTTCTAAAATTAAGCACAATTTTATTCTCTAAGATTTTTTGTGATTTTTTGAAATTAAATGGTTCGACACAAGCTATATCAATATTTGCTAATTTATTTTTTAAAATAATAGATGATGGAGCTGCTAAACTACCATTTCCAAGTGGTAAAATTCCTAATATTTTTTTTTTAGAAATTTTTTTGTTTTTTTTTAATTCATCAATTGCTTCCAACATCATAGAAGCATTGCCTAAAAATATATTCTTATTACAACCATTTGAAAAAAAAAAATTTTTTTTTTTTGAGTAATTTCTTGCTTTTGTTTTTGCTACTTCATAATCTTTACACAAAAAAACTTTAACACCTATTTGTTTAAGATTTTGTAATTTTTTTTTAGAGATAAGTTTAGTTACAAAAACAACACATTTCATTTTTTTTTTTATACAAACATTAGATATGGCTTGCGCAAAATTCCCTGTTGAAGCTAATACAACTGTATTATTTTTTTTTTTGATTTTTTTAAAATTATTGATTATTTCACTTAATGCTCCCCTAACTTTAAATGCTTTTTCCTCATGATGAGTATCATCGATGTATAAGATGTGAGTTTTTTCAATTTTTCTTTTAATGAAAATAGGTTTTTTTATTAATTTTTTTAATTTTAAATTAATTCTTTTTGCTTCTAAAATAAAATCTTTGTTTTCTTTTTTTTTTAGATTATTGTTAATAAGACAATCCATAATATTTATATTTAATAATTAAAGTTTATCTAACTTTCCATTATTCATTGAATATAATTGATCAACATTTTCTAATATTTTTTCAGAATGTGATATTATAATTATTTTAGTTTTGGGATAATTTTTTCTTATATTTTCTAAAATGATTTTTGCAGTTTCTTGCTCAATTCCACTAAAAGACTCGTCAAAAATTAAAATATTAGGCTCTCTGTATAATGCCCTGGCAATCCCAATTCTTTGTTTTTGCCCCCCTGATATATTTGCACTTCTTTCACCTATTAATGTTTTTTCATTTAATTCTAAATTTTCTACGAACGTTTCTAATTCACATATTTTAATTAATTTTTTTATTTTATTCTCATTAATTTTTTCACTCGTGAAACCAAAAGATATATTTTTTTCTATAGATTTTTCTAACAAATAAATATTTTGAGTTATGTAACCAATATTATTTTGCCATTCTTTTAAATTTTTGGATATTTCATTTTCACCTATAAAAATTTTTCCTTGATTTGTGCTTAATAAACCACAAATTAAATCTGCTAATAATGATTTTCCTGACCCTGATGCTCCAGATATGCCAATTATTTGGGAGGATTTAATTGATAAACTTAAATTATTTAAAATTTTTTTATTTTTATCAAAACTATAATGAATTGAGTCGATAATTAGATCTTTATCAAAATCAAATTCTATAGGATTTTTTTCTATAGAATTTTCATCATAATTTTTATTTATATTTTTTTCAGCAAGACTCAATTCATTTAGTATTACTGATATACTTGCAGTTGAATATTTTATTTTTTGAAGATAATTAATAACTCTATTTGCTGATGGAATTAACCTGATAAAAACAATTGAATAAAATGATAATTTTTCAAAATTATTTTTTATAAATAAGTCATTTACTTGAAACAAAAGTAATAAAATCAAGATTATAGAAAATAAAAAAATCTCTAAATAAGGTTTAGCTAAAGTATGTAGAAACATATGCTTTCTTTTAGAATCTGTTGCTAAAAAAGATTTTTTATAAAAATTTTCTATAAAAATATTTTTATTTTTAAATAATTTTATAATCTTAAAATTATCTAATGACTCACTTATTTCCTGTAAAAGATAAGCAGAATTATCAAAAGATATTTTTCCAATTTTTTTCAAATATTGTTGAAATATAGCTATATAAACAATTGTTATTAAGCTCAAAATAATAAAACAAATTAAAGTAGTTTTTAAGTCATACCAAATTAATAGGATAAAAATTCCAATTATTATAAAACATTCTAATGTTAAACTGATGTATTGGTATATAACCGCTATGAAATTATCTGTTTCTGTAACCAAGTTTCTAGTTATTGTTGATGAATTTTTGATCTTAAATTCTCTATATGAAATATTTAAGTAGCTGCTAAATAAAATTTTATTTAAAAATAACTTAAGTGAAGCTATGAAAGATGTTTGTTTGTAATTAAAATATATATTAAAGATATTTTTTAATATAATTATAGAAATAAAAATAATTAAAAAAAAATTTTTGTTAATTTCATCTACATTAAAATAAACTTGTATATAACTTAAGTATTTATTCTCCCCTTCAGAAAAAATACCCGAAAGAACTGGAATCAATAGTCCTATGTTGAGAGTTTCTAACAGTGAGCTTACTAAAAGTAATAAGAAAATAAGTTTAACTTGAAATCTAAACTTTTTATTTAAGGTATTGTAAACAGAGAGCATCTATGATTTTTACTATCAATTCTTGATAAATTAAAGACATAATCTATAATTAAAATTTTAATGAACTATCTAATATTAAATTATTTTTTATACTCTTAATTGTCTCAATCTCCTTTAAAAATTCCCTTTTACTAAAATTTGTAGTTAATTTTTTTCTTTTATAATCAATAAGAGAACATCTTTTCTGAATATATTTTAGAACATGTTTATTCCAATTAGCATTTTGCTTATTATCAAACAAAATTATGGGAATATTTGTTGCTAGAGCATAAGCAAAAGTTGTACTTCCTATATGTGAAAATATAAATAAATCTGCTTTTTTCCAGCATTCTTCAAAATTTTCATAAATTATTTTATCTACATATTGTGTTATAAAATTTTCCCATCCTATAACAGATGGATGAATTTTATATAAAATTTTATATCCCTTTTGTTTAAGTGATCTAAAAATTTCCAATTCTAATAAAAATTCATTTTGCCAAAACAAATCCTCTGAGCCCATGTATCGATTAGTATTCATTGGAAAACCCACTACCATAATTTCATTTATATTTTTATTTAGGTTTTTTTTAATTTTTTTTTTAAAAGAAATATTTTGAAATATGATGTTTGAAAACTTCAAAAAATCATTGTTATTTTCAAATATTTTTTTTAAAACTTTAAAAGAATTTTTGTTTTCACACACGTTATATTTATAATTTGATAAAAAAAATTTATTTAATTTATTTTCTTTAAAATAAAAGTTATTGCCATGATCAAATCTATAAGTATCAATTCCAATACTTTGGGCAGCAGATGAAATTAATCTGTGATTAACTTGCACATCATCTGTAAAGTATATTTTTTTAAAATTTTTGATATAACTTGAATTAATTACATTCAGATAATCCTTTTTAAGGTTAGAAATTTTTTTTAACCAGTTCGATTTTATTTTACTCAAATCAATTTTAGTTTTTAAATTTTTTTGACTTGATTGTTCAATCTTTTTGAAAAATAAGTTAATATCTTTTATAAAAATTTTTTTTGTTTTAAAATTAACATAATTTTTTGAAAAAAATAATTTAAAATAATCGAAGATAGGTTTTTCTTTTTTTCTTTTTAAAAATTTTTCTAAATTTTCAGTTCTTGATCCAAAAACTAAAACTTTTTTCTTATTACTATTTGAATATAAACTATTCTTAATTAATTTTTTTACTTTTAATAAATTTTGATTTTCTGATTTTTTTTTAAGTTCATTTGTATTTGCTAATAATTTATTTTTATAAAAATTAATTACTTTTTTAAAATTAACTGGCTGTAAATTATTTTTTTTAGCCTGTGAAAATGCACAAAAATAATGAATATAATTAATTAAATCCATTATAAATCTAAAATCTGATGATATCAGGTCGCTAACAGGTTTTTTTTGTACTTTTATTAATAATTCATAACTAGATAGCACATCTGAATAAAATTTTTTAAAATTTATTTCATTAATTGGCCAATTAGGAACTGTAGAAGCATTAAAATTTTTTTTATTTTTTATAAGTGATTGAATATCAGCATAAATTTTTTTCATTAAAATTTTAATTTTAAAAAAAGTTTTTAAATATTTTAATTATCAAAGTCTTCTTTAATCAAAGATTTTAATTTTTTAATTGATAAAAAATTATTATTTTCACTGTTATATGAAAAATTTTCTTTGCAAAGTTTAATCAAAGTTTTATCTGATTTTGATATTAATTTTTTGACATCCCACTGCATGAACTCTCTATGAGCTGGTAATATCACAAAATATTTTTTAAACTCAATCGTATTAAGTGCATCTGAAATATTAATCATTTCTTCATGAATTTTTTCACCTGGCCTAATTCCAATAATATTTATTTTACATTCTGGGGCTATAGCCTTTGCTAAATCAATTAATTTATATGACGGAATTTTAGGTATAAATAATTCACCACCCCACATTCTTTCTAAAGAGTCCAGTACAAAATTTACTCCCTCTTTAAGCGTGATGGAAAATCTTGTCATATTAATATCTGTAATATTAATTTTTCCAGTTTTTTTTTGTTCAAAAAATTCAGGAATTACTGAGCCTCTCGACATCATAACATTGCCATATCTAACCACTGAAAATTTACTTATTTTATGATTTGCATAATTATTTGCGGCAATAACTAATTTATCTGCCGTTAATTTTGAAGCACCATATAAATTTGTTGGTGAAGACGCTTTATCAGTGCTTAATGCAATTACTTTTTCAATTTTATTTTCAATACATGCATCTACAACGTTTTGTGTTCCAAGAATATTAGTTTTTACAACTTCAAATGGATTGTATTCTGAAGATGGAACTTGTTTTAGCGCTGCAGCATGTACTACAATGTCAACGTCATTGAGAGCAAACTTTAATCTTTGCAAGTCTCTGATATCACCAATCAAATATCTAACTATATTTTGATATTTCTTTAATTTCTTGCTCATCTCAAATTGCTTTAATTCATCTCTACTATAGATAATAAGTTTTTTAATTTTAAATTTTTTTAAAACAATTTCTGAAAATTTTTTTCCAAAAGATCCTGTTCCACCAGTTATTAAAATTGTTTTATTTTTAAGGAAATTTTTATTCATTTTAAGTTATTATAAAAATTATTTAATTTTTTAATTACCAAGTTTTGCTCATTTAATGACATATTTACATAAATTGGCAATGAAATAGTTGTATTAAAATAATTGAGTGCTCCTGAATAATGCTTTTCATTAAATTTTTTCTCTTTAAAAATCTTCTTCATCTTAAATATTGGAATATAGTGATAATGTAAGTTAATTTTAAATTTACACATATATTCAATTATCCTATTTTTTAGATTTAGATCGGTTGTTTTAAGATTTATTAAACTTAAATGATAAGCACTTTTATTTGATAATTGATATTTTGGTATATTAAAATTATTTTTTAATTTCTTTGAATAGATATCTGAAATTTTTTTTCTCTTTTTAATAAAAAAATTCATTTTTTTTATTTGTGATATGCCTAACGCACAATTTATATCACTTAAACGATAATTGTAGCCATGATCTTGAACATTGTAAATCCAATGTTTTTTGGTTTTCTTAATTCCATGAGAGCGTAGATTTTCAACTTTAAAATCTAAATTTTTATTGTTTGTACAAACAATACCTCCCTCTCCTGTTGTAATAGTTTTTAGAGGATGTAATGAAAATACACTTATATCAGAATGTTTACATGACCCAATATTATAATACTTATTTTTAAATTTATACTGCGATCCTAAAGCATGACAAGCATCCTCTATCAAATAACATTTATATTTTTTTTTAATTTGATAAAAATCGATTATGTTTTCCGGATATCCCCCAAGATACATGGTAACAATGGCTTTGATTTTTTTTAATTTATTTCTCTTTATGCATTCTTTTAATGTTTCTGGTGTCATCTGACCTGTAAACTTATCAACATCTGCTAATACAACCTTAGCACCCAGAGTCTTAGATAAATTATACACTGCTATAAAATTTATTGATGGCATAATAATTGTATCATTTTTTTTTAATCCAATAGCCATTAAGGACAAATGTAGTCCAGCAGTTCCACTACTACAAACTTTCACATAATTTGATTTTAATACATTCTTAATTTTAAGTTCAAATTTTTTTACTAATTCACCAGTAGTGATTAAATTTTTTTTAAGTGACTTAGACACTGCAAGTATGTCTTTATTATCAACTATTTGTCTACCATTGGGAATTTTTTTCATAATTATCTAATTTAATCTACTCATTAAACTGAATGACTCTTTTCCATCTAACAATTTTTTTTTATTTTTAAAAATTTTTAAATTATCAAATATTTGATTAAATATTTTTTTATATTTTATTAAGACTTTATCCGTATGAACTATCGACATATATATCGAATTAGATGCTAAAATATTATGTTTTAACATTTCTTGTGTTAAGTATGATTTAGATAAATTGTGATCTTTTTCAAATGTAAAAGATGGAATAGAATCCATCCCATTTATTTTAATCTTTATATTTACTCTTTTAGAAGTTTCACTCCAAATTTTTTTTATTTTTTTTCTTTGTTTTTTTATAATTTTATAACTTTTAAGTTTTTGCATTTGCTTTATTGTTTCTAAGGCAGCAATCGTACCAGATCTTTCTGTCCAAAAAGTGCTACTTATAAATGTTTGATTAAAGTTTTTCATAAATTTTTCTTTTCCCAATACAGCATTAATTGCATATCCATTGCCAATTGCTTTACCAAAGATTGCGATATCAGGATTTATATTGAAATCTAGATGTTTTCCTCCTAGTGTTTCACGAAATCCAGATGTGCATTCATCAAAAATTAAGATGATTTTTTTTTCATTACAAAGATTTCTAATTTTTTTTAAAAAATTATCTTTTGGCAAAATATTTCTACAAACTTCCATTTTGATGATGCCAATTTTTTTTTGAGTTACTAATTTTTTTAATCCTTTAAAATCATTATACAAAAAAGGAAAAGAAGTATTCTTTAACTGCTTTACAACTCCTTTAAACTTGAGATTGGACATTAAGTGTTTGTCTAAATTTTTAGAATTATTTAAATTAGAAGATAAATACCAATCATGCCAGCCATGATAACCGCAAAATGCTATATTTTGTTTTTTTGTAGAAGCTCTGGCTATTCTTATAGCAACTGCATTTGCTTCCCCTCCACTTCTGGTAAATCTTACTTTCTTTGCCCATTTATGAAATTGGATTAATTTTTTTGCTAAATGAATTTCTTCTGGAGCATTCAGAGATGACATATTGCTTTTTTTAATTCCTGAGATTACTTTATTGTCAATATCATCATTGGCATAACCTAGAACATTAGTGCCTACACCAAAATACATGTCTAAATATTTTTTTCCATCAATACCCCATACGTAACACTTTTTTGCCTTGTAAAAATAAGTCGGCCAATAATCTGGTGAAAATAATTCTGGCTTTTTTGAAAACAACATGGTTCCGCCAGCTATATTTCTTTGAGCTTTTTTATAATTTAAAATACCTAAATTTTTATTAAACTTTTTTTTCATTTAACCAAAGATGTAACCATTTTCTTGTATCATATAAATCTATGTTATCGTTTTTAATATAATTAAAATCATTTAAATTTTTTACTTTTTGGAAATTAATTATGCTATCTAATTGATTTTGATCATTAATTCCTACTACAATTTTATCAACTTTATATTTTAACACATAGCTTAAACACACGTCTGTAGCACTAAAATCATTTTTACTAATATCTTTAAACCATTTATTAAATTTAGGGCGCCATTTCTTGAAATATTTATTTTTAGTTAACTTTTCATTTGTTAGAAGACCTTGAAAAAAAACAGATCTGACATGAACTTCTATTTTTTTAGATTTTAATATTTTTAACCACTTATAATCAATTAATCTTCTATCAAGGATATTAAAGGGACACTGGACAATGTTAATTTTAAATTTTTTAAGTATAAAACCTAAATCACTAAAATCATAAATTGAAATTCCAATTTTTTTAAAAAAATTTTTTTTTTTTAAAATCATTAAATTTTTAAGAACTATTTCACCATCTTTAGTAAATAAAAATTTTGTATCATGAAACATCACAGAATTAATCGTAATTTTCTTATCAATATTTTGGTCTTTTAATTTTCGATACATATAATTGAAGTTTGCCCATTTACTATCAGGTTTAATCTTTAAATTTATTTTTGATTCTGAATTAAAATTATTTGCTATCCTAAGATTGTTGTTATAAAGCGTTGCCATGTCAAAATAATTAAGCTTCTGACATTCAATATATCTGAAAATTTTTGATAATACTTTTGAGTTAACTCTTGATCCTGCTAATCCATATTTCTTACCAAAATTTGCGGTCCCAATAATTAATTTTTTTTTAATCATTAATTTTGAATAATTTTTCAGCCATCTTAAAATCTTCTAAGTCATCTATATCAACTGTTTTCAAATAAGGGACCAAAAACGGAGTATAATTAATTCGTTTATTTTTTTGAAAAAAAACATCTGGCTTATAAATATTTATCATTCCAGCGTCGCATAAAGTATTTTTTAAATCTTGTGACCTAATCTTTAATTTTTTTTTATCAATTGCTTTTAAAAAACCTTTTTTGTTTACTGTTTGAGCCCACTCTATAGGGTAATTATATTTAGAAACCGTAATTAAGGCGGTATTTTCTTTTTTACTTTTTTTAACAAATTCTTTTTCACACTTTATAATTAAATCCTTACTGATTAAAGGGTTTGATGCATAAACAAGCCAAATTTGATCAAAAAAAATTGATTTTTTTTTAAATTTTTCTACAACATATTTTAACACTGGCCACAAACCAATTTTATTTCCAGATAATTTTTTTGGTCTTAAAAAATCTAATTTAATTTTTTTTTTTAATATAAGTTTTGAAATTTTTTTAGAGTCAGTTGAAACATGAATTGTATCAAAAAGTTTTGATTTATTTAATTCATCTAAACAATAGTATATCAGAGGTTTTTTTAAGAATAGTTTTGTATTTTTATTTAATATTCTTTTTGATCCTGATCTTGCAGGTATTATAACCAATCTTTTAACCATTTATTAAATTAATTTTTAATCTTTTTTTCTTTTTTTAATCCACTTGGACTATAAATTATTCTTTTATGCGACAATTCTAATTTTTTTCCAGGTGTAGCAAGTCTATCTCCAACATTAATCTTTTCAAAAATGTTTCTATGTTTTTCATCTAATATTTTTGTAATAATGAGTGTTAGCTTATTTAATGCAACACATAGCCAATTTTTGCCTTTTCTATAAATAATACCATTTTGATAGCTGTGAAAAGGTCCATCTTGTGAGCTTAAATAAGCACCTTTTATTTTTACAATTTTACCATTAACTAAAGTTTTAGCACCACTGTAAGGGTCGTCAAAAGCACAAATAAATCTCTCTAATTCTTCGGGACTCATTGACCAGTCAATCCATGAACTTATTTCTGAATTTAATCTTGGCCAATAAGTGGAAAGATATTTTTGTTGTGGAGTAATTTGAATAATCTTTTTTTTATATCTATTGTCTGTAATGAATTTTGTAACAAATTTTAAATTATTTTTTTCAGCTACTTTTTCAAAATCTATCGGTATTCTTGCACCTGCGGGGAATAAAAATTGCTCATTTTTAATAATGGGGCCTGTATCAATTCCACTATCTACTAAGTGAAGAGTCGAATAACCAAATTTTATTCCCATCATTATTTGCCAACTATATCCTCCTCCACCTCGGTTTTGTGGTAAACCTGTTGAATGTAAATTAAATAATTTATTATTAAATAATGAAATAATAGCTGACGAATTAAAAATCCAAGAAGATCCACAGCTTAGATAGAATACATTACTAGAATTTCTTAAAAAATCTTTCACTAACTTTGTGTTAATATCATTTGTTGTTATATATTGAATTTTTTGTTCTCTAAGAAAATTAGAAAATTTATTCTTATCAATATATTCTTTTTCATGTCTTGGAGAAGTAATTACTTTAACTTTTATTTTTTCTGATTTAGCCCACAATATCAATTCCCTTAATAACTTGCCTCCCCCTAAAAGTACGATTTCTTTAATTGGTCCGATTGTAAGAGGTTTGGTTAAAATAATTTTTTCTTTCATTTATTTTTTTTTGCAATAACAAAATACCATGGTAAATGAACTGGTCCAGAAAATGTTGTATTCTTATGAATTTCTGTTTTAATAGTATAACTTCCTCTTTCTTTTCCACGCTTTTTTATAGCTTTATTTGGAAAATAAGGTTTTTTAATAATTATTTTGTAGCCATTTTTTTTAAAGAATTTTTCTATTTTTGCTAAAGAAAAAATATTAAAATCTGCATTTGAATTATCATCGTTTACTTTTTTATTTTTGTGATCTCTTATATGAATCAAAACATCTAAATCACCATCAAAAAAAAGTGAGTTAATTGCTATCCATTTAGGTTTAATACCGCACATATTGTCTATAACTTTATCAATTTTTTTAAAGCAACAAAGTGTGTGTATACAGATTAATCCATCAAATTTATTTTTAAATTCAGTGATCGATTCCAAAATATTAAATTTTTTGAATTTGATTTTATGATTTTTATTTAATTTTTTTGCCAAACTTATTCTACTTGATTGATAGTCTGTACCTAAAAAATTAATTTCTTTTTCTCTTTTTGAAAAGTATTGCAAATTGGATCCGATACCTGTTCCAATATCTATAATATTTTTAATATCTTTTTTAAATAAATTTAGATCGGACATTAATTTATAAAAAGCAATTGTGCTATTGTAAGGTTTTTTAAATTGAATGATTTCTGATTTAGGCTTGTATATTGAACCTGTTTGACGAAAGTTTTTAAAATTTTTTTTCATGTAAAATCAGATATAACGTGACATTTAATATGATATAAATTAACTATTACTTACAACTCAAAATGAAATATTGCAATAAATGTGTTATTCCTGAAACAGCTGAAACCAATACCTTTAATTCTATAGGAACATGTTCGGTTTGCACTCAAATAGAAAAAAAATCTGAAATTAATTGGAGTGATAAAGAAAAAGATTTAAATATTCTAATTAAAAAGTACAAAGGTAAAAATAATTATGATTGTATAATACCTTTTTCAGGTGGAAAAGACTCTGCTTTTGCACTTTGGTATCTTGTGAAGAAGAAAAAATTAAAGCCTTTAGTTGTTAGATTTGACCATAACTTTTTGAGGAAAACTGTAATTGAAAACACTGAAAAGACAATAAAAAAACTTGGTGTAGACTTTATAAATTTTAAACCTGACTTTGAAATTGTTAAAAAAATGATGTTTGAAAGTTTATTCAGAAGAGGTGACTTTTGCTGGCATTGTCATGTTGGTATAACAGCATACCCAATTAATATAGCGATTGAGAAAAAGATACCTTTATTATTTTATGGAGAACCTTCGGCTGAATATAGTTCTTTTTATAACTATGACGAAGTTGAGGAACTTGATGTTGAAAAATTTAATAGATCTATAAATTTAGGAATTAATGCAGAAGATATGCTGGAAATGTTAAAGGACAGATATCCAAAAGAAAATTTTAATAAAAAAAATATTGAGCCATATATTTTTCCAACACAGCGTGAAATTAATCAAAAAGGAATTAAAGCTGTTTATTTAGGAAACTACATACCCTGGGATGTGAGAAAACAAGTTGCAATAATTAAATCTGAATTAGGATGGCGCGGTGATATTGTTGAAGGTATACCTCAAGAGTATGATTATGAAAAAATTGAATGTATAATGCAAGGTGTTAGAGATTATATAAGGTTTATTAAACGAGGCTATGGAAGAACATCCCATCTTGTTTCAATAGATGTTAGGAATAATAGAATGCCAAGAGAAAAGGCTGTTGAACTTGTTAAAATGTATGATGGTAAAAGACCAAAAGCACTTGATACATTTTTAAAAATATTAAAAATGAATGAAGACGAATTTTATGAAATAGTCGAAAAACATGTTGTACATCCACAAAAAATGCCTGATAAAAAATTTTTAAAGAAAAATATTTCAAATATAATTCCTGAGGACTCCGTTGATTGGGATAAAAAATTTTCATAGTAAATGAAACTAGGCATTTTAGATTATAATGCATGTAATATATCCTCAATTTATTATGCCATATATAGATTGGGTTTAGATCCTATTATTGTTAGAGATAAAAAAGATTTAAAGAATATTGATAAATTAATAATACCTGGTGTTGGTGCTGCGAAGAGCTGTATAGAACACTTACATAAAAGTGGGATATTTCTGGAAATAGAAAATTTTCTATTAAGTGGAAAACCTATTTTAGGAATTTGTCTTGGTCTACAAATTTTTGCAAAAAAATTGTATGAACATGGCACCTCTAATGGAATTGGATTAATTGATGGTGAAGTAGTACCAATTGCAAATCCTAATTTATTTAATATTGGCTGGTCAAACGTAGTAATTAAAAATGGAAAAGATATTCCAAAAAAATTAGTTGGAACTAATAGTTTTTATTTCTGTCATTCATACTATCTGAAAATAAAGAATAAAAATGAAATAAATAATTGTATAGGATTTACAAAGTTAAATTTTGATATTCCCTCTTTGATAATAAAAGATAACTTTATGGGAATGCAATTTCATCCTGAAAAAAGTCAAAAAAATGGATTAAAATTGATAAAATATTTTATAGACTGGTCACCAAAGTGAATTTTATACGAATTATACCCTCATTGTTAATTTCAAATGGCAAATTAGTAAAAGGTTCAAAATTCGAAAATTTTAAGAATGCAGGAAGTCCCGTTACTACTGTTGCAGCACTTGATAGTCAAATAGCAGACGAAATCTTTATAATTGATATAGACTCTTATAATAAAAAAAAAAAACCAGATTTTAAAACTCTAAAAAAAATTGCCGAAGTTTCTAGTACTCCCATAACCTTTGGTGGAGGAATTGATAGTTTAGAAACCGCAAAAAAAATTTTTTTAAATGGTGCTGACAAAATTTTTCTTAATACAATTTTATTTAATAACCTTAATATTATTCATGAAATCTCTTCAGTATATGGAAACCAAGCAATAATTGGTGGAATGAATGTTATTAAAAAGAACAATAAATATTATTTATTAGAGGATAAAAATTTAAAAATAGATCCAATAGAGTATGCAAAAAAGCTTGAGAAGTTAGGTGTGGCTGAAATAAAAATTATTTATGTTGATTTAGAGGGTACTAAGAAAGGTATTGATTATGAATATTCAAAAAAGATCAATGAAAGTGTGAAGATACCTTGTATTTTTGAGGGTGGCTTAGGTAATTTGGAACAATTATCTAAATGTTTTGATTATGGGTTAAATTCTATCGCAATAGGAACAATGATAATATTTAGTGATTACAACATTATTAAAATAAAAAATTATCTTAAAGAAAAAAAAAGACCTGTTAGGCTATAACTTTATTAATTTCTTTAACTAGTTCGTTATGATTAGTTATTTTTAAAATACTTGCATATTCTTCAAATGAGTTGTCACGATTTTTTCTTATTTTTTTTGAAATTTTAAAATTAGATAAGTTAAAATTAATATCATTTTCAATTTTTCTATAATCATTGCAAATAAAATAAGATTTTTTTATCCAATTTATATCTATAAATTTTTTAAATTTATTTTTAATCTCATTAAAGTATAAAAATATAATAGGAATATTTCTTAATCCAGCCTCACACATAGCTGTTGAAAAAAAAGATATTACTAGATCTGCTTTTAATATCATTTGATGTACATTTCCGTTCATTGTTAAAGTAACATTTTTAGGAAGAGGCTCATCATTGGAAAATTTTTTCCAATTTTTAATAATCAAATCATGCCAATTCTTGCCCCATTTAGTTTTAATCGTAAGTTTGATTTCTTGATTCTTTCTTGCATAATCAATTATATGATTATGAGAATTTTTAAATAAATATACAAGACCTTCCTTACTGAAAGAAGAGATTGATGGATTCTTATAAAACTCAAGTAAGGAATTATAGGTAAAACTAAAGAAAATAATATTTTTATTTTTTTTAGTTTTGTTTTTTATAACTATTTTTTCTTTTCTAAGTTTAAATATTTTTTTAATAAACTTAGACATTCTTAATGAACCAAAATTTATAACTTTTACACCTGAAAAAATTTTCATTTTTTTATAAGCTAATGAGGTTGAAATGCATTGGGTGAATATCAGATCTGGCTTTGTTACAACGCGCCCTTCAAAGTATTTTATAAAATTGCTGATTTCAAAAGGTGCCATATTTTCTCTCAGAAAAACAATATATTTTGCTCCTAATTTTTTACCTGCTAAAGAAAAATCATTATCTCTTTTATAGAAGCATGATGCACCAACCATTAGTTTAATATCATAAAACTTAAACAAAATTTTTAAAACTTCTTGAAAATAAATTTGAATTTTTTTTCTTAAAATTTTACTTTTTTTGCTTTTTTTAAAATAATATCTGTTAGATCTATCTAGCTCATCTTCAAAAGGAATAAGCAAATAATTGAGTATTTTTTCAGGAAATAATAACAATTGAATATTTGAATTTCTTTTTAAAAGTTCAATCTCACCTCTAAATCTTTCAGGTGATAAAACTAAAGCAGAATTTTTTTTTCTTTTTTTAGTTTTTAATAAAAAAAAAAATAGCAAAATAAAAAAACTATTAATTCTAATAATTATTTTTAAGTTAAGGATATATTTAAGAAAGAAAATTTTTTTCAATTTAATTTATTCTATTTTATTTTTTCTTCAAAATATTTTTTTGAACTTATTGTTCTTGACTTAAATTCTGGTTTTGCAACAATAAAATCTTTATGAGTCGTATCATTCCACATGCCGACCAAAGAATATCTTATGTCATTTACAGTAATATTATTTCCTGAGCGATGAAATAAATGTGGATCAAAAAATAATACGTCACCTTTTTTCATACTCAATTTTAATTGATTATAATTATTCACTATTTTTGGATCAACAATAATTTGGGTAGCTTTATTTTTCTGTTCTTTCCAACTTTGTCTAACAATACCATTCAGATGAGATTTTGGGCAAATTTCTATTGTGCCATTTTCTTCGGTAGCATCTCTAATTACAGGAAGCCATGTTTGAATAAAACGGTTCTTTGGTATTGTATAAAATATTTCCTGATGCCATCCATAAGTTCTCCTATTATCTTTGGGAGGATCAATTCTAACTCTGTGTGTCCAACTATAAATAGTATTATAAGGTTTTAAATTTAAAATTTTTTTTGTTATCTCTAATATTTTGGGCTCACTTAGTATTTTAAAAAATGTTGAACAATAAGAAATTGTGTCATACATTTCGCCAACTAATTTGTAATCAAAATTTAGAATTGATAAAATTAATTTATCTAAATCTTTAATATTATTAGGATATTTTACATTTTCAGTAGAAATTAACTCGTAATCTAATTTTACATTATTTCTTTTGATTAAAGAATGGGCAATATCGTAGAATGCTAAAAAAATGTCATTTTGATAATCACTTGGGAAAATATTTTTTTCTATATGATAACCGTTTTGTTTAAAATTTTCTAACATATTTAGATTTTAGTATAATCTCGATATTTTTAAATTGAAGTGCTATTTTTATTTAATAATTTTTTATAAATTAAAAGTTTATTTTTTAACTCTCTTGCGATAGTTAAGTCAATTTTACTGTTTATATCCAAACTTTCATAGGCATTCATAATATAATAGTCTGAATTATGTATAGGTATTTTTCTTTTTTTTAAAAAATCTGAGGCGTAAAATATATAAATAGCACCATTCGGTGAATATAATTTATTAAGACTCTGTCTATTTTGAGTCAAATATTTCTCATTAAAATAAGATATAAGTTTATTATTCTTAATTTTTAAAGATTTATAAAATTTTTCTCCTATCTCAGAAACACTGACTAAAGATTTTGACTTGCTTCTAATAAATTTTTTTATAGCATTATTTATATGTATGTGATTTCTAAAGGGAGAAGTTGGCTGAAGATAAATAATTATAGTTTTTTTTAACTCACCTTTTTTTTTAATTACAGATAAAAAATTTAAAACAACTTCATTTGCATCAGTTGTAGATCTTGCGTATTTGGATTTTCTTTTAAATAATTTTATTTTAAGTTTTTTTCCTAATCTTAAAATTTTATCACTATCTGAAGAAACATATGTTTCATTAATTAATTTTGATCTAAGAGAACTTATTGCGGTAATTTCAAATAAAGTTAAACCTGAAATTTTTTGTAAATTTTTATTTTTTAAAACTTTTGAGTTCTTCCTAGCAGGAATTAATCCAATAATATTGCAGTTGTTTATCATAAAATTTTTAACTTGTATAATATAGGATTTATAAATAAAAGGATTAATATTGGTCAGTTAATTCACTTTAACATTAGTTTTAATCAAAATAAAATAAATGAAATATTTTACAAAAATAAAATCATACTCTTTCGTCAAGTTGCTAATTATAAATATCTTAATATTGTTTTTATTATTAATTATAATAGAGACAGCCTCTTTCATAACAAGGTTGATTTTAAAAAAAGATAATTTTGGTTGGCTAATTAGAAACTCTAATCTTTATTCAAAAACTCTTGAAAATCACTGCCTTAGAATGACAAGTCATCCAACTTTAGGTTATATTCATGATCACAATGAAATGTGTGAAATCAAAGGTGGCTTCGCAGATGGCCCTTTTATTTTTTATAAACAAAAAAAAAATAAAGCTAAATATACTATACTAACACTTGGTGGCTCAACTACTGATGGTTTTTATCAAAAAATTTCAAACGGTGATACTTGGCCATATTTATTAAGCAAAAAAATTCAAAATAAAGACTACCAAGTTGTAAATGGAGGTACTGGTGGGTACGATACTTCACATGAATTACTTAAATTGATGATTGATGGAACGAAAATTCCTTCAAGAATTAAGTATATAATTTCTCTCAGTGGAATAAACGATACTTTAAATTATAATGGATTGGGTAAAAATTCTGGATTTTTGCCTTATTGGAAAGATTATCAATTTAAATCTTTTATTAATAAAAAATTTGAAATTATAGGTCAAAACCCTGTTTCAAAATACTTTCCTAGCAGTATTTCAGCTATAAAATATATTAAAAAAAAATTAGCACCTATAATTAAAATAAATAAAAATAATAAGTGGGAAAAATATATACTTTTATCAAACCAAAAAAAAATTGATCCATTAGATCAATGGGAATTTAATATTAGTATATTGAATGAGATTTCAAAAAAAATGGGTGCAAAATATATTTATTTTTTGCAGCCAAATATGTTGATTAATGATAATCAAATACCCAAAAACACAACTACTAACGATTATAAAATTTATAAAAGATTTATTAATAATCCAGAAAATATTGAATATATAAAAGAAATAAGAAAAACTTTTACAAAAATGACTGCGAGATGTGCTAGCATTAGCTACTGTATAGATATAACAAATATTGCAAAACCTGATGGAAATAATTACAGCGATGTAAGGCATCACAATTCAAATGGAAATGAGATCATATCGAATGAAATCTATAATACTTTATCTATTCGATAACAAAGAAGATATTAATTTACCAATATGTGTTCTAATATAAGTTTGTTAAATTTTTCAAATTTAAAATATTAAAAAATGAAATCTTTATTAGAAATACTAATTAAAATAAAAAGTCTAATTGTATATTGTAGATTCGGTAGGATTTATTCTAATGATACCTTTGGTTTTAGCTTATTTTTTTTTTATTTTATGAAAATTATTCATAAAAAAGAATATGTTGAAAGACAAGGTTATATTTCTAATTTGGAGAAAAATAAATTAAAAGAAAATGGATTTGATAAATTTAATATAAATAAAGTATTTAGCGAAAAATCAATAAAATCATTAGAATTTTTAAGAAATGGATTTGATAATTTAAATTTAAATGATGATAATCAAAAAAAATCTTTTTTAAAAACTTTCAAGATAAAACTAGATGATAATTTAGTTAGCATTATAGATGACTTAACTCCTATAGTAACTAATTATATGGGCTGTCTCCCAATAGTAAGCACAACTGAATACTGGTTCTCACCAAATATAGAAAATCACAGCAAACGAAGTCAGGAATTTCATACTGATGGTGAAGACATCAAACAAATAAGAGTATTAATTCCCATAAATGAAATTACCAAAGATCATGGTCCTTTAACTTTGATAAATGCAAAAAAAAGTTATGAGGTCTATAAAAAACTTAAGAAAAAAACAGTTATTAAAAAAAAAACAGAAAAAATTGCTGATGAGATATTTTTTAAATTCATATCAAAAAATGAAAAAAATGAAGCTATTGTAAACTCTAATGAAATTTATATGGTTGATACATGCAGATGTTATCATTACGGAAGTAGAAAATCAAAATACCAGAGAAAATTGATATCTATAACTTTTCAAACACCTTTTTCTATTGATGCACCTATCTTCAACAGAAAAATGCTTATAGATAAGTTCGATAGTAGAAAACATCAATTAATGTATTCTTTTTTACAAAACAATTTTTATTATATAAGAGAAAATTATAACTTAAAAAAATTTCAATTAAAAATATTATAGTTAAAATTTTAATTTATAACTAAATAATGAGAATTATTGCTAGATTAGATATTAAAAATAATTATGTGATCAAAGGTATTAACCTTGAGGGCTTAAGAAAAATAGGAAACCCAAAAATAATTATAGAAAAATATTATAAAGAAGGAATTGATGAAATAATTATTGTTGACGCCGTAGCTAGTTTATATGGAAGAAATAATTTATTTGACCTAATAAAAGATATTACCAAAGAAGTTTTTGTGCCAATAACATTAGGGGGTGGCATCAAAAATATTAAAGATATAGAAAAAGCTTTAAATTCTGGAGCTGACAAAGTTGCTATTAATTCTTCAGCACTTGAAAATCCAAAATTAATATCAGAGGCTTCAAATAGATTTGGTGCTTCTACAATTGTTTCATATATAGAGGCAAAAAAAATTAGTCATAATAAATGGGAACCTTACAAATATTGTGGAAGAGAAAAAAGTAATATTGACTTAATCGACTGGATAAATGAAATTCAAGAAAGAGGTTGTGGTGAAATTTTACTCACATCTGTTGATAAAGAAGGCACCGAACTTGGTTTTGATATTGAGCTAATTAAAAATATTAAAAAAAATATTTATAGGCCATTAATCATATCGGGTGGCTGCGGGTCAATGGATGACATACTAGATATTCAAAAAAGATTTACTGATGATTCTGTTGCAATAGCTTCGGTTCTTCATTATGAAAAATTAAAAATTTTAAATATTAAAAAAAAAATCGATTAATGAAAAAAGTTTGTATTCTAGATTATGGAATGGGTAATGTTGAAAGTTTAAAAAACGCAATTAAAAAGATAGGTTTTGAACCTAGTCTTTTTTCAAATAAACAAAAAATAGATACAAATTTTTTAATAATTCCAGGTGTTGGTGCATTTAACACAGCTATAAAAATACTTAAAAATAAATCAATTGATAAAAAAATTAATCTTTTTTTAAAAAATAAAGATAATTTTTTATTTGGAATTTGTTTGGGCAAACAATTGATGTACTCTTCAAGTGAAGAAAATGAACATAGTGAAGGGTTAGACTTGATAAAAGGAGACGTTAAACTTTTATCAAAAAAAAAGTTTGATAAATTACCAAATGTAGGATGGAAAAAAATAGAGTTTAATAATGAAAATTTATCAACTTTTAATTATTTAAAAATGTATAATAATGAAAAATTTTATTTTGTTCATTCTTATAGAGGAATTCCTAAAAATAAAAAAAATATTTTAGCTACGAGTTTGTTCAAAGATAAAAAAATTTGTTCAATAATATCAAATAATAAGAATATACTTGGCACTCAATTTCATCCAGAAAAAAGTTCTTTTATTGGATTAGATTTTTTAAAAACTGTTATAAGTAGATATAATTAAATACTTATGAAAAAAAACTATTCACTCTTTGGACTACCAGAAGATGTAAAATTTTGTAAAAAATGTACAATCTCTAACCAAAGACCTCGAAGCACTGTAGAATTCAAAAATCAAAACCAAAATAAAGAAGGAATTAATATTAATAAAAAAAATCAAATTTGCGAAGCTTGTGAATACGTTGAAAGTAAAAAAAAAATTGATTGGGCTGAGCGTGAGTCTAAACTCATTAAGCTATTAGATAAACATAGAAAAAAAAATGGATACGACTGTATTGTTCCAGGGAGTGGTGGAAAAGACAGTGCATATGCTGCACATATATTAAAATATAAATATGATATGAATCCATTGACTGTTACATGGGCTCCACATCTTTATACAAATATAGGATGGGAAAATTTTACTAACTGGATACATGTTGGTGGTTTTGATAATATTTTATTTACACCCAATGGAAAAGTTCATCGTATTCTTACAAAACTAGCTTTTCAAAATTTGTTACATCCTTTTCAACCTTTTATTATAGGTCAAAGAATTATTGGACCTTTAATGGCTCTGAAATTTAATATTCCACTTATTTTTTATGGAGAAAATCAAGCTGAATATGGCAATGCTATTAAAGAAAATGATAAACCAGAAATGGACGAAAGTTTTTTTACAACTTCAAATATTAATGAGATAGTTTTATCTGGGGAGCCGTTAGTAAAAATTATTAAAGATCATAAATTTAAAGTAAATGATTTTAAACCTTATATTCCACCTGAAATTAGAGAAATTAAACAAGCAAAGATTGAGCAAAGATACTTAGGATATTACTTACCATGGGATCCTCAAGAATGTTTTTATTATGCTTCTAAGCATACTGGTTTTAAACCTAATACAGAGAGAACAGAAGGTTCATATTCAAAATATTCCAGCATAGACGATAAAATTGATCCATATCATTATTTTTGTACCTATATAAAATTTGGTATTGGCAGAGCCACATATGATACATCGCAAGAAGTAAGAAATAATAAAATTGATAGAAATGAAGGGGTGAAACTAATTAAAAAATATGATTCCGAATTTCCAAAAAAATATTTTAAAGAATTTTTAAAATATATAGATCATGATGAGAAAAAATTTTGGCAAACAATTGATCAATTTAGATCTCCACACTTATGGAAAAAAAATAAAAATAATAGCTGGTCTTTAAAAAAGAAAATAACTTAACTTAGTTTCTAATTATAAATTATAAAATTTTTAATCAGATTAATTGTAATTTAAACATTGGACATTTGTGGTCTGGTCAATCTACTAATTCATCTAAACTTAAATTATTATTTTTTGCAAGAAATGAAAGTTCTTCATAACTATAGTGAAAGTCTTTAATTGTTGGATTTCTCTCTTTTAAGTGAGCTGAGAATATAATTTTTCCTTTTTAATTTAAATTTTTTTATTCTTTTTTAAACTTATTTCCTTGAATTGTTTTACATTAGAAATATTCCATATTTTTTTACCAACAAGTATATCGATAAATTTTTTGCCACTATTTCCATCTCCAAAAAACATACTTTTTTTAAAACTTATTTTTTTTGAAGAATATTTATTTATCATTTTGATAATTTTATTCTCATTGAAATCTACATTTTTAATAGTTGGAAGTTTAGCTCTATTTAATTGTCTGTCACCAAGATTTATTGTTGGAGTTCCATAATAAGGAGCTTCCATAATGCCTGAGCTTGAATTGCCAATTATAAAATCAGAATATTTAAGTAAAGTTAAATAATATTCAAATCTTAGAGATGGAAAAATTTTTATATTATTTAAATTTAATTTTGAAAACAATTTTAATATGATTTGTGCACCAGGATCGTTATTAGGATAAATTAATACAAAATTCTTTTTACTTCTCTGTAAGCTTCTGAGAAAAATCTTAGTTTGTTGATTTAAATCATCTAATCTATTTGTGTTAGGGTGCAATATAGCTAAAGCATAATTCTTAAATTTGATGTTGTACCTCAATTTAACTTTATCTAATGAAGGAAGATTTTTACTTAATATAATATCAACATCTGGCGAACCTATTATAAATATACTTGATGGATTTTCACCCATTTGTATTAACCTTTTTTTTGCGATTTTATTTGTGACGAAATGAATATTACTAATCTTTGATATTGAATGACGAAATATTTCATCTAGGGTTCCTGAAATTTCACCTCCCTCAATATGAACAATTTTGATATTGTTAATGCAACCGACTATTGAACATGCTAATGATTCTATCCTATCACCATGAACAACTATCAAATCAGGTTTTGTCTTTTTTATGAATTTTTTGAAGCCAAATATTGTATTTGCTAAAATAACATCTGGTTGATCATAATCTTTTTGATTTAAAAAACGTGTAATATTTCTAATTCTATCTTTTTTTATTTGATCATAAGTAGAACCGTATTTTTTAATGTTATGCATTCCGGTTACAAACAACATAACTTTAAAGTTATGATTCTTCTGTAATTTTAAAATAATTGACTTTATTTTTCCATAATCAGCTCGTGTTCCTGTGATGAAAGCTATTTTTTTCATTTTTGAAATTTTAGACTTTTCGTTTTGATATTATAAATCATCAATTTTAAGTTGATTGCCTTTTTTAATATCTTTTTTGGAAATTTTACCTAAAATTTTTTTGTAGTCTTTTACTTTAAAATAACCATTGCCAGGTCTAATAGGGAATATATTATTTTTTGTAAGTTTTTCTCCTTTAGATATATTTTTTACTGCAGCAACTGATGCAAATGCAAATGCAACTGTTTTTGCCTCTTCTTTTAGCTGTTTCTTTTTTCCTTTTTTTGCTTGAAAAATTATCTTAGAGCCTTTGATCAATTCTTTTAATTCAGATGTATCCATGGATGCTTTGACATCCGGGCCCTTAACTTTTTTACTATCAATAAAATGTTTTTCAATTATGCATGCTCCCATTGCAACAGCCCCTAGAGAAGTGTGGATAGTTTCTGTATGATCAGAAAGACCAATCACAGCATCTTTAAAATTTTTTTTAATTTCCAACATTGCCTCTAACCTCACTAGGTGCGGAGGAGTTGGATATATATTTGTACAATGCAGAAGTGCATAAGGATTTCCATATTTTCTAATAATTTTGACTGCTGGCTTTATTGTTTCAATGTTGTTCATTCCAGTACTAAGGATGATTGGTTTTTTATATTTACAAATATACTCTATTAAAGGATAATTATTGCATTCACCTGATCCTATTTTAAATGCGGGAACATCAAATTTTATCAATCTATCTACAGCTTTTCTTGAAAAAGGAGTGCTTATAAAAATCCTATTTTTTTTTTTTATATAATTCATTAATTGTCTCTCGGATTTCTCCGATAGAGAATATTTTTTTATTATATGGAATATAGATTTTTTAGCATTCCCCGGGATTATTTTTTTTGCACATAATGCCATTTCATCATCAATTACATGCGTTTGATGTTTTAGTATTTTGGCCCCAGCTTTGATAGCAAGATCTGCTAAATAAATTGCTTTATCAATAGAACCATGGTGGTTTATACCTAGCTCAGCAATTATTGTTGGTTCAGTTTTTTCTGAAATTTTAATGTTGCCAATTTTTAGAATATTCATTTAATTAAAAATTTTAGAATAAATTAAGTAATATGGATAAATTAGTATTTCAATTTCTTTAAGAATTAAATAAAACTTTTTAAAATATTTCCATCTAAATAAATCGTTGACCCAGATAAATAGCGTATATTATTACTCACAATCGATTTAACAAAATGTCCAATATCTTTAGGATTTCCTATTTTACCTGTGGGTAGAGATTTTTCAAATAATTTCATATTTTTCACTAATTTTTTTGCCCTATTTGTTTTGAAAGGTCCTGGAGCAATGTTTATTACTGAAATATTTTTTTTTGAATAAGAAATACTTAATGACTTTAAGAGGCTACTAAACCCTACCCGTAAAGAAGAGGAAATAATTAGACTTTCGCTAGGTTCTTTTATTATTGAGGAAGATATGTAGAATATATAACCATCATTATTTATTTTAATATTTTGTAAAATAATGCAGTAACCCAAAAACAATTGATTAAAATATTTTATCCAAATTTCTTTAGTAATATTTTTAAACTTAATATTTGGTGGTCCCCCGCTATTCAAAACAAGAACATCAGTCGATTTAAATCTTTTATTAAATTTTTTTACAGAGTCTAGATTAGAAGTATCTATATCTTTAGATGAAAGCGCATATACATTTTTACATGATATTTTTAATTGTTTAGCAATTTCTTTTCCAATTCCTTTAGAGCCACCAAGAACTATTACTTTTTTATCTTTTAATTTTATTGGCATTAAGCTTAATTTTTGTATTTATATTTTTATTTTTTACAAGATAACTAGTCTCTTTAATCATATCTATTAAATTTTTTAATTTATTGAAAAAAATAGCATGATCATTATCAGGATATATCTTCATTTTATTTTTTGTTGGACTTTTTATATAAAAAAAATAAAAATCTGGTTGATAAAAACCAGATAGTATAACTGTGCTTAAATTTTTATAATGATGCCCATAACCTACTGGCAATTGAAATTTTTTTTTAAGAAGTGAAATTCTACTTAAGTTTGTGTCTTTTGGATCATAGGACATACTTGTATAAATTAAATTGACTTTTTTTTTATTTGAAAAATAATTTAAGCAATTTTTAATTTTCCTATCATCTCCTATGGCTAAAGAAATATAAGTATTTTTATTCTTTTTATTAATCTTTTTTAAAAGAGAAAAATTATTAATCGATATTCCTAGAATCTTATAAAAATCAAAATTTACATCTTTTAATTCATCATACGTTTGATTATCACAAACTGCTAAGCCAATTTTTTTTCCTTTTTTATGAGCAAGTTTAAGAGCATTAAAATAAAATTTTTTATTTAAGTAAAAATTTATTTTATTTTTTTTTATCTGAGAATTATAAAATTCTTTTTTATGGATCATAAATGTTAAATTTTGAAATGAAGAACTTAAAAAAAAATTTAATATCTTGTTTGCTTCTCGTATTTTTCCAAAATGATTGATTCCAGCTTCTAAAATAATTTTTGAAATCATAGGAGAAATTATATTTTTAATTTCATTTTTTGTAAAAGTTTCTTTCCTAAAGGAGTTTCAGCCGGAATATTAATTGGAGATTTTTTTCCTAAAAGTAAATTATAGTAAACTGGCTGCAAACCATGACCAGGTCTTATTCTTCTTATGTTATAAATATCAAATTTTTCTCCTTTTTTTATTTTTTTAACTGCAAATATTGATCGCCTAAATGTTTTGCTTTTATTTTCAGATTTAGAACGACTAAAATTATTATTTTTTAATAGATTATATGAATCATCTATCACTTTTCTAAATTCTCTTAATTCTTTTCCTTTCAAAGAAAATTCTATGTCCAAACCCTTTTTTTGATTTTCTAATGCTATATGTTTTTCAATTATTGTTGCACCTTGAGATACAGCTAAAGCTGCAATCAAATTATCTTTTGAATGATCTGATAATCCAACTTCACATTTAAATTTTTGCTTTAAAATTTTAATATTTTTAATATTAAAATCAGAGTTTTTAGAGGGATAATTGCTTACACAATATAATAAAATTATTTTTTTTGATCCATGTTTTTTAGCATGCTTATATGTATTTTCTATTTCTTTTAGTGAAGCCATACCAGTTGAAATTATTATAGTTTTTTTCGTTTTTGCTATTTTTTTTATTAATGGCAAATCTGTCATTTCAAAGGATGAAACTTTATAAAATGGGCAATTTAATTTTTCTAAAAAATCTACTGCTGTCTCATCAAATGGAGTGCTAAAAATTTTAATCTTTTTTTTTTTTGCATAGGAAAAAAGTTCCTGATGCCACTCTAGTGGAGTAAGAGCTTTGTTATATAGATCCCAATAAGTGTAACCTTTCCATAATCCACTCTTAATTTTAAAATATTCTTTTTGTGAATTAATTGTCATTGTATCTGCAGTATAAGTTTGTAATTTAACTGCATCAGCACCATTTTTTTTAGCACAATTTATTAGTTTTTTTGCATGACTTATGGATCCGTTGTGATTTGCAGAAATTTCAGCAATTAAAAAAGGTTTTTTTTTTAACATTAAAAAAATACTATAAATTTTTTAATTTACTTATTAGTTTTGAAATTCTTTGGTCATCTTCATATATTTTAGACAATATTGAAGATGTTTTTTTTGGATTTAATTTTAAGGATAATTTAAGAAGATTCATCCAGTTTACATTATTTTTTGATCTTATCTTTTGAATTTGATTTACTATCTTAATAGATTTATTATAACTATGTTTTTTCATGTCTCTAATCTTACTATACTTTCTTACAGTATTAAATATGTTTTGATTCCAGTTCTTTATGATAGCTGGTAACGATTCTTTTTTATGAAATGTACCCTTGCTAATTTGTTTTTTAAATTTAAAATCTTCATCTATAATTGAATTAATTTTTGAGATAAATAACTGTTCTATCTCTTTAAATAAGAAATTATATGTATTAGAAAATGTTAATTTTTTTTTATTTTTTTTAATATTAAAGTTTATTTTTTTTCTAAAAATTATATCTCCTTCATCAACTTTTTCAGAAACTGTATGAATAGTTATCCCTGAAGTTGTATTGGTTAAAAAAGACCAAACATTTGGATGTGATCCTTTATTATACGGTAGATAAGATAAGTGTAAATTTATTATAGTTTTTTTACAATATTTTATTATTCTTTTATTTATAATATGCCTATATCCGAATGAAATAATTATATCGAATTCACTTGTATCTTTTAAATTTATTGGTCTGCTAATCTGTTTTACAATAGATACTTTTGGATGATTTTTTAATTCTTGTATCAAGCAAGTTCGATTATTTTTATAACCAAGAAATAAAATTTTTTTCATTTGTAAAGAAATATGACAATTTAAAATCGTTAATTACTAATTAATATATTATGTATATCTCAAAAATTTTTTTCAGTGCATAAATCAAGCCAATTGAGCTATTAGTAC
>ENA-UOXV01000608-UOXV01000608.1-marine-metagenome-genome-assembly--contig:-NODE-608-length-51826-cov-9.915822_pt1 | contig 51826 bp, 12 predicted proteins | sample MGYA00238165_ERZ766961 | MGnify/ENA primary metagenome ERZ766961 (study PRJEB28924, sample SAMN03173240) | marine metagenome | biome: Marine; feature: Water; material: Subsurface seawater | place: North... | reverse complement strand
GGAACAGGAGGTTCCGGTATTTGTCGTTCGAATCGTTCATGCTCGTGGGCGCAAATGGGTGCGAATCAAGCGGGGCGAAGCTAAGGAATACCCGGCGGACAGCCACCCCACAGGACCGTACTTTGCCCTTCGCGGCAAGCAACTTGTCGACGCACCCTGTCCTACCGTGTCCCAATCTCCCACAGCAGAAGAAGTTGAAGACCGCCTGCGGGCAGCCTTTCCGCACGCTCCGACCGACAGTCAGGGAGCGCTCATGCACGCGCTCGGGCGGTTCCTTACCAGCCCCCAACCCCGCTGTTGTCTCGTCGTCCGGGGCTACGCCGGAACGGGCAAGACGACCACGATGGCCGCCCTCGTCAGGGTCCTGCGCGACCTGCGCAGACCGGCAGAGCTTCTCGCACCGACCGGCCGCGCCGCCCAAGTGATGGGCCGCTATGCCGGCCTCCAAGCCAGTACCATCCACCGCCGCATCTACCTGCGCAAACCCACTGCCGACGGCGGCACATCGGCCACCATCGCTCCTTACACCCGCAAAGGCGCGGTCTTCATCGTCGACGAGGCCTCCATGATCGGGCGCGACAGCGGCCTCCGCCAATCGGGCGCCGCCGGCACAGGGTTCCGCTACCGCGACCTCCTCTCCGACCTCTTCGAATTCTGCCTCCAAGCCCCCGGCAGCCGCATCATCCTCGTCGGCGACGACGCCCAGCTGCCTCCGGTCGGCAGCCCGATTTCACCCGCCCTCGACGGCCCCAAGCTGGCCCGCGAGTTCGACCTCACCCTCGCCGAGCGCACCCTCGACGACGTCGTCCGCCAAGAACTCGACAGCGGCATCCTGGCCAACGCCCACGCCCTGCGTCAGGACATCGCCCTCGCCAAGGACCTCCCCGAAGACGTCAAGGCCCCGCTCCCCCAATTCACCAGCGCCCCCTACCCGGACCTCCACATCGTCACCGGCAACGACCTCGCCGAACTGCTCGACGACCTCCACCACCGCCACGGCGAGCAGGACGTCGTGATCATCACACGGTCCAACAAAAGGGCCAACGATTTCAACGAGCAGATCCGCCGCCGCATCCTCTGGCGCGAGGAAGAAATCGACGCCGGCGACCGCCTCATGGTGGTCCGCAACAATTACCACTGGCTCAAAGAAAACGACGCTTACCCCACCGACCTCATCGCCAACGGCGACACCCTTGTGGTCCAAAAAATCGTGCGCCGTTTCGAACGCTACGGCCTGCGCTACGCCACGGCCGATCTGAAAATGGAGGACTTCCCCGACGCCCCGAGCTTCGAAGCCGCCATCATGCTGGACGCCCTCCACGTCGATGGCCCCAGCCTGCCTGGCGCCCGCATGAAGACGCTCTTCGAAGACGTCATGCTCGACTACAGCCACCTCGGCAGCAAGCGCAAAATCGCCCAAGCCGCCAAGCAGGATCCGTGCACCCAAGCCCTCCAAGTCAAATTCGCGTACGCCGTCACCGCCCACAAGAGCCAAGGCGGCCAATGGCCCGCTATCGTCGTCGACCAGGGCTACCTCACCGAGGAGATGGTCGACCTCGAATGGCTGCGCTGGCTCTACACAGCCCTCACCCGCGCCCAAGAGGAGGCCCACCTCCTCAACTTCCACCCCCGCTTCCTCACTTCCCCCAACGACGAATAGGAACCACATTATCAATACTTAACCCGGACATAAACATACTTAAGGTTTTATAAAAGCAATTGGTCACATTTACAGCCCAAACCTCTTGCCATGCGCCTCCTCACGCTGCTCCTCGGCTGCCTCCTCATCAGCACGCCCCTCTTCGCCCAACTCCCCTCCTACGTCCCCACCGACGGCCTCGTCGCCTGGTTTCCTCTTGACGGTGATGCCTCCGACGTCGGCCCCAACAACATCGGGCACGATTACTTCTCCGCCACCGCAACCACCAACCGCCTCGGTGAAGCGGGATCGGCACTCCTCTTCAACGGAACCAACGACTGGATTCAAGGCGACAGTGAACTGTTCCCACAAGACGACCGCACCATCGCATTTTGGGCCAAGTTCCTCCAAAACGGAACCGAACTCTGGATGACTGGATATGGTGGTGGCCCCATCGGGTATAGCACGATCATCTACGCCAACTCTAGCCAGTGCAACGTCTTCAATGCCCTCGGTCACTCCGAACATGGTTGCCAAGGGACTTTTCAAGTCCCCTACTCTTCCATCCCCGATGATCAATGGGTCCACATTGCAATGACGTCCAATCCGAGCACAGCCCGGTTCTACATCAATGGCGTGGAACAATCCTCTCGGGCTGGACTCGGAGAAGTCATCACATCCGGAGCCCACTATTACATCGGTGCTTCTCCTTCCTACAACGGCGTGGACATCCTTAGCACCGGAAGCTTTACAGGAAGCATGGACGACATCGGGTTCTGGAACCGGGCCCTCACACCTGCCGAAATCCTCGCGCTCGCCACTGCTGATGCCATTCTTGGATGCACCGATGCTTCGGCGTGCAACTACGATTCTAATGCAAATTTAGATGATGGCTCATGCGCCACCCCCGCATGCGACGATCCTCAGGCTTGCAATTATGAGGCCAATTCCATTTGCGGAGGAGGGGATTGCAGCTATTGCCCACAATTACCCGCGGACATTCCGACCGATGGCCTCGTCGCCTGGTTTCCTCTTGACGGTGATGCCTCCGACGTCGGCCCAAACAACATCGGGCACGACTACTTCTCCGCCACCGCAACCACCAACCGCTTCGGCGAAGCGGCATCGGCACTCCTCTTCAACGGAACCAACGACTGGATTCAAGGCGACAGTGAACTGTTCCCACAAGACGACCGCACCATCGCATTTTGGGCCAAGTTCCTCCAAAACGGAACCGAACTCTGGATGACTGGATATGGTGGTGGCCCCATCGGGTATAGCACGATCATCTACGCCAACTCTAGCCAGTGCAACGTCTTCAATGCCCTCGGTCACTCCGAACATGGTTGCCAAGGGACTTTTCAAGTCCCCTACTCTTCCATCCCCGATGATCAATGGGTCCACATTGCAATGACGTCCAATCCGAGCACAGCCCGGTTCTACATCAATGGCGTGGAACAATCCTCTCGGGCTGGACTCGGAGAAGTCATCACATCCGGAGCCCACTATTACATCGGTGCTTCTCCTTCCTACAACGGCGTGGACATCCTTAGCACCGGAAGCTTTACAGGAAGCATGGACGACATCGGGTTCTGGAACCGGGCCCTCACACCTGCCGAAATCCTCGCGCTCGCCAGCCTGGTTCCAATCCCCGGATGCACGGACGCCACGGCATGCAACTACAACCCCAATGCCACTCAGTACGATGGCAGTTGTGACTACTGCAACTGCCTGCAGCCGCCAACTGCGGTGGCTGGATTTGGCACCAACTACCTCTTGGCGTCGGATGGCATCTTGACGGGTTGGGGCGCCAACAACATGGACCAGACCACCATTCCAACCGACCTGCCTCGCATCATCAAGGCCGATGCCGCGGAAGAGTATGTGATCTGGCTTGACGAGGACCAGAATGTGACCATCCAAGGTGGCAATGGCCCCTACAGCAATAGCGTTCCAGCTGGCCTTCAGGGCATCGATGTGGCCGCTGGCCGGCACCACATGGTCGTCGTCAAGACCGATGGAAGTCTGCTGAGCCTGGGCGCCAACTATACCGGTCTCCAAAACGAACCCGAAGTCAACAATGCCATCCAAGGCGCAGCCGGATGGTATCACAACGCCGCGGTGCTCGATGACGGCACCGTCGTAGGATGGGGCGACAACTGGGCCGCCCCTGCCAATCCCGTGACGAATGCTGTGGCCATCGACGCCGGTGTGGACCACACGCTGGTTCTCAAGGACGACTTCACCATCGAAGAATGGGGCAACAACATCAATTCCTCCAGCGCTTGGAGCGGGCTCACCAACGTGGTGGACATCGCGGCCGGAGGACATGGCTCTCTGGCGATCATGAGCGATGGCTCGATGCGCGCTTGGAGCGCCACGGACGGCAGCATTATCTATGAAAGCGAACCCGGCGATTTTGTACTCGACGCTGACATCGATTGGGGGTCAATGATCGTCATGTTCGAGGATGGCAGCCTCGAGACCAGCTTGACACCGCCTTCAGGCGCTTCGGCCTTCAGCGAGAATTGGGACGGGTGTGGTCTGTGTCCCAGTGATGCAGACAATGATGGCATTTGCAACGCGCAGGATGACGCCTGCTACATCAACGCCAACCTGCCGGTTTTCTCTGGCATCTCCGTGATGAGCGGAGCCTCAGGACTGGATGCGGCCGATGCCCTGTTGGCTCTCGATCTCAGCGGAGGCAATCCGGTCAGCTTGCTCCTGACAGGGCTCAATGGCGCCGCATCCTTGACACTCCAACTGCCCGACGGCCTAGATGAAGTACCATCAGGCTTCTACACAGCCACCGTGCTCGACGCTTCCGGCTGCCCGGCTGTGGGTTCGGCTCCCGGCGGCTCGACAGAAGGCGTGGAACCTGTAGACTTCATCGTCGTTGTCCCCTATGACCAGTGCTGCGGCTCTTGCGGCGTTTACGACACTGACCTCGATGGCATCTGTGATGACATCGACAACTGCACCGATCGCACCGCTCCGAATTTCAATGACCCAGCCAACACCATCTGTGGATGCTCAGATCCTGTTGAATATCAAGGGTATTCCTACGACGTCGTCCCGGTAGGCGACCAGTGCTGGTTCGCGGAAAACCTCCGAATCGAGAGCTATCGCAATGGAGACCCCATTCCCCAATATGAAGTTGATGGAGACTGGGCCAGCGCCCATCAAGCTTCGGAGGGGGCATGGTGCCACCCGAATGGCGATGCCAGCAAATCTTCCAGTTATGGCCACCTCTACAATCACTGGTTGATCATGGATGGCCGCGAAGTGTGTCCGAATGGATGGCATGTGCCCTCTGACGCAGAGTTCATTGACCTCGAAATGTTCATGGGTATGTCCCTCGAAACCGCCCTTCAAACCGACTGGAGAGGAACCGATCAAGGCACCCGACTCAAGGCCTCTCCTTCCTCCATCGTGCCTTGGGATGGAACAGATGAAGTTGGATTCAGATGGGTCCAAGGCGGATGGCGACACGTTTCAGGCTCCTACGGCTACGTCGACGATCTGGGCTTGCTCATGTTCTCACCATCGGCCGAATCCGGTAGTGCCACCTATGGTATCCGGCAAGCCGGCAACCAATTCCAGCCGGGCGGTCTCGTACGCTCATTCGGCGGCAACGCAGGGGATGGCCGCAGCCTCCGCTGCGTCAAGAACTGAATTCCGCCACCATGCGCCACTTCCTGCTCCCCTTCGCCCTGCTCCTGAGCATCAGCCTCGCCGCCCAAGTCCCTCCCCACATTCCTACAAATGGCCTTGTGGCTTGATACGGATTGGAGTCCGATGCCCTCGATGGCTCCGGAAACGGCAACAACCTTACCACAGCAGGCAATCCCCAATGGTTAAGCTCAGATGGCCAAGGGTATGCCGACCTCGATGGAAATGGTGACTTCTTCTTCAACGACGACCCGTCATTCCCCGTCCTCAATGAGATTTTCGTGTCGTGCTGGGTGCGAATCGATGCGTTCGGATCAGGAGGCGGATCCAACCTCAAGCCCATCATTAGCAAATGGAACTCTTCAGGCGCCGGGGAAAACAGCTTCATCATCTACGAGAGCGACAACAACATTCGCTGGGTCTCAGATTACGAATCAAATACCAATCCTACATTCAGTTACCAGCACAATTGGCCTGCTGGTGAATGGCACCACATCGGGGCCTATTATGGCGATTCATTGAAACTGTTCATTGATGGCAACTGTGTCTCGGAAGGCATCAATGTCTCCCAATTCGACAACTCCAACTCCAACTTCCGCATTGGCGATTGGTACAGCAGCATCAGCTCCAACTATTCCACTTTGGATGGGGGCATTCGTTCCGTCGGGATTTGGAACAGAGGACTGAGTGCGTTAGAGGCCCAATCGCTCTTCACTGAAATACCCCCCGTCGCTGGATGTATGGAAGAGAACGCATGCAACTACAATACCGAGGCTGATCTGGACAATGGAAGTTGCATCCCGTCTGGCTGCATGGAGGAAGGGGCGTGCAACTACAATGCGGCGGCGGAGTGTGAGGGCGAGGCTTGTGACTACAGTTGCTGCCCGGGGCCGGGTTGCTGTGGGGCGGGGACGCATTGGGATGCCAACTTGGCCACCTGTGTCGTGGACGTGCCGGATGCGGTTGATGCGGCTTGTACGCTGATGAACTTTCAGGATTTGGCGAGCGGTTACGCCGCCCTTGTCGAACAGAATGCCGCACTGGACAGCCTCCTGTCTGCTTGTGAGGGAGGGGAGCCAGCAAATGCGTCAGGTCCCTGCGCCGGCCAAGATCATGTCACCTACCACGGCTACGAATACGCCATCGTCGAGATTGGCGACCAATGCTGGTTTGCTGAAAACCTGAGAGCGGATTCCTATGCAGACGGTAGTGCATTGGACCCTACCCATTACGCAGCATTCAACAACGCTCCGACCAACATCGACAGCTACGGCTTGCTCTACAAAGGCGCCACGATAACGGATTCCCGCAACCTGTGCCCAACCGATTGGCACATCAGTACACTGTATGACTGGCAATTACTTGAAGACCATGCGGCGGCCAATGGACACTCCGGAGCGGAAGCTGCAGCCCTGAAATCCACCTCTGGTTGGAGCACCACGGGGAATGGTTCAGACGCTTTCGGATTCAACGCCACGCCTGGAGGGTTCCATTACAACCCCATCCATCCCTACTGGGGTGAATTCGCCCATTCGCTGACCAGCGGCTACTGGTGGACATCGACCCCCCACAGCGCGGGACGATCCTACGCTTGGACCATCCAGGCCGAGAATTTGACTCCGGATTACCCCCTGAGCAATGGCCTTTCCGTGCGGTGCGTGAAGGAATGAGGGCTGGCGTTGGGAGCGGTGGTGGACCTCGTGGGGCGGGGAGTTGAAGGGGTGGCGTAGTTTGGGGGCATGAGTTTGGAGGAGTTCCTTTCGTTTTTTGAGGCGATGCCGGCCTGGCAGAAGCTGGGGTGGATCGTCGTGTGCATGTCGGCCAACCTCATCGTGGAGTCGGTGCGGCCGCTGTTCCGCGGCGGGTTCCGCAGTTGGAAGCACACCCGCACCAATTTGACTTTCCTGGCCACCACCATGGTGATCAACGTGGCCTTTGGGGCGGCGGCCGTGGGGCTGTTCGAGTGGACGGCGGCGACCGGGTTTGGGCTGCTGCATTGGGTGACCATGCCGCTGTGGCTGCAGCTGCTGGTGACGGTGATGACGCTGGACCTCATTGCCCAGTACACCGTCCACTATCTGCTGCACAACTGGAAGTGGATGTGGCGGCTGCACATGGTGCACCACAGCGACACCCACGTGGACGTGACGACCGGGACGCGCCACCACCCCATCGACTTCATCTGCCGCGAGACCTTTGCGCTCATCGGCGTGATCGTGACGGGGGCGCCGGTGGCGTTCTATGGCTTCTACCGCATCGTGACCGTCTTCTTCACCTACTGGAACCACAGCAATGTGTCGCTGCCGCTGGGGTTGGACAAGGCGCTGAGCTGGATCGTGGTGACACCCAACCTCCACAAGTTCCACCACCACCACGAAGTGCCGTGGACGGACCGCAACTACGGCAACGTGCTGAGCATCTGGGACCGGCTGTTCGGGACCTTCGTGTATGGCGACACCGCCGATGTGGTCTATGGACTCGACATCACCGACCCGGCGCAGAGCGACAACGTGAAGTACCAGATGGGGCTGCCGTTCAACCAGAGCGTGCCGACCTCCTCGACCCTCAAGGGGAGCTGAATCAGGCCCGGGAGGACCGCTCGGCACCGCGGTGGGGGCGCTGGCCCAACCACACGATAGCCACAAAAAACAGATAGAAGGCCAAGAAGGCCAAGGCACCAGGGATGTCTTCGGCGGTCAGCACGGCGGAGCGGGTCATGAGCCACAGTGTCAACCGAAAGACAGCCGTCGCAAAAGCGGCGACCACAAAAGCAAAGACCGAAGATGAAAGCCTTATCCGAAGCATGGAAACCTGAAAGTACCCTTCTGCGTAGAGGGGGCGCATGACCGAAATCACCCCTGAAGCGTGATTTTCGTCAACCCTTGGATAACGTGATCGTTTAAAGATGCATCCTACACGACTGCCCCTCTATTTTTATGCCATGACGAAAATGCCATCGCTTCGGCGATTTCTTGTTCTTGGGCTCCTGGCGGCGGCCAACCTGGCTCGGGCACAGGATCCAGTGACGCAATTCCAGATGTTTGGCCATTTCACAGCCAACGTGGAACTCGAAAACGATGAGCAATTCAGTGAGCTCAGCATGGGCGAGCACGACTTCTTTGTCCAAAGCAAGGTCACACCGCGCATCTCTTTTCTCAGTGAAACCATTGTCGCTCCTGTCTCTGACGACCATCATGGCGGTGCTGACTTCAGGGTGAGCATAGAGCGCGCCAGGCTCAAATATCAATACCGCGAGTGGCTCTCTGTCATCGTCGGAAAGATGCATACCCCGGTCAATTACTGGAATGACGTTTACCACCACGGCAGACTGTTTTTTCCTACGATTGACCGTCCCCGCGCATTTGGTTCCCACGTGCCCATCCACACGTTGGGATTGCGGTTGCAAGGCCAGAACATTGGCAAGCTCAAATTCGGTTATGACCTGGTCATAGGAAATGGGATGAGTGCCAACGACATCAGCGACAACAACTTCCAGAAATCGGTGACCGCAGCCGTGCACATCAAACCGGAAAAGCAGACGCGCATCAGCATCAGCGCTTACCGGGATGTCTTGTTTGAGAACAAGGTAGGGTCGCACTCCGGTCATGCCAGTAGCGGTCACTTGACGATGGGAGAAGAGGGTTGGCTTCCTGTCGATCTCGACTACGAGTTGTACTGTTTCAGCCTCTACCGCAACAAAGGGAAGTGGGAAATTCTAACAGAGTTCACACTCAACCGCACAAAACTGGCGTCAAGCAATGATGCAGAGCTCATCGCGAGTCTGGGCAATCCCGATGCCACCGCAAACACCACGACTTACCTCTATGCTGGTCGGAAATTGGGCAACCGCAACAGCCTCTATGTTTTGGGTGACAGGATCCGAACACAAACGCAGGACTTTCACATGAAATCCAACGATTTGCTCAAGGTGGGCATCGGGTGGCAACATGAATTCAGTGCGTTGGTGAAAACGCAAATTCAAGCAGAACGCTACACCGGACGGGATGGTTTTGAAATTCCTGCCGATGACAAGTGGGAATTGAAAGTGCGTCTGGCTTATTGCCTCTACTGATGGCAATGCGGTGTTTCATCATACTTCTGGCTTTGGGGTGGAATGGTGCCCTATTTGCGCAAATGGGCACTCCCGTTGGGAATGACCTGGACCCTGTCCCCCTGACGGAGACGGAACTCAAGGAAATCTTCTTGGGCAACAAATCCATCTGGGACAACAACAATCCTGTCACCGTCGTCTTGACCTCGAGCGACTCTGAAGGATTCGCCAAGGTGGCGGGTTGGGCGCTGGAAGCGGGTGCTTTTGAATTCCAAAAACACTGGCTTTCCATCGTCTTTCAGGGCAGGGCCAATGCCCCGGTATTCCTGAACTCAGAAGAGGAAGTGCTGGCCTATATCCGCGGCCACAAGGGCGCCATTGGCTTGTTGTACACATTGCCAGTTCCCCCTGAACTGACCGTAGAGACGCCATGAAATTCCTCAATTCCATCATCGCCCGGATCTGGGGGCCATTTGGATTGATGGCGGTCTCTTTGTTGCTGCTTGTCGGGATCTACATCCCCAATCAGCAGAAAGGAACGCTCAGGGAATTTCAATCAGCCGAGCTGAAAGAGCTGGTCAAATCCATGGCCATCAATATCAGCGTCGCCGGCAAGTATGACGACTGGACGAGACTCACGGAAATATTCGCCGACATCAGCGAAAGGCCAAGTCTCGAGTTTGCTGTTCTGCTGCTCGAGTTCAATGGAAAAGAAACGCTGGTCGCATCAAACCCTCCCAATGTGAGCATGGAGGCTGTCCGCATTGCGCGCAGCAACGATCTTTTTGTGGAGGCCCCCATCGAAGGCGGCATCTTTCAAGGCAAGGTCGTCATCTTGGGATCCGAAGCCTTTTTGAGCAGCGAAACGGCACGGTTGAACTTCCCACTCGTGGTGGCGATGGCGTTGGTCATTACTGCGGTCATTCTGCTCTATTTCTTTTTCTTGAGAGGTGTGGCTCTTCCGCTGCAGGCTGTGCAGGGCGCAGCCGAGCGCATTCGGGAGGGTGACCTCTCAAAACCAGTGGACATCGACACCAACATTCGGGAACTAAAATCAATGAACATGGCCCTCGACGGCCTGCGCAACGGATTGCTCGAACAGCGCAACACCAACCTGGCCCTGACCAAGGGCATGGAAAATGAAATCCAGCGACAAACCAAAGACCTGCGCAAAACACTGGATGAATTGCAAGACAGCAGGAACCTGTTTGGCAACATCATCGAATCCGCGCTTGACGCCATGGTCATCGCCGATGGCCAAAGCCGCATCGTCGAATGGAACCGCAAGGCAGAGCAGATTTTTGGCTGGAGCCGTGAAGAAGCCCTTGGCCAGAAATTGACCAAACTCATCATTCCCCAAATACACCGGGACAACCATGACAAAGGCATGTCCAACTATCACGCTACCGGACAGGGACCCGCGCTCAATAACCTCTTCGAGACCCAAGCCCTCCGCAGAGACGGAACAACCTTTGACATCGAGCTCTATATCACAACGGTCAAAATCGGCAAGGAAGAAGTGTTTTCCAGCTTCATCCGAGACATCACCGCCGCCAAACAAATGAGCCAAGACCTGGAGCGGCAAAGGGAGCTGAATTCAGCGCTCCTCAACGGTCTCCCTATGCTGATTACGCTCAAGGACGAAGACCTCAGGTACACGTTCGTCAATGACAGCGCCCTGAAAGAACTCAAACAAAACCGATCTGACATGATCGGAAAACGTGAAAACGAAGTATTTGACACCGATTGGGTCGAAGACTCGATGAAACGCGACCGCGCCGTATGGAATGGTGAAACCGACTCGGCAGAAGAAAAAACATTGACTCGCGGCGGCGTCAGCTCACATTTCCTCATTGGACGCTACCTCATTTCTGTGGGCAAGGAGAATCCGACTTCCTATCTCCTCACCTATGGATTTGACATCTCCACACTCAAAGCGGTCCAAAGAGAATTGGAGTCTGCTCTGAGTACGAAAAACGAATTCTTGGCCACCGTGAGCCACGAAATTCGGACCCCTTTGCACAGCATCATCGTATTGTCCGAACTGCTCAACCAGCATGACCGCATCGACGAACGCGACGAGTTCTCTCAGAACATCCGCTCGTCATCCAGGCACCTGCTCAACATGGTCAACGACATCCTCGACTTCTCCAAAGCCAGTGCCCAACGCTTGGAGCTGGCGCCTGCGGACATGGATGTCACTGAATTCACAGACGGGCTCATCAGGGTGGACAAAGACCAAAGGTCATCCGAAGTCTCCTTTATCAAGGACATTCAAGGGTGCGAGGGTGTGACGGTCCACGCCGACCAAACACGACTCAACCAAGTCCTGCAGAACCTGCTATCCAACGCCTTCAAGTTCACTGAAAAAGGAGAAGTCAAACTTCAAATTATCGGCGTCCGAAAGAACGACACTTTCAGTATGAAATTTGCAGTTTCCGATACGGGGATAGGGATTTCAAATGAAAACAAGAAAAAAGTCCTCAACGCCTTCGAACAAGGGAATTCAGGAATAGCTCGCAAATTCGGGGGAACCGGATTGGGGCTGGGCATTGTTTCGAAGCTCCTCCAGCTGATGGACAGCGAACTCGTGTTGGAAAGTCAACTGAATGAAGGCACCACATTCCGATTTGAGGTGTCCTTCCCACTGATCAAGCAACAGGCCTCAGCCTCACCGACAGCGCACACAGGACCGCCCACTTTTCAAAGCATCAAAATGCTCTATGTGGAAGACATGCACCCCAACCAAATGGTCATGAAGGCCATGTGCAAACCATGGAACGTGGACCTGACCATCGCATCTTCAGGCCAAGAGGCCATTGAGCGCTGCAAACAAGAGTCATTCGACGTCGTCCTGCTGGATATTCAAATGCCTGAAATGGATGGAATCGAGGCCATCAAAGTCTTGCAAACCATCGACAACTTCATGGACAACACCCCTGTTCATGCCTTTACTGCACATGCGGAAAGCGAAGACTACGAGCGCTTTCTCAACCTTGGATTTTCTGGAGTTTTGACCAAACCCCTGACACCTGATCAGCTCCGTGAATTCCTGCTTACGCACCTCAAACATGAGCACAGCGACCGCCATTGAATTCTCACCTGATTATTTCAAAGTCATCTTCACAGACGACCCCGCCGAGTGGATGGAGTTCATCCAAGTCAACCTCCGCACATTCAAGGAGGGACTTGACCGAATCCAGGAGGCCGCAGCAGCTGAGGACATCGACACCGTTTCTGAAGTCAGACATGCATTGGGGCCCTCCATGAAACAATGGGGCACCGTGACCCTTGAACGACAAATGATGGCACTTACGGGTGACAACCTTACCGAGCAGTGGCCCCTCATTGAACCTGAATTCAAAGCCTTGATTTCGGCCTTGGAGCAGCTGAAATAAAAAAGGGCCCGAGGGCCCTTTCTTATTACCATACACTTCGGTTAGAAAATCAAGACATCTGGGCCTTGAGATCGCCGTCGATCGCATCGAGGAAATCCTCAGTGGTCAGCCAATGGTCATCGGTCATGTCCTTGCCGTGAATCAACAGGGCGAGGTCCTTGGTCATCCGGCCACTTTCCACCACATCGATGCACACCTGCTCGAGGGTCTGCGCAAACGAACGGAGCGCATCATTGCCATCCAACTTCCCACGGAAATCCAAACCGCGGGTCCAAGCAAAAATGCTGGCAATGGGGTTGGTCGACGTCTTGTTGCCCTGCTGGTGCTGGCGGTAGTGACGCGTGACCGTTCCATGTGCAGCCTCGGCCTCCATGGTCTTGCCGTCGGGTGTCACCAGTGTAGAGGTCATCAAACCGAGTGAGCCAAAGCCCTGTGCCACGGTATCGGACTGCACGTCGCCGTCGTAGTTCTTGCACGCCCAAACGAACCCGCCGTTCCACTTCATCGCCGCAGCGACCATGTCGTCAATCAGGCGGTGCTCATAGGTAATGCCCGCTGCCTCAAACTTGCCTTTGAACTCTGCGTCAAACACCTCTTGGAAGATGTCCTTGAAGCGGCCGTCATAAGCCTTGAGGATGGTGTTCTTGGTCGAGAGGTACAGCGGCCAACCTTTGGCCAGCGCCTGGTTCATGCAGCTGCGCGCAAAACCGTGGATGCTCTCGTCGGTGTTGTACATGCTCATGGCCACACCACCGCCTTCAAAATTGTAGACTTCCCATTCGGTGGCTTCTCCCCCGCCCTCTGGCGTAAAGGTCATGGTCAGCTTGCCTTTGCCTTTGATCACCGCATCGGTGGCCTTGTACTGGTCGCCAAAAGCGTGGCGTCCAATGCAAATGGGCTGCGTCCATCCCGGCACCAGGCGCGGGACATTCTTCATGATGATGGGCTCGCGAAAAACCGTACCACCGATGATGTTCCGCAATGTCCCGTTGGGGCTGCGCCACATCTTCTTCAGGCCGAACTCCTCCACCCGCTGCTCGTCTGGCGTGATGGTGGCACACTTGATGCCCACGCTGTGCTTCTTGATCGCTTCGGCTGCGTCGACCGTGATCTGGTCGTCCGTCTCGTCGCGCTTCTCGATGCCCAGATCGTAATAGAGCAACTCGATGTCGAGGTACGGCAGAATGAGGCGATCCTTGATGAATTGCCAAATGATGCGGGTCATCTCATCGCCGTCGAGCTCGACGACAGGGTTATGGACCTTGATCTTTTCCATGTCTCTTGTTGGTATGCGTCGGCCCTGTGTGTAGAACCGACGGGGCGCGAAAGTACTGCCGAGCCCAAGGGTCGGTCAAATCGTGTCCCAAATACACCTTTTGGGGGCAGTCCTCAATCAGGCGAGCTCGCGCTCGGAGAAGTAGAAGCTGCCTTCGATGGCCGCGTTCTCGTCGCTGTCGCTGCCGTGAACGGCATTGGCGGCAATGCTCTCTGCGAAGTCTGCGCGGATGGTTCCAGGCGCAGCTTCAGCGGGGTTCGTGGCACCAATCAGCGTCCGGAAATCAGCAACGGCATTGTCCTTTTCAAGGATGGCCGCCACGATGGGGCCACTGCTCATGTACTCGGTGAGCTCACCAAAGAAGGGGCGCTCGCTGTGCACCGCATAGAATGCCTGTGCGTCGGCGAGCGTGAGCTGGGTCCACTTCATCGCCTTGATGGTGAATCCGTTCTCGATGATCCGGTCAATGATTTTGCCGGTGTGACCAGCGCCGGTAGCGTCCGGCTTGATCATGGTAAAGGTGCGGTTGGTGGCCATGGTCTCTTATTGTAATGGGCGATTTCGCCGTGCAAAAATAGGGGTTTCCTCACAGCCATTTCCTAGGTCCAGGGAAGGGCATGAAATGCGCATGGCCTTTCCGACAAGCCCCTTCATTCCAAAATCACCCCTTCAATCAAGATTGAACGCGCTTTCTGGATTTTATAGGGTCCGCTCTAAAAAAGGTAGAGGCACAATCAAAAAAATAAGCGTAATAAAGTATAACACAAGACGTAAGAGCGGAAAACAGCATTACGGAAAATGGTTTTGCATTCGTTTCAAAAAGACCATAAACCAATTAATATATGATTATGAATCACTGAACATAGAAAATGTTGAATAGAAAGTTTATTGTGCAACAGCCAAACCCAAAAAGGGGCCAGTAGCAACAAACGATTGTTAATCCTGCGGGCTCGAAAATTACCTTAGAAGCAACCGAATCATCATGCGAATCCTTGCCCGTTTGCTCCATCTCACCGCGAGCTGCTGTCTGTTTTTCTGCGGCACGACCGCCTTCTCCCAAGGCCAGTATTTGGTTCAAGTTCCCCCCATGGAAGTGGGCGGACAAGCATCTGGTACATTCACCATACCGTGGTCCACTTCATTCCCGCTCTCCCCGGACGTGTCCTTCACAGTGTTGAGTGACAACGCCGGTGCACTGGATAGCCTGATGTGCTGTCAATTCAGTTTTACCTACGCATCCTTTGATATGGCCATAGACGGTGACGGCCTTGCTTCTGGGGGATATACAGAACTGAATTGGTCATTAAACGGTTTGCAATTTCCAGCGGAGACATTCTGGGTGGAGTACAACCGTGGCGGAACGGCGTTGGGCTCGATTCAATTTACCATGAACCCCTTCATCATCCCGGAATTGCCGGCCATCAGCATCGCAACAGATGAAGAGACTGCGGGCAGTGGGTCGGGCTACATCGGCTCTTACGGCGGCAACAACATGCCTTACATCGCCGCCAACACCTGTCCCTCTTGGCTCAACCTCTCCGGAAGTGTAGAGGCGAATGAAGTCACCTTTCAAGCCACACCGAGTTACAACCAATACGGTTCGGGTTCTTGCCAATACCAGGCCAATTTCTCAGGGCTCACCACGCCCGTCCTGGGCACCTTGGTGTATGACGTCGCCCCTGTCGACGACCCCCATTACATCTCCGTGTCGAGCTCTACAAGTGGACTTTCTTACTACCCTGGAGACTCGACGTCCCAGCAGACGACACCCATGGCTTCCACGAGCCTTGGCCCGAATGAACCCTGCGCATTCTACCTGTATGTCAGCGACAGTGACACCATCGACTTCATCAACATCAGCTCCCCCCTTTCTGGCACTTTGACCGGTGGCATCAGTTATAATTACCCCCAATCTGCGAGCTACAACTACACCTTCACCCCCGATCCTGGATTTACAGGTTCGGTCTCTATGGAAGTCTCCTATTCGGACATCCTCGGAAACGACGGTGTGCTTTTCATCGAACTCACTTACGTGCCGAGCCATGTTTTCCAGCCTGCAGAAGGCACAGACATCGACATCGTCATCAACGAGGACGAGAGCGACACATTGGATTTCATCGCCCGGGATGAGCAGGGCCTGCTGCCTCCGCTCGCAGGGGATGACATCAAGCAAGGGCAATTGCTGTTCCAGTATCAATACCTCTCAACGGCCATGACAGGATGGAACCCCGAAGATTATTACAACGCGGACAACGAAGGCATTTCCGCACCCTACCCCTACACCCACACCTATGACTTCACCAACAACCTTTTCGCCAACAACTACTCTAGCAATTCCGCTGCTCAGATCTACGGTTACTTCCGGCCTCAAGAAACGGGAGAGTACAATTTCAGCGTCACCTCAGGATGGGGTTGCAACCTCTTGATCGGCGGCGACACCGTTCTGACCAGTGCCACGGGCATGGGAGTGCATGGCGAATTGACCGGCACCGTGAATATGACCGCGGGAGAAATCTACCCCATCCGCTTGCGCTCATGGAGGTTCAGTTCGGCAGGGACCCTCTCGTTGAATTGGAAAAAGCCCTCGGATACGGAATGGGGCATGGATGCTGATGAGGTCTCTGCCGGACGGCATTTCCCCACCCCAAGCGGCGCCGGTTACTGCTACATCTCGAACTTCCAGATGGGCAACCAATACCTGATGGATTTCACCTTGAATTGCACGAGCGAAGCCAACACGCACACAGCCGGTCAGCCCGAACCCTTCGAGGTCGACATCATGAACAGGGCCACCCAATGGATCGGCACCAGCCAACCAACCGCCATCTCCATCAATGGTGCCCTGTCCCCATTGGGTGCAGATACCACACTTTTCTCCGCAGATGGAACCACCCAATCGGTGACCGTGGAAATGGACTGGTTCGGTAATGTTTCACCAATCCAGGCCCCGACTGTCATGCAGACCTTCACCATGACCCTCTTCACCGATGCCTTTGGGAACGAAACAAACTGGAACCTGGTCAATGCGAATGGCCAAGCGGTCATGTCCGGATCCAATTTCCAAAGCAATACCAGCTACACAACATCGGAGGTGCTGCCCAGTGGATGCTATACGCTCACCATCAATGACACCTATGGAGACGGCATGACTACCGGCAACTATTCACTGGAGGTCGACGGCACGGTCATGGCGGCCGGATCAGGGTATGATTTCACCTACCAAGACCAAACGACCTTTTGCTCGGACGGCTCCACACCATCGAACAGCCCCGACACTTATCCGGGAGACATGGAAATGGCGCTCTGTGCTCCGGATGGAGCCTGCTACACCATCGGGGGACATGTCCAGAGGCCCTCGTACACCATGGGCAGCCTCCCGGCATCCAATTTGGATGGTGGCTCCGGAGTCGTGGATTGTCCCTACATGGATTTCGACCCCTATTTGTGTGAACTTTGCGATGCGTCCAATCCCTCTGGGATGTTCAATGATGATGAATGCAACCTGTATGGAGGGACGCCTTTCAACGCCCCAGATTATTGCGACCCAACACATCCTTCCTACAGTTCAATCCTGTGTGAATATTGCGATGAAAACGCGCCGGCCTTCGACTCCTTCATGTGTGAGTTAGAAGGTGGAATTCCATTCGAGGGAGCCAGCGGTGGCGATCCTGACCTTGCTTATCCGCTGAACGTGGGAACGCCCATTCTGCAAGGGTCACAAAACGCGAATCAACTGGTGGAGCTCGGCTTTTCTTTCTCTTTTTATGGTCAGGATTATCAACAAATCACAGTGTCTACCCATGGCGTTGTTTACCTAGGCGAAGCGACCAATTCAGAGACAGGATGCTGTCCAGTCAATGCACTTCCCTTTGCGTCTTCCGCACCCTCCATTCATGTATTCAACACCAATCTGGGCTACACGAGCGATTTTGGCGGAGGCATCTTCGTTGAAACGTATGGTAGCGCTCCGAACCGAGAATTTGTTGTTAGTTATTACCAAATACCAGAATCCTACAACTTAGTCCCGATTGATGCCCAACTGATCCTGCGGGAAGCCGATGGCAGTATCGAGCTGTACCACGGTGGTTACAACAACTCGAACTATACAGGCATCACGGTCGGAATCAATGCCGGAGACGGTGTAAATGCCAGCTTTGACCCCGCGTTCAATGTGGCCTACATGACGGCCCCCACCATTTTCTCCTGGAACCCGAATCCCTCGGGATCGACAGCAGCCTATCCTTGGCCCGAATCGTGGAACGACGGCTCGACCGGGAGATATACGCACACGTTTGACCTCCCCTCTGCTATGTCAGGCTCAGGGACCGATTGGTCTCTGATGGTCACCAATACCCACGAGCAAGGCTCATCTTCATATTTCGACCTCTCCGTATCGCTCCCCGGTCTTTCGCCGGAGAGTCCTTCCCTCACCATATACCCAGTGAATGACCCCTTCGTGGCGGACTTCATCCTCGAAGGTGCACAAGGCACGCCGGCTCCGGTCACCGTAACCCAAAATGGTGGGACGGCAGTGACCTTCCTCACCACTGCGGTAGAGCGCGACACCGTCCACATTTCGATTGCAGGATTCGATGCTGACGTTTTGGATACCTACAGCTTGACAGGTCAACCTACCCAGGGAACGGCCACCGTCGAGGTCATCCCCGCCGCAGCATTGGAAGGCCAGGAATACGCGGCTGAATTGCCCGCAATGGGCTCCGCCCCTGCCTCAGCATTTATGGCTGAAGGGACATTGGACAGTGTGACCGTCTCGATGAATTGGAATGAAACCACTGATGTGGTACCTGCCAACCTCTCTGTCAATCTGATCGCGCCCGACGGCACCACCGCCAAGTTGGGCGGACCACAATGGGACTACGCCATCACCACCGAACTGTCCAACCCTGCACCGACCTTCCCGCTGGACCAAGGCGTGCTGAGCACAGTCACGGACTGCGATGAGTGCACGGAAGTCTTACAGTTGGGTTTTGCTTTCCCTTTCTACGACGAGATGGTCAACGAGATCACCGTCACATCCAACGGACTGGTATACATGGGCACCGGCCAGTACTCCAGCGGTTGCTGCTCAGGATGGAGCTTACCCAGCAGTCAAGGGCCTTCGATTCACTTGGCCCACTCAGACCTTCACTCCGGAACCCATGGCGATGTGAGGTACCACACCGTGGGCACTGAACCGAACCGGACCTTCGTCCTGAGTTTTGAAGATGTCGCCCTCTTCGGCAACGCCAGCACTCAGGTGGATGGACAGCTTTTGCTTCATGAGGCCGATGGCCGCATCGAATTGTACCATGGTGGCGTCCCTTCCGGGAGTTACCACACGTTCACCATGGGAATCAATGCTGGCGATGGTGTGAGGGCCTCCTACGACCCGGCATTCCATCAGACCAGCAGCACATCTCCCGCCCATTTCGAATGGGAGCCCATCATCGATGGGTACCAATCGGGCCCCAATGGATGGCCATACAGCTGGACTGGAGACACAACGGGCACTTACCTCTACACCAAATCAATCAGCGGCCTCAGCGGCACCGGAGCCTGGAGCGTGAAACTCGAGCACGAATTCGACGCATCGGCGGCGCTGCCCGTCGACCTCAACCTGGCATTCCATGGCTTGAACAAGCCGATGACAGCATTGGCCACCTACATCGGCACTGACGGCCTTGACGAGGCCGATACCTTGAAGGTCCAAGCGTCAGACCTTCAAGGCAACACGGCCCAGTTGGCCATGCCCATTCAAATCATCAAGGTCAACGATGGCGATGCCACGTTCAGCCCGGAATCCAGCTTGTTGACCTATGAAGAAGATGCCACATTCGCATTCAGCTTGGATGTCGAGGACTTGGATGGCCTGTCCACCGATCTCGGATTGTGGTCAGATTCCAGCCTCGTGGCCCCCGCATTCTTTGCTGCAGGCGGAACGTGTGCGGATTTCGCAGCATCGTCAGACAATGGGGTCTTGACCGTTTCCTGCAATTGCACAGCACCGGCAAACCTGTCTGAGGGGTATCACCCAGAATTCACCGGGCCTTTTGGCTTTGAAGTGCACATCACCGATGACCAAGGCTTTGAAAACACCGGCTCCTACCTCGTAGAATTCAGCCCCGTTCCGGACCCCACTTCTTTTGAGCTCCTGGCGCCATTCGATGGCGGCACGCTGCTCTCCGATACCAACGCAGTGTCCGCGCTGACAGGAAGCACTCCGGCCCTGATGCTGTCGGGCACGGAAGACCAAGACTTGGCCTTTGAATTGTTCATCTTAGACAACGACGGACAGAGTTCGCCGCCTTTCGGCAACACCACGCCACAGCCCGTCACGGCGAGCTGCTCCCAAGCCACGGTCAACATCATGGAGCTCGGCCTCTCCGGAGCCATCATGACCAACGGAAGCCAACCTGGCAAATTCCTCGTTTTGATGGTCGATCCTTTCGAACACGTCAACGGCACCATTCAAGTCCTCGTGACGTCCACCGATCGTTTCGGCACCGAAGTCACCTTGCCCCTGAACATCGATCTGACACCGGTCAACGACCCCATCGCATTGAGCTTGGACAATGACGGTGCAGGAACTCTGGCGCATTCTACGGTCCTCTCAAATGAAGTCCCCGCGACCAGCAGCCTTTGGGCGGTCGAGATGCAAGTCGAAGAAGACACGCCCCTCAACATTGTGTTCAACGCCACCGATGTGGCCGACGGCATCGGCGGATCCCCCATTACGGGCGTCACAGGCCCATGGACGGCAAGCAGCATCGACGGCGGAACTGCCGCCACCTACAGCGGTGACGCAAGCCTTTCCAATCCCCACGTCTACACGCCGGCCCTTGAATTCCCACAGCACGCTGAGGTCATACAAGGACAGGACCGCGACAGCCTGAGGTTCACCGTCACCGATGACGACGGACATGCCGTCGAAGTCCTGGTCAACATCCAGGTGCTCCCTGCCGATGATGGACAGGCCCAACTGACGGGAGAATCCGAGGTGACCTGGTTCGAGGACGCCACCATCCGGCGCACCGTCACGGTGTCGGATCCTGACGGTCTCACCACCAAGAACATCTCCGCCATCTCGGGTGCCCATGGTCAAGCGACACTCGTGGATACGGTCGCCATTGACCGTCAGACCCTGAGCGTAACCTATGACTACGTGCCCGATGCCGACTATCATGGAACAGATGAAATCAGCCTCGCCGTTACAGACGACCAAGATTTCTCATCGGCCCCACTCAGCATCGTCCTGACCCTTCAACCGCTCAACGACCCCATGGTCTTCAGCAGCACCTTGTCGGACAAGTGTGGCGCCAATGGATCCTTGGAATCCGGTGAAAATTGTGACGTGGACGTGGACGCCGATGGCATCTGTGACGAAGAGGACGACTGCATCGACATGAATTGCGATGGCCTGTGCGATGGAGACATCGCAGCAGGAATGTGGGCCGTCCCTGAAGATGACACCCTCATGGTGGACGTGAATTTCCAGGTCTCTACCGTCCCGGAGGAGGCGTCGCATACACTGTCCTTTGTCGACTGCGAAGCGCCTGCCATACCCGATGGATGGAGCTTGCTTGCCGCAACCGACAGCGCCTTGTATCTCATTTCTGACGCGACGTATGAGAACTGGTTCGCGGCGCGTCAAGCCACCGAACAGATCACGGGAGGCAAGCTGTTCACTCCAGCCAATGCTGACGACCTGGCCTTGTTGCCCAACACCGCCAGCGGGTGGTACGGAGACTACAAGCTGCGTATGGCCGAATCCTGGACCAACGTTGCGGGCACAGCCCCAATGCACACCGGGGACTGCAACGCCGGACACGACTGCTTCGGATGGATTGCGAACGGCGCCGTGCAATCGGCCTCGACAGCCACCAACCTCATCGACGCAAAGCAGGCCATCATGGAACTGCCCTTTGGAGTCTGCCCAGAACACGGCCGTTTGCAAGCGGGTGTCGGGGAAAACTCCTGGCGCTATGTGCCCGACTGGAATTACCATGGCACCGACCGGTTCAGCCTGTCTTTCGTGGACGCTGAAGGCTATACCGAAGTGCGCCATTTCCAAACTGAAATTTTGAATACGGATGACGAGCCCTTCGTGAGCACAGACGTGATCGCAGTGCAGAGGGAAGACCACTATGCATACGGATCGGTGTATGCCCTCGACTTTGATGGGCTTTCAGAAAACCCCTTTGAAGAAGCGACCCATGTTATTTCCATCGAGCAAATGATGGAAGATCAAAGCCAGGACAGCACAGGCACCGTCCAATCGCCTCAAATTGAAGGTGCGGTTTGGACCAGTCGGGGCACACTAAACCACATCACCAATTTCGCTGAAGACGAGGACCCAGGCGGTGAGCGGGGCTTCTTCTATACGGAGGGCATGACCCTTTGGGCTCCATTAGACGGTCAACTGACTGACACTTTGACCAACACGAACTTGGCCACACAACCGGCCAACGCATCAGACTGGACAAGCAACAGGTTTGGCCAAGCTGACAAAGCCTTGCGCACAGAAGATGCACCTGGCATCCTCCTCCTCCCCGCGGAGCAACTGTCGTCTCCCGATGAGCCACGGCCATTGGCCATTTCTCTGTGGTTCACATTGGAAGAAAGCCTGAACAACGACAGCATCCTTCTCTCCAATGTCTCCGAAAACATCAGCCCAGAAAGTCAATTGGAAATTTCTTGCCAAGGCGAGATGCTCACAGTGAATGCTGCAGGCGTAGAGCATTCCATCAAGGCAAACGGCCACAGTTGGAATCATCTCGTCCTCACCTTTGACAACCTCGACAGCAACCTCACTGGCTACATCAATGGCTTGCTGGCATTCAACGAGTTGGGTACTGAGCCACTGCAGTTGCCCCACCATCCGGTCGCACTCGCTGGCCGTCCAGATGGAAGCGGACAATGGCTGGGTGCAATAGACGACATCGCCATTTGGAATCGAACCTTGACCTATGGAGAAGCAACCTCCTTGCACAAGCAAGAAGGCGCCCGATTCCAGCATGAACCCGAGCTGGACCAAGACAACCGAACCACCGTCAATCTGATCATTGAAAACTCCACAGCATTTGTGAGGGGCCGCTACGATCAAGAAATGGCGAAGCGAGACGGCAGCTACATCGTAATCAATCACATGCCGGTCATCGATTACGGCTGCGCGGACGAGACCGCCCTGAATTTTGACACCAGGGCGCTGAGGGACTCCACAGACAACGCCAATTTCGATGTGATGAATGCCCGTTTCTGCGAGTATCCTGACCTTTCCAAACTCAGTTGGACACCCAATGATGCGCTTTCCCGAAGTGCGGAAACCCTGAGTATCCCAGGCGATTCTGACAATGATGGCGTCATCGATACAGAAGAAATTTCCGGATGCAACGATCCAGCGGCCTGCAACTACAACCCAGAGGCGACGGATTCCTATGCGAACTACTCATTCCTTGATTATCTCCACGTAGGGGCTACAGACTCCACCCAATTCTACATCAGCCGTGAGCCGGTCACTTGGGACCAGGCCATCATCGATGCTGAGGCCGCAGGCGGACACATCGGAACCATTCACACCCGCGAAGAGGCGCTCCTCTTGGCAAGCAGAACACAATTCAGCGATGAGATCGCATTGGCCCCTGCCGACACACTCTATCTCACAGGCCACAAATTCAGCTTGCTCGGTGAAGCCGCAGGCAGTCGCTATTACATCTCAGAGACCGACTCCCTCTCCATGTACGAGTGGATGCATTCACCAAATGTGAATTGGGCTCACCTCAAGGAGAACCTTCTGATGGTCGATGATGCAGCGGAAAACGCCGCGTTGACCAGTTTACTCGTCGCGGCTGAAGTCCCCTACGCCTGGCTGCCTCTGACAGACGATGACTTCGTGGGCATCGGTGAAGGAAACTGGACAAACCTGAGAGACTCCAGCAACCTCGGTTATTCGAACTGGGGCTACCCACCTGTGGACAACGACAGGAACTTCGTCAACTCGAGACACATCAATGACTTTGACTATGACTACGCCCAAATTTGGGCCAACGGTACGATTTCGGGTCTCGGGTCATTCGGAACCCAAACCTCTGGCCAGAATCACGAGATCCAACCTGGAGAATGGGCTTTGATACAGGAAGACGCCGTCCAGCAGTATTACAACACCTCAGGTGAGGTCGAGGTAGCCGCTCGACCGGCCTTCCTCATACTCGAATTGCAAGGAGGGTGGTGCACCCCCACCTTCAATTTCGCAGTTGCAGACTCAAACGGGCACAACCTGGCCACCAACACATGCCCCAATCGAGACATTCCGCGTGTCACGCTGCTGGAAATTCCCCGCAACACAACAACGGATTGCCGCTTCCCAGAAGAAGAGTGTGAACACTGCTTAAGTGAGCGCAACAATCTGGACCAATTGCCCATCACCTATGTAGGACGTACAGACAGCAGCAAATACTACATCTCCACGTCCACCGTCAGCATGGAGCACCTGCTTTCGGGGCTGGACTACGAGTTCGCACAGCTGTCCGAGCACATGGTCCGCATCGGAGGCGCACAAGAAAATGAAGAGATCTTGGCCCTGTTTGAATCCAGCAATCTAGGCGGGGTTGAACGTCTCTGGCTCGGTGTCACCGACAGCACAGCTGAAGGCGACTGGCGTCACCTTCGCAACAATGCTTCCGCCCCCTACTTCAACTGGGACCAAGGCGAGAATTTCGATGGTCGCAACGACACCTTCATCCAAGGTCACCGTTATGGCCGTTATGACTACGCCCAGATGTGGCTCAAAGGAGGTGACCGCCGATGGCATGATGCCTCAGGAAATGAGGTCATTCCAGACAATGAGCCACAGCCCGGCGCATGGGTTGCAATGCCGAGCTATGGAGTCATCCACAGTGGCGCCTACCCCGCCCACGTCCTCTTTGAATTTCCCCACGCAGAATTCGAAGTCATCGGTGGCTATGACAACAACGCCAACGATGTCTGTGACCACGCCGAGAATTTCGAGTGCTTGGATGTATTCTCAAATGTCTCCATCAAACCGGAAGACGGTGAAATCGTCATGATGTTCAACGGACATGAGACGTACGACCCCAGCAGAATTTACCTGATGGGTTGGGGCACATACACCCTGTTTGACGTCCCTGCGGAGACCCCCATTACCGTCGTCGCCGAACAACCATCTTTCATTTCCATCACCGGAGACTCCGCCACGGCCATCTCGGGGAGCGTGCCTACTGGAATCAATGGAAACAGCGAAACGACCGCCCACTTCTTCTCTGGAGATGTGGAAATCAAGGTCTCAGGAGAATTTGGAAGCGCCAGCATCTTCAGCATTACCGAAGGCGTTCTTGGCACAAACAGGAAGGTTCAATCCCACCGCCCCAGCACGGAAAATGTATGTCAGGGAATCTGCATTTCTGATGACAACTTCAACAACATCTGTGATGAATATGAAGGGTGTATGGAACCCACGGCGTGCAACTACAAATCGACGGCCACCTATGACGACGGCTCTTGTGTGGATGCATGGAACTGCACCGGTTGCCAGGACGAAACCGCTTGCAACTACAGCATCAACGCCACGAAACCGGGCGACAATGTGACTGTCTATGTCACTGGGTATGATGCCGGCTACCTGCCCTATACACCTCCGGGATTAGGCTCACAGCCCTACCCCATCCCCGCCTTCTGCGTTTTCCTTGACCCCCTCGACGCTTGTGAATATTGCAGCGGCGATGTGGATGGCACCGGTGTCATCCTGGGAGGCGACACCCTCATCAATGATGTGACCTGGTGCATCCAAGAGGTGGGCTGCGCCGACCCTACAGCCTGCGACTACAATGATGCCGCCGACCCCAACAATCCGCTGGCTTTGAGTGGGTGTATGCTTTACCCAGCCTTGGGGACTTGCGCATTTTGCTCCGGAGCCCAAGATGGGTCAGGCTTCATCATCTCTGGCGACGAGGACGGGGACGATGTATGCGACGTCATCGATGCCAACCGCCGAATTCCGCTGACCATGATGGCCTACACAGGCACATCCATGGAGGGCACCATTGAAGTGGAAGGTCCTTATGCCGATTTATCATGGGACTTCACCGTACCCGGCGCCCAAAAACGCGAGCTCATCGTCTACGAAAACTTCACGTCCATTCAGTTTGGACAGCCCTTTGACTTGCAGGTCACCGACGCGGGCCATTTCGCATCCAACTTTTCTACGCCCACCGCCGAGAACATGCCTCCCGGCATCATCGCCGAAGACAAACCCGTCTTTGCACAGCGGCCCGTGTTCACCATAGAATCCGTGGAGGGCATCGCATTGAATGAAGATTCTTTTGAGAACGATTCGTTCTATTGGTTAAAGAACGAAAACAGCGATTCGCGAGAGGTGATGCTGAACATTCAAGAGGTGGACATGCTCGGCCAATTTCAGCGCTTCAATGGAACGTCCTTTGAAGATGTCCCCTTCAACAAGGCCAACATCCAACAATCCGAAGATCACTCAGATCGTTTCCTCGCATTGGCTACGTACAGCACTTCTGTCGACTTTGGAGGCGAGAACATCACCTTGAGGGACCGACAAGTCGAACAAACGTATTTCGGAGATTCCCTTTTAAACTGGCTTCCCACCCACTACCAAGAGTACTCAGGAGACGCCTTTGAATATGACCTGAATTCGCTGGGGTTGCGGGCCACATTGCACCGAGATGAAAACGCCTCATTGCATGTGGAAGGGGCCAACTTCAAGGGGTCCGGAACGCGCATCAATCCGGGAATTGCAGGCATTTCACAAACGACGAACCGAGCCGTTGACTATTACCATTATTACGCCAAAGCACAGACCTGGAGCCAAACCCTGGAGAACCTGCCCTATGCCCATCTTGAGGCCCAATTGGCCCAGCCGAAAAGCCCACTCTCCATCGCGGGCATGACGGGTGAGAAAGCTTGGCTTCACGGTCGACTTGGCGCAGTCAGTGGCAATGGAAGCTTGGGAGGCAACAACGCCAAGCTCTTCTGGCACTGGGGCAACAATCCAAACCAAGAGGTCAACATGCTCTCCTCGTCCCTGAGCGGTTTGAACCAGGACTGGGAAGGTCTGGTGGACTCCCCCATCCTCGGTGAAGCCAAAAATGGCCCCGGATTCATGAGGTTCCCGCTCATCAAAGGGTACAATGATTCTCAGTGGGACAACAACACCTTGAAATTCAGAGAATACACAGGCAACGACCAAGACATCCTAGGAACGGTTTATGTCATCTCCGAAAACCCCATGCAATGGCAAAATTGGTACCGGCTGCACAGTCGTCAAGCTTTCGTGCCGAGTTCTGGTGAAGAACTGTCATTCGTAGAGTCTTTTGGGGATACGGACTTTCTCGGACAGGACGAACAAAAAAGAGACCGCTATTGGCTGGGTGCAAGGCGCTCGGGGAACCAATGGGTCAGCCTGAATCCGAGTCAAACAGACCTGCATTTAGATTGGGCCCAAGGTGGCGACCCACCTTCAGATTCCAAGTTTGACGGACTCTACGACTTCAGTCAATCGAAGTATGTCCAACTGATGACCAATCGAAACATCCCCGTCATCAAATCAACGGGTCTGGACAACGCCAACATCTCTTCTGGCGAATTAAAAATGGTGCCGATTAACATCCAAAGCCAGCGCCGGAGGTGGTTCAACACCTCCTACTATACCGGCTCACTTTGGTCAAACTCCAACCGAAGTGTTCGGAGAAACAACTTCACAAGGACCTATCTGTCATCGGGCCTAGGAGACCTCTCCGCCCTGTATTCCCACACAGGAGGCACCACAATCCAACTTGCTTCAGGTGGTTGGCCAGAAACGCGGGACAATGATGAAATGATCTATTGGGAAAGTGCAACCGGCGCAGACCCCCATGAAGGGCTCAAGGGCTGGGACATTTCCGATGTCTCCAGCCATTACTATTGGGTAAAAGACAACAACAACAATCGCACACTGAATCAAGCAAGAGAGAAAGCAAAAGATCAAGGTGGTGACTTGGCCTCCATGCACCCGAGGGGCTGGACAAGTGCAAAATTCGGTCACTACATGATGACCAAGGTCACCAAGGAAACCATCGTTCCTTATTGGTATCATTACAGAAAATTGCGTTCCAGTTGCAATTGGTGGAGATGCCGCTACTACTGGACCTATCACAAACAGAAACGATACCGTTCCGAGTCCGAATTCACCAACACATGGTCCGGGTTGCTGAAAAACGAAAGTGCAAACCTTCCAAACAATGGTTTGGTCAACATTACCGCCTTTGTTGACGGCTCAAAAATCGCAGCTAGCAATGGAACCATATCATCACCGAACTACCGACCGTATTGGATGCCGCTCCATCATAATGGATGGGCACCCACCGGTTTCGGAGCTGGAACCATCTACACTCGGATTGGGGCGACACCCGTAATGGTCGATGTGGGGACCAACTTCGAGACAAACAGCTACACCCTCGAAACGTACAATTACGGGGGATTGGAGTCCGCTTACGCCATCCTTGAAAAGGAGATTCCCACGGACATAGCGTTGGCTGTGGGCCAGGCCAAATTGCAATCTTCCAACACCTCTGATCCATTGGGGGCCATCTTGGAAATGCCCTTTGAGCGAACCCCAGACCTGCCGGGTTTCACACCTGTAGGCGAAGGATTGAATGCCTGGTTCTATGTATCCGACAACAAGTTTGACTTTTTAGATGCCCGACTGGCCGCTCAACAAGTGGGTGGTGAATTGATTTCATTGGAAGAAGACGGCGCAGAGGCCGCCTTGAAGCGTTGGAAAGGGCGCGCCTGGATTGGACTCTACCAAGACACCACGGCAGAAGCGTATGACGAACCCTTCAACGCCTGGAAATGGCTTTCTGGAGGAGCCATAAATGGCATCCCTTGGGGGGATGGAGAACCCAACAATGGCGTCGAAGAAAACAGCGATGCGACCCCCGTGGATGAGCACCATGCTTACATCACAACCACGGCCCAACAAACCGGACATGTCATTGATGGGTCCGAATTCAATGCTTTGAAAGTCTTGGTCTCTGTTCCCAAATCAAAAGCACCACGCATTCAATTGGCTTACCGTGCAACGGCCCTTTCAGAAAATGGCGCTGCCTATCTCGAACAGGCCTACCAGCTCAACGCAGAAGGACAGCTTCTCATCGCATCTGAAGCCCCAAGCGGCACTTCTGATGTCAATACAGGTATTGAGTACGTCAAGGCCAAAGTCTTCACGGAGGAAGCCAACGATCAACTGGAACTGTGGCTGGAATACGATCCTGATGGCGACGAACTGCCCAGCGAAGAAACCAGCACGTGGGCTCAATTGCTTGCTCCAGGCTCATCGATACCAGGTGGAGAATCCACCCTCGAATTTGGCCTTGGCAAAGCTTACGACATCGACCTAACTGCAGCTTTTGAAGACATCAATGCCCGTCGCTATTGGAGGCTGTGGGCGTTCGATTCCGAAATCGGACACCGTTGGGAGTTGAAGCAATTCGACATCTTCTTCAATGCGCCCAAGGTGATCAACATCGAGGCCGCTCCCAGCGTTTTGATTGGGTCAGACGCAGCCGGAAATTCCTTCTCTGGCGTCACTCTGAGCAACATCGACTTGGCCGTGAAGAACGTCAACACAGGTGCCGTGCTCGACGCCTTGCACCCGACGTCTCAATTCAATCTTTATACACCGGGCAATCAAGAGCCGATTCTCTTCGACCTCGGCGACTTGCAGACGGTCATCGGCAACCTCTCCGGAGAAGCCCTGAACGGCACTTGGGAAGTCACGTTGTTCCAGGCGCGCGATGCCGATACGGGCTCGCCACTCGACAACATGGCCATGCACGCCTTTACCATGGGCTTGCTGATTCCTCCTGGCATGGCCACCGGTCCGGTCCAACACCTTACCGATGAAGGAGATGTTCAATTCGTCTCCAATAGGATCCGGTTGGGTGGAGGTGCTCCACTGCCCACGACCACCTACGCTGAAGATGACATCCTCACCGCGGCCATTTCCTTGGATCCGAGCTACGAGGAAGGTGTGAATGAGGAGCACATCCACACGCTCACAGAGCAGAACAATGTGGTGGCCCTGCTGCCCCAGAACCCCTTCCTGGAAGTGGGCATCGAAGCGGAAATCGCTGTCGAACTCGATGGTTTTGGCACTGTGAAATTCACCTACCAGACCCGCGACGAAAACACGCTGTACTACGTTTCGACGACGGCTATGGAATACAGCTTCGCACAGCGCGCAGCGGCCATGGCCGGTGGCCACCTGGTGGTGCCCTCCAACCCTGAGGAAGCGGAATTCACGCGCCTACAAGGCGTGCACGGTTGGTCCGGTCTGATTGACGCGGACACCAACGCGGTCTGGGTTCCCATCACCGGTGAATACCTCGACCCGTCCTGGGATCTGATGGCTGAATTCAGCGCACCACCGTTGCATTCTGACGATCTCGTCTCTTCCGATGACACGCACAGCACCTTGGGCGCCGACGGCCTCCAAGGCCAAGGGGCGGAGGCCACGGCACCGGCCACCCTCGAAATCGGAAAGGAAGGCTCCCCAGGCCTCACCTGGGCGGCCATCACAGAAGACCAGCTCTTCTACGACATCTACGATCCGGCCTCTGACCGTCACTACATCGGTGCACGGATCGGCGATGCCCAAGTCCTCGATGGTCAGCAACTCCTCGGGTCACAAGGGCGCATCTGGCGCGCTTCCGATGAAGGCCGCATTCTTGGCTTTAGCAACGCCGACTCAGACGCTCCACAGACACCAGTCGCGCCCACCATCGATGGATTCTCCCTCGTGTCCCAGACGGACTCCTCCGACTACTTCGTCAGTGTGGATGGAAACCTGAATTACCTGCAGGCACAAGCCGCTTGTGACGCCAAGGGCGGCCGCCTCGCCTCCTTTGAAACGGAGGCCGAGAACAGCCTCGTCCAAAACACAGCTCAAGGCCACATCGGCCTCTGGAAATCCGGTGAAGGTTCATGGGCGTGGAACAACGGTTCGGCCCTCACCTATGACGCTCCGTGGTCGGCAGGCGATGTCGAAAACCCCGCCAGCGATGTGGCAGTCGTACTGACGGATGCCGGATGGGACCGCAAGTCCGCCATCTCTGTCAGCCACGCCATCTGCGAATTCCCAGCATTGGAAGAATTCGAGGCGGGCACAACGGCGTTCATGGTGCCCAGCAGCACCAACACCTTCCCCATTCACTACGAGAGCAACTCCTCCTTCACCTTGCCGACCATCCTGCTGCTCGATTCCGCAGGCTTGCAGGCCATGGACGGGCCTGCCCACTTCGGCGAGGATGGATGGATGCTCAATTCGCAGACACGCCGGCGCACGCCAGCATGGGAAGTACCTGTACTCCTGGCTCCGGATCCGATTGGCATCAATGAGTTGACCGATGCCAGCCATGGCATTTACACGGCCCAAACGAGCACCGATGGAACAATGGGTTCAGTCCAGCAGGAGTTTGCCACCTACAATCTTGGCAACATCCAACTGAAGAACCTCTGGAACACTTCATCAGCTGCAGAAAACGGCACCCCACTCACGTTGGTAGATGCCGCAGTGCATCCCGATTCGCTCGGCGGACTGGACAACCTCCTCGCCGACTACAACGCGGGAGAGTTCCACCTCACCCCCCCTCCTGCCAACCATGGCCTGTGGCGTGAAGGCAGCGATGTCAAAGTGTTCAATGCGAACACCCTCAAGACTTCCATCGATCTGTCTCCAACTGGAGATTTCAATGACCACAAAATCCATGTGGCCTTCCCAATCAGCGCCCCCAAATTCAACCATGAGACCCTTGCGGACCTGAGTTACAGTGGCGCGGATGCGGTGAACAACGGCTTGCCATACTGGGGCATCCCCAACGGCGTCCCGGCCTACGCCGAGATGTACGTGCGCGTGCGCAATGAGCTCACCGGTGCCCTCTTTGACACGGTTTTGACCACCCTTCAGGAGCCCCTGCTGCTCAAGAACTGCCCGCACATCATGAACGACTCCATCTACATGGACATCAAGGTGGGTCAGATGAACAATTCCGACGGTCAGCTCAAGTTCACCGGAGGCGATCCCGTGGTGATTTCTGCTTCTGTCCTTTGGATGACTGAGGGGCGCCGGACGATGCTCTGGTCGGACCGGGACATCGAGCACAATACCTTGACCATGTGCACGGACATCTCTCCGTCCTTCGCCTTGCAAGAAGACCCTCAGGAACAGCAACACCTGATTGAAGTCGACCACGTTCTCACCGATGCAGACGGCAACGAGCTGACCTACACCGCTACAGATTCCATCGGCCTGAGCACAGTCACACTGGTCTGGAACCACAACCAGTCCATGTACAGTTCAGGAGGAAGCATGTACCTGCAGCGCCGCAACTATGAAGACTACGGCGGCACGATTCTTGGTTGGGAATACGCCACTGGCGATGCATCCAAGCCCTGGTCACACGATCAGGCTGAGGCCAAACCCTTCTACAATGTCGACGCCGACTTCAACGGCAACCTCGACCCCATCTTCTACACCGACAGCACCCTCTACCACAACATCTGGAGCTGTGAGACGGCTGAATACCGTGTCAAGCAGGACATGTGCGGCGATGAGTTCCACACCCCGACCATCCAGGTCTCCATCCAAGGTTCCGTTTCGGACCCCTGGAAGTATGTGGATGAACTGAACGAAGGTGTATTCGTCTCCCAAGGACGCTATCCCTATAAGGTCCGGATCGAGTGGTCCGAAGCTGTGGACGATGAAGGCCTCATCGACCAGTTCCGCCTGTACCGCAGGCTCTACCAACCCGCCGAACCCAACGATGACGCCTGGGAGCAGATCTTCTCCTCGGAGGACATCACTTGGTTCATCGACCAAGACCTGGCGGCCGGCAGCCTCTACGAATACAGGGTGGGATCGGTCATCACCTGTGGCACCGGAAATGCAGTGCAGCAGTACTATAACCCCACCCCTTATCCAATTGGATTCCGCTCAAACTATGGCGGTGTTGAGGGACGCATCACCTTCGAAAATGGTGCGCCTGAGGACAGCGTACATGTCGTGGTCGAGCCCCAAGGGCTCAACCTCGCGCGCAATTCCATGCTGTTGGAGGAAGGCGAATACGCCAAATTCGACATCCGATTGGACGAGATGCGGGAGGAGGGCGACCTGAACCACTGGCCAGACATCCACTCAGACCACTTCCATCCCACCCTCAGTTTTGTGGATTCAACGGGCCTCAGGGTGAGCGAAGGGGTCAGTGTGTCCCAATGGGTCAAGGTGCCCAAGGCAACCCTGCTCGGACATCCCGTAACAGGCGCAGGCGCTGCGGAAGAAGCGCCACTGTTTACCCTGAATTACCACGACCCACTGGCCAACCTCGAGAAAGAGAGCCTGAGCATTTGGGCGAGGAAAATCAATGGCAACGATGGTCAATACCGACTGTCCGCACGTCAATCTGGTGTCTTCACTGATTTCGGTGCCTTCGAATTGGATTACGACAAGTTCCAGCACCTGACCTTCACCATGGCCAATGTGGAAAGTGGACGAGAAGTTCCGGGCATCCGGATCTACGTCAGGGCCCATGGTGACGACCCCGGCGTCATCGAGCAACCGGTGGAATTCTACGATTTCCGCGGACCCGATGACGTGATCCAAATGATCCGCGAGAATTGGAGTGCTTGGATTTGGAATGCCGCCACCGGCACCTCCGGTTTCTGTTCCGATCCGAATGCGCTCAACTTCGCCGGAAACGAACTGGGAGGCAGCCTCGAATACTGCGACTACGAAATGCCGAGCGGATGCACCGATCCGCAGGGACAGAACTACCTCGAGTACGCCCTGTTCGAACCAGGCGGCGGTGAGGACGCATGCAATTACTCCTACTACGGAACGGGTGAGGAAATCGCGCTCCATTGGTTCAGCGATGACGACGCCAACCCCTATGAATATCCCGTCATCCTCCGCTTGGAGGGAGATGGTTCCGAAACTGTCGTGAAGAGTTTCTGGTCCGATCTGAACCGCTACCAAGACAGCTTGCAGGTGTTGGGCATGCTTTACCCATACAGCTCTGTGGTCATGTCAGTGAAACTCCCCAACGGCGACTACCGCATGCGCGTACTCGACAGCCGGGAGGAAGGCGACGGCAGCCTGCCGCACATGGAAGCGGACAGCTTCTCGGGAAACTTCGCCTTGTACAACAGCGTCGGCGTGAACCACGTCACCTGTAGCCAGTACATCCAGGACGAAGCCAATGGCGGCTCCTACGACCTCAGCATCATCACGCACAGCGCTTTGGCGAGCGGAGTCGGCCAAATCGACAACTTCCTGCTCGTGGATTGTGCGGAATGCTTCTCCGTGAACTTCCTCAACAACGCCACGATCGAAATGCCACTGACGGCCAAAGGCCAAGATGCGATCGAAGGTGCATCCACCTATGAATTCTGGTGGCGGACCGCGGATGTCATCGACGGCGAGACCTATCTCTTTGGTGACATCTTCACCATCGAAGGCGACGACAGTTCGGGCGACATCACGCTGCGCGTGGTGGAAGACACCGAAGACCCGTCCAACATGGGCAATGCCAAGTGGGAATTGACCGGCCCCGCCGGCACCATGCGCCGGATTCCGGAACAGCCCACGTACAATGAGTACGCGGTGATTCCGGGGCAATGGTACCACGTGACCCTGGCTGTAGGACAGCCGACTGGAGATGGACAGCCCATGGCCTATTTCACCATGAGGAGCACGGACCAGAACTTGGCGGACAACGAACCGTGGAACAATCCGCGCCACTTCGAATTCGACAACCTCGACGACGATGGCAACCCACTGGATCTATCGGCACAATTCGTCATCGCACCTGTTGACCCATCGGCCAACTACAATGCCGAAAAGATCATCCTCGGTGGATCCAATGTGCTCATCCACCGCCTCTCCATCTGGGAAGGCATCTTGACCCCTGGGGAAAGTGCGTCTTTGTTCGAAGGAGCAGACCTGCGCGGTTCTACCTTCAATGCCACGGTCATGCCCAACGAGACGGGTGTGTGGGTTCAGCCAGACGGCGGAGACCTTCCCTTCTCGCGCCTGAGGTCTGTGCTTGTGCCCGACAATGCGGGACGCTTCGTGGACCAGATGCTCGACAAGCAGCTGCAGCCGCAAGGCACGAACTTCGATGCCAACCCCATCAGCGAAGCTTACTTCGTGGGCAGCGAGGTCGCTACCGGCGCCGGAGCCCTGACCGTGGATGGCACAACAGGTGCAGACGAACTGCCGAGCATCAACCGCAAGTCCATTCGACGCGCACCTTATGGTCAGTGCAATCCCGGTTGCAACCGACTCTTCGACGCTTGCAACTTCAACCCCTTCGCCAACCAATTCATCGATTGTGAATTGAGCTGCACCGGAGAGGGACTGCGCATGGCCAAGATGGCTGCGGAAGCCATCGTCTATGACGAGATCCGTGCTTGGGGCAACGCCCCTTTCTATGCTTACGCGGAAGGATCTCGCGTGGTACCGGGCGCTCCCCTGTACGGTCAGGATTACCGCAGTTGGGAAGCCGCCAAATTCTGGATGCAGCGTTATCCCAGCAACTTCACTGAAGGCATGCTCCTGATGTACGACGCCGACGAAGGATTGGGCAACGCCCTCTACGACCGCGCCAAGTATACCGTGGACAATGAGTCCTGGATGGGACACAATGCCGCCCTTTACCACCAGACATTTGCTCTGAGCAGTTCAGCGGATACCAGCTGGTATCAGATTCCGGACCCGACCCGCAACTACTTTGCGAACGGTCCCCTGCGCGACCTGCCTCAGAGCCTCGGCAGCTGGGCTTACACGAACATCAATTCAGGTGGAGGCTACGTGATCGGCAACGTCAAGTTTGTCGGCTCAGGAGACTTCTTTGACATCAAGCCCAGCAAGTCCACCAGCGGATTCGAACACATCTTCGAACCCGCCCAACGGACCACCATCATTGGCGACGTCCTGCTGCTGTCAGAGGACCAGGACTTCATCGACAAGAGTTCCTTCGAGGTCGAGGTAAGGGTGACTTACCAAGACCTTCCGGCAGGTCAAACTGATTACGCCAATGTCACGTCTCCCGGGTCTTCTTACTGCCCTGTAGCCAATGTCAGCTTCAAGGTGGATGGTTCAGTGGCCATGGACGACGAAAGTCAAGCCATCAAAACCGACCAATATGGTTTTGCCAAACTTTCCATCCCTCGTGGAGAACACCTCATAGAACCAATCCTCAAAGACAACGATGAGGACAATGACGAGGACAACCACGTCTTTGCAAGCACTTCAACAAGTGGAAGACAAGTCTTCATCACAGGACCCGTTCTACGGGATTCAGATGGCAACCTGCCGAGCGATGTTCAATTCGTGGACATCACAAAGCGACGCGCCATTGGTCGCATTGTAACCGGTGATGCCATGGGGGCCGCGGCATGGGATGCCAGCGCCAACAACTTGGGCCTCACTTCGTTTACCCTGCTCCCCATCGACAAGGTGGAAAACCAGAACACCTGGACTCAAGCGTTTGGTTGCCCAGCCCTCAAAATCACCACAGATACCACCACTGGACAATACGAATTCTACGGCTTGCCGAAGGACTACCGCATTGCCATTTCATCTGACACGATTCTGATCCCCTCTGTTTTTGATGCTTGTGGCGGTTTCGAACACCTGGATGTCCAAGGTTGGAAGCGCGAATTGCCTGCTACCTCCAGCACAGGTCGTGCATGGTCAGCCGGTTTCAGCAATTACATGAAAGCAACCTCAGAAGGAGACTACAATCCATTCAAGGCGGATTATGCCGTTTGGAATTTGAGTCTCCTGCCACAGGAATGGTCACACAACAGCGAATACCCCAGCCACCCCATTGCAGAGGGCACCTCCGCAATGCCTGCCAACTTTGCTGAAAACAGCAACAGCAGGGTGTTCGACCGACAAGACTTGATCTACAATCCTGCGATTGAGCTCATTGTGAATCAAATCCAAACAGATGGAAGCCAGGAATGCAACCCTGAAGCTCCAGCGCTGGCCTACCCCATTTTGGAACAAACTTTCCTCGGAGAAACGGAACTGTACCACACGGATGGTGAAGCCAAATATTTCCTGGATGCCGAACGGTATCTCGCGGCGTACAAATTTGCCCAAGATGACAAGGAAGAAAACGCTTTGGATGGTGTCGCCCCGTTCCCACTGGGCCTACCAGTCTTGCACTCCCATGTGAAATACTGCATGTCCATCTATGGTTCACGGCAGTCTTACACGGAGATTCCACACCCCACAATCCAAGACTCCATCTCCTATGCCTTTGGTGACACCACCAAAGTGAAGGGCGACCAGTACTCCCTCACCATCACCAATTCACTGGCCAAGGGAGACAATGTGGTGACCCAAACCTTGAGCGAGGACAGTCTGATCTATTCTTTCTCCTGTAAGGAACCTAACGAGTACAACACCAACGACCAAGGTGTCCATGTACCCACGGGCAACATGAGCATGGTCATGTCCGCTTATGGAATCACCGTTGACATCTGGGACCCATTTGCCCACTTGATACCACAAGAAGCGGATTTAGAAGAAGTACCGGGACTGCTCCGCCATTGGTCTGACCAGGAGCTGTTGTTTCAAAGGAACCGCTTTGACGCCATCATTTTTGGTGATTATGCAGCTTCTGATCCTGTCCCTGTTTCTTCCGATGCCATTTTGGATTTCATCCTCCGGGATCCACCGGGTGATGCCTCATACTGCACCCTTGAACAGGGTTCTATAATGTCCATGTCCAAGTCCATCTCTACTTCTGAAATGGCAGGAATGGACCGCAAAAAGAACTCGGATGTAAGTGCAAAAAAGAATGACGAAGGGGGACTGGTATTGGCCCCGTTGGGCATTGGAATGCAACAGAGTTCAGCCACTGAATTCCAAGCCGGTCTCAATACATCCCAAACTGAGGAATACACCAAGGACAAGTTCGGAGAAGTCAGCATTGAAGAGTCCCTGGAATTCAATCAGGCGATCACGACTTCGGGCATTAGCCACAAAGAACAAGACTTGTTTTATGGCGAGGTCCGGAATACCTCGATGTCCAACCATCGCATATTCGGTATCAATCCCACCCAATCTGTCATCAACGCTTCGCTTGGCCAAAATGTGGCCAGTGAAATGGGCATTCCTTTCAACGACGAACAAGGGGCACCTCAAGCCGTATTCGCCGATGGAGATGGAGATGGCATTTTGGATGAGATCATGATGATGAAGCTCGACGATAACGGCAACGTTACCGGAGAAGTGACCCCGTTCGTCATGAACTGGTCAGGCCGGGTCAAACAGGCCATCCTCCCCGCCAGTCATTTCATGAAGACCCAATACACCATCGAGAATGTGGACATCCCCATGCTCATGACGGCACGAGACGCTTACTTCTCGAATCATCCCGAGCTGTACACATGGCCAGACGGAACACCGAGCAATGTCCAATACAACCAGCTGGGTTGGAAGTACCCATATCGGGTCATTTGGTCTGGAGATGCAACAGATGAACCGGATACGGTTTGGACCGACATGAAGTTGGCCAACAACGATGATCACCGTTGGGAAACCTTCTATTCCGCTTGGTTGTCTTCAGTTGGGCAGGGCATTCCCAACAAGGCCAGCACCATTACCAAGGGTTACAATGTGCCCTCGGCCATTCAGTCATTGGTGGACCTCTCCAGTGACATACTGGATGGAGACCTGCCTACTGAACTGCAATTGGCTGGGGTGCCTCATGATGTGACAGCTCGCCTTCTGACCGACAAGTTCATCGGCGATGACAGGATCGGCCCAGGTTACAGGTTCCTTGCTGCGGACATCACCCTTGACTCCGTGCGGTTCTTCAACAACCAAATCGCACAATGGTCCAAGATCTTGGCCCAAAACGAGTTTGAGAAAATCAATGCCCGTCGGTTCATTTTCGACAACATTGGCAGCTACAGTGAAATTGATCAATTGTCCGATTGGTCAGAAGACCTGCAGACTTCTGGAGCAACAGCCGCACAGTTCTCCTTGGATGATTTCACATCCAGCACCTCTGACCTAGAGGCGTTTGACCCTGATGCCATTGACATCTGGTCCAGTGCCGACTTCGAACCCTTCTTCCTCACGTTCAGCGGGGGTGGCGCAGAGTTCACCCAATCCATCACCAAGACCAACATCCAAACGACAGAAAATGCAGTGGAGCTCAGTTTCCTGAGTCAAGGAAGCTTGAATGTTGAGGTGTATTGCTCTGGACAAGGATTCAACCAAGGGGGTGGAGACTTGAAGCAAATCACAGAGGTTCGGGAAAATTCAGAGACCAATGAGAGCTCTATGACGTTTAGCTACACCCTGAGTGATGATGACTTCCAAGATTTCTATCTGGTCGCTGTGATCCCAGGGGCAGGAGCCAATGGCCCCATATTCCTGAACCTGGGCGGTGCTTCATCATGCAAATACCGCGACGCGGACATTTCCCAATACAGTGAGTGGTTCCCCGCATTGATACCCAGTTCCAACACCGTTTCAGGCAGCCTCTTGGATTGCAACAATGCGACCCTGGCGGAACCTGTATGGTCCCGAACCATTGACACCAACAAGGTGATCATGGACCCCGTATCGGGCGGTACATGGCATGCCATGGATCCCGGTCAAATTGAAGCGAACACCGCTACACTTGCTGGAGGCCCAAGCGACGCAATATTGGCCATACAAGGAGGAATATTCGCCGTTCAAATAGCATACAACATTGTCAAGCAAAATTATGCAGGAGCAGCGCAAGTGGGAATCGCTGCCGCAGCTTGGGGAGCCTTCTTGGCAGCAGATGCTGGCATCACGTATGGTTTCCGGCAACTTGTGTCCTCCGAATACGGAGGTGCATTTGCAGGAGAAGGGTTCAGCGATGCCAATGTGCTCGCCATCGAAGATGCCGTAGAAGCGGATGATGTCTTTATCGCCGATGGGATGTGCGCCGATATTTTCGAAAAGGACGCCTACTTCGAAGTTCAGCCTGCAACGGTTCAATTGCAGGTTCCGAACATCACGGTTTCATATGATGCTCCTGGAGGAAACAGCGTGAGTGATGCCACCGAGGTCAGTGCTACGGCATTCATGGACCAGTCCATCGGGATGACTTTGCATTTGCGCAACAATGCTCCGAACCCCATCGGGGGATACGCCAATTTCCTGATCTTTTCGGACGTCACTTTGAATACCCTCGGTGCAGAGGTTACCATTGGAGGAACGGATGGCAACGCAGGGGCATTTGGTTACACCATCGAGCCATCTTGGTCCAGCTCGGCTCCCCTTGGAGGCGCTTATGATGTCCCCGTTGTCTTCGAGCATTCCGGAGTTGACAATCCTGATTTCCAAAATGGATCCGTTCAAATCATCATGGAGTCTGAATGCGACAACTTCATCAGTGACGCCGTCAAGGTCAACTTGAATTTTGAGCCGGCATGTTCAGATGTGACCATGCTACAACCCTTGGAGAACTGGACTGCCAATTTGGACCGGATCACCAATGGGAGTACTGAGCACCCCTCCGACCTCTCCATCAATGTGGATGTCTCCAAAAATCATTTCACGAATTGGGTCCAACCCAACAGCAGCATTGATTACATCTCTGGAGAAGGCCCGGTGGTTGTGGAATACCGCCTGGGCAATGGATCCATTTGGTCCCCAATCAGCAATTCTCTTGCGTTTGGAACCGACAGTACCGTCATCTTGAATGAAGATGGCAGCCTCAATGACGTCACCCTTTCATGGAAACCCATCATTGCTGAGCAGTTGTGCAACCCGTTGACTTCGGCGGATGGCACCTCTTGTTTGGGTTATGAAGGTGAAGTCCTGTTGCGTTCAAGAAGTGTGTGCGCCGATCCTTTTGCTTTGCCTAAGACTTCTGAAGTCATTTCGGGCTATGTCGATTATGTACGTCCCGAGCTCTTTGGCAGCGTGCTGCCATCGGACGGCTTCCTCGAGCCTGGCGATGAGTTGCAGTTGCGCTGGTCCGAAGGGATGGAAACGTCCAATCCGGCCTTTACGCTGAGCCCCGACTCCATCAAGATCAGGGCGACACAGAATTCGGACTACACCAAAAACAGCGGTGGAGTCAAATTCACGGAGGACGAGCACTTAACCGTGGTCCAGGGTCCGCACCTCGACGCCTACTACGTCGATGAGGACATGATCGGATTCCCCGGTTGGTCCGTGAGCTGGAAGCAATGGGGCGGCGGCCTCTACGGCGTTCAGGACACTGCATCTGGCACCATTGGGGCCACTTCTGCAGACCCCGAAGCGCTCATTGTCGCGCCGAATCAAATCACGGTGGTTGTTCCCCCGTCTAATGCGAGCGGTGTGGTCTTCACCCAAGGCGACCAGTCGGGATACAGCCTCACCGGTGAGTTCGTCGACATCGACCATTTCAAGCTGACTTCCACGGTACCCAATGTGGGCACTTCGTCCTACACCGTCCAGATTTCAGGTGCGAACGCACAATGGAATGGACTGTGGAACCAGTTGGAATTGGTCTTTGAACCAACAGCCACCGAAGGCTCCTACAATTGGAGACTCGACCTGAACGGAGCACCGGCAGGCCAAAATGGTGTCATCACAAACATCAACTTGGAACCCACGCGCCTCACGCTTGGAAACGGCTGGATCAATGGACACCCCACCGGCGATCCGTTGAGCATGCCCATGCAAGACTTCCGCATGTGGAACAGCCAGCGCGAGACCTATGCTTCGGAGACTCCGGCCTTCCAGATCACTGGAAACGAAATCGGATTGCAGCTTTGGTTGCCCATGGATGAACTGGAAGGCACTCCTGCCGACCGCGCCCGGATGCGGGACGTCATCATGGAGGCCAATTGGTACAGTCCAGGAGCCTCCCATGCCCTCGACTTCGCCTCCAACACCAACGGTTCGCTTATCCCGAGCATTTCTGGTGTGAACTGGACGCCTGACGGCACCCGCAATACGACCCTCGAGTTCTGGGTCAAGCCGGGTGGACTGAACGAAGGCATCATGAGCATAAACGGCACGGCCGATCCCGACATCGACCTGCGCCGCGTGGGCTGGTCCGGTTTCATCGACGAAGCAGGACGCCTCGGCTTTGCCAACGGCACCGACACCATGCGCACGCAGGTGCCGCTGTCACAAAGCTGGCACCATGTCGCCCTCGTCCGCCGCTACAACGGCACGGCGCTCCTTTACGTCGACGGTGAGGAAGTCGCAGGCGATCCCGCCTACGACCACGGCAAGCTCATTCCTGTCGTGCTGCACCTCGGTGCGCGCAACCAGCTGCCTTCGGGCATTGGAGAGTGCCACGACCTGCAGGGCATCAGCTTCAACACCGACGGCGACGCCAACGTGCACCAGGCCGGTTCGCTGGGCTGGGCCATGTTCAATGGGGTCCCCGCAGAGTTCTTCGGAGACGGCACTGTCGCCACCGATGACCTCGATTACGCCAACGCCTTCCACCCCTCGGAACAGGCCTGCATCGACGCTTGCGTAGATGCGCCACCGAGCGGCGCCCCCGTGGGCTATGACCGGTTCTTCACCGGCAAGCTCGACGAACTGCGCGTGTGGAATACGGCTTTGACCAAGGAGACCATCGTCAAACAGATGCGCGATGGCGTCTATGGGTATGAGAACCTCGTGCTCCACGTGCCGTTCGAAACGGGCATTGTGGCAGACACGTTGGCTGTACATCCGTACGACGCATACGTCTACGCCCCCTATGACGGCTTTGATTACTTCAACGATGCATCCTCCATGCTAACCACCCACGGATACAACGCCGTGGAGCTGGGCAACATTGGAAACGGTGGACTCACCTCCATCATCAGTGGCATCCAAGAAGAGGATGCGCCGTTGATGCAGTCTGCACCGCAGACCACCCTGAGCGCGGTGGGCGACATCATGGATGTGTCTTGGAACTCCCTCCACGACGAGTGCATCATCGAACTCAACGAACAGAGCCTCTACAAATACGAGGACCAGCTCGTGACCTTCGTGATCCCCAAGACACAGCTGCGCGACGAAGCCGGAAACGCCACGGAAAGCGACCTCGTCTTCGAGATGCTCATCGATAGGAATCCGCTGAAGTGGAGCGAAACAGAAGCCCAGGTCGAACACGAGTTCGACATGGAAACCGTGAGCTACACCACAGAGATCATGAACGTGGGCAACACCACCAAGTACTTTGAGGTCAGCGGGCTACCGGCTTGGATTGAAGCATCTCCTTCAAGTGGGAACATCCCGGCCAACAGCACGATGGAGATCACCTTCTCTGCGCCAGAGGCCTTGCCCATCGGATACTTCGAGTTTGATGCCAGGTTGAAAGGCGGCCTGCCTTGCGGCAACGCATCCTCCGGTGGATTCTGCTATGCGGAGCGCTTTACCCTCGGGGTGGACATCTTCGCCACACCGCCTGAGTTGGAAGTCGACGTGGCCGCCTTCGAGTACATCATGCCTCTGGTGACCAAGGCTTACATCAACAACGCCGCCAGCACCGACGAAGACGACATCGTCATGGCGTACATCGATGGAGAGCTTCGCGGTTACTCAAACTTGGATTTGCCCGTCGCTGGACAAAACCTCGCCTTTGTCTCTGTCTTCTATGACACGGAGGACATCGGCAAGGAGATTGAGTTCAACATCTGGGACGCTTCCAAGGGCATGACCCGCGCCCAGGTCTCGACCCATTGGCCCACCCTCGAGCAGCAAGTGGAAGTCACGCCCAATGAGAACGGCATCGGCAACCTCTTCGAGCCCCTGCTCCTCAAAGCCACCAGCCGCGTGGCCATCAACACCAAGTTGGTGCCGGGTTGGAACTGGATCAGTGTCAACGTTGTGGACACGCCTGCCACCTTCTCCCTGGAGCAAGCCTTTGAGCATGTGCCAAGCGAGGACATCCTGCAGGTGAAGTCGCACTTGACACCCTACAAGTTGCCGAGCGATGTGGACCACGGATGGACGCCATACGCCGATGACGAGACCGACGTACAGATGCGCTACATGGTGCAGATGAAGGCCGACACGCCAGATGAGATCTGGACAATGACCAACATCGGATTCACGCCAAACCCAACGGAAGAGGAGTTCCTGAAGCCGCTGGTCTATGGTTGGAACGAACTTGGGTACCTGCCACAGCAGTCCTTCAATGTGGACCAAGCCATGCGCAGCGTCTCCGATGCAGACTCCATCCTTGGCTTCAACGACCTCATCCAGAGCCGTCACGACGGATTCGCCATGTATGCCGGTGACGGCAATTGGATCGGATCGCTCAACACGATGCGGCCAGGTCAGGGTTACCGGATGCGCCTCGGGTTGACCAGTGCTGAGAATGTTGGCCAGCCGGCCGGCACCTTGGAGTGGCCCCTCTCGCTGGGCATGGAATACCTCGTGCGTTCCGATGAAGAGGAGACAACCTGGCCGATGGAAGTGTTGGAATGGGAGTCCTCCATGCTGGGGGTCATCCGACTGGAGGTGCCAAGCAGCCAGCCTCAGTCGTTGATCGATGCCCTCGGCGCATTTGTTGACGGTCCCCAAGGCCCCATCTGCATAGGTCAAGCCCGTCCGATGGATACCGATCAAGGACTGCTCTACTTCTTGACGGCCTTTGGTGAAGCCAATGCGGCGCTGTTTGCCGGCGATGTCCACTTCCGTTGGATGTCTGGACTCACCGAGTTGGAATTCACAGCAGACGAAACAGTCGCCTTCGAAGCCGACCGTTTGCATGGCGACCTCGAATCGCCCATGCTGTTGCACTTCCGCGAAGCCCTGGCCATGCCTGAAACCAGTGTGAATGAACACCTTGTCGCCTTCCCGAATCCGTTCCGCAACGAACTCTCCATCCACTGGCATGGCGATGAAGAAGTGCTGGAACTGCGCGTGGAAGACGCCAACGGCAAGACCATCGACGTGCTGGACTGTAAGGGCATCGCCGAAGGGCCGTGCCGTTGGGTGACCAACAACCTCGCCTCCGGGGTCTACTTCATCCACGCGATCACCGAGTCTGGACACCACGCCGTTCGCGTCATCAAATAACCGGGATGCCCCCTGCCGCTCGGCAGGGGGCCCTCCCACTCCACCCACAACAGACCCCAAAGACCAACCCATCACCCGATGCCCACAGGCCCACATACGCAATGGCACCAGATGTTCAGCTTGCTGATAGCCTGCTTGGTCCTACCCATAGCCGGCATGGTCGCACAATGCCCAAATTCTGTGGTATTGGACGCCTACGAATCCCCATGTGGCAGCGGATTGAACAACGGACAGAGCTTTACCGCCGCCGAGACAGGGTCTTTGGATACGGTCATCATCGCCCGATGCACCGCTTCAGATGCCCGGCTTGTATTGAGGGCGTTCTATGGAACGGGGAGCGATTGGGACGAAGGCAGCATCATCGGTGAAGCGGACGCGGTGCTGCTGGGAACAGACCATCCGGACGGCTGCTTTACTTCCGGAGGCAACGGATTCACCCATTATGCCGCTGGAACCTTCACCTTTACCGGGGTCTCGGTTGAGACCGGTGTTCAGTACACCCTCCACCTTTTGGAAGGTGCTGCAGCCACGGGTTGCAACATCAGTTATGCAGGTGGAAACGCCTTCTCCGTTGCAGGCGCAAAAACCGGAGAAGACCTCGCCTTCTCCTTGTCCATCTGTCCAGGAACGCCCGTTTTTGGGTGCATGGACCCCTCGGCCTGCAACTTCGATGCAGCCGCAACAGCCGAAGACGGCTCTTGCCTCTCGTTGGACTGCGCCGGACAATGCGGAGGATCCGCCTATGACGATCCGGATTGTGGCTGTGTCCCATCGGCCGCCGATGCCGGCAGTTGCATCGGTTGCACGGATGCCACGGCTTGCAATTACCTCGAGAATTCCACAGTGGATGATGGAAGCTGCTTTTACCCCGTATGCAACGGAGCGTGTCCTGACATCCTGAACTTCTATGAAACACCCTGCGGTACAGGCCTCAATTACGGCCAAGGCTTTACCGCCACCATCACAGGTCTGCTCAACAGCATCACCATTGCACGCTGCACAGGCGTGGACACGCGCATCCTGATTCGCAACTACAACGGGGATGGGTCAGAATGGGACCAAGGCAACCTCATCGGTGAGGCGGACCAGGTAGTCAGCGGCAACCAAACCCCCTCTGACTGCTTCATCAGCGGCGGAAATGGCTTCACCAACTACGTAGAGACCACCTTCACCTTTACCAACATCGGTTTGGAGGCCGGCCAACAGTATGTCTTCCAGCTCGAGCAAGGCGTAGCGGCCACAGGTTGCAACATCACCTATTCCGGAGGCACTGCATTTGGCCTGAATGCCGCCAAACCATCTGAAGACCTCGTTTTCGAACTGTCCATGTGTCCCGACAATGTCACCTTTGGCTGCACGGACGCCTCGGCGTGCAACTACGATGCCACCGTGGACGTGGAAGACGGATCCTGCCTCTTTCTGGACTGTCAAGGCACTTGTGGAGGATCTGCATACCTCGACCCAGATTGCGGTTGCCTCGATTCCATTGATGAAGCCGGCCAATGCCTGGGGTGCACAGACCCCGCCGCCTGCAACTACGACATCACCGCCACCACCTCTGATGGCTCTTGCACCCTGCCCGACTGTCATGGCGATTGTGGGGGAACTGCCACCAATAGCAGCTGCGGATGCATTGGGGGAAACACCGGCATTCCTGCTTCGGCTTGTGTAGATGGCTGCATCACCAATGTCGACGCCACCGACTCCGAAGCATGCCCTCCCGGCATTCTGTATGGCCAAACAATCACGCCCTTGGAAAATGGCCTGCTCAAGCGGATCCGATTGAAAACCTGTTGCGCCCTGGATGCACAGCTCGTTGTCCGAACCTTGACCAACACAGACCCGTGCAGCCCCGGCGGCGGCGGAACTTGGAATTCGGGCACCATCCTCGGATACAGCAGTACGGTGCCCAGTTCGTGCTCGAGTGTCACCTCCTGTCTGACAGGTTTCGGGCTCGACGGATATCACTGGCACAACTTTGACTTCGACGACGTTCCAGTGCAAGCCGGCACCACCTATGTTCTCGAACTGCTGTCTGGTGTGGCCATTGCCAACTGCACTTCGGACTACGCTGGAGGCCAAGCCTTCAATGCCTCTGAGGCCCTGCCCGACTACGACCTCGTATTTGCCATGCACATCTGTCCAGCCACCATGAACTGGGGCTGCACCGATGCTACAGCTTGCACTTATGACCCGGCTGCAAACCAGAATGATGGCAGCTGCCAATACCTGGATTGCAACGGCGATTGCGGAGGCACCGCCCTCGACGTCACGGGGTGCGGATGCATCGGAGGCAATACCGGCATCCGCGAAGCCCAATGTGTGAACGGAGACCTCCACAACATCACCGCCAACGACGGCACCGTTTGCAATGAAACGTTGAAGGGACAGTCCCTCATCGCTGACGCCCACGGTTTTCTATCCAGAATTGGACTCCACGTCATGCCGGACGCGTCCCAGACGGTTCAATTGAGCCGCACCGATGGTCCCAACGCCGGTGAGGTACTGCTGGAGTTTACCCGCTCTGCCGTCTCCTCTTCATGCGGCGGAGTGGAACCTGAGTGGATCGAACTCGACTTCTACAACATCCCCTTGCAAGGAGGCAGCCAATACCAACTTGACTTTCTCTCAGGAGACGGTTATCGGACGTGCTACCCGGAGTATTCCGCGGGCGCAGGCATCAATGCCAGTGGCGCCGCTACCGCCCATGACCTCGCCTTCCGGGTCATCTATCGGACGCCTGAACCCGGCGAACTGGTGTGGGGATGCTCAGATGCCAGCTATTGCAACTACGACCCCACCGTCACCCACGACGACGGGTCCTGCACCACCTTGGACTGCCACGGCGATTGCGGCGGAACGGCCTACGAAATCGAAGGGTGTGGATGTGTCGAAGGCAACACGGGCGTCACCGCCGACAGCTGTTACGGCTGCACCGACCCCACTGGATGCAACTACGACGTGAACGCTTCCATCGATGACGGTTCCTGCGCCGCAGTAGACTGCCATGGCGACTGCGGAGGCACCGCCATTGCCAATGTCAATTGTGGTTGCGTTGGAGGAAACACCGGCATCGACCCCGGAACCTGCTTGGATCGGTGTCAGGGCAGCCTGGCCCTCAGCACTTATGATGGACAATTCAGCTCAGACGCTTATGCCATGGGCGGCTCCGGGCAGACCTTCACCGCCACCGAAACCAGTTACCTCACGGCCGCGCATTTCAGACAGGCCATTGAGCCCGCCTCCTTCATCACTGTGGAACTGCGCAAGTTGGATGCACCCGATGTCCACAATGGCACCTTGCTCAGCGCAGAGTCCTTTGAAACGTGGACAGATACCGAAGGCGAAGGAGGCGACCTGTTCATAGAGTGGGACATTCCGGCCCTGTTGACCCAAGGCGAGGAGTACGCATTGGTGCTGATTGGCAGCTACACGCTCGTCTTAGAAGGCGAGGATGATGTCTATGCGGGAGGCGCAAGTTTTGATGGACTGGGGTCCACAGCCAACGGTCCCGACCTGTTTTTCGAGCTGTTCACCTGCCCAGATTTGTTGGGTTGCATCGACCCTGCCGCTTGCAATTTCGATGCTGTATCCTCGGCCGACACAGAGCCTACCACCTGCATCTTCCCTGAAGGGTGTGAAATCTGCACGGGTGAAACCGATGGAACGGGGACCGTATCCGATTTCGACAACGATGTGGACGATGACGGCGTTTGCAATGCGGACGAAATACTGGGGTGCACCGATGCTGAAGCTTGCAATTACGACGCCACACCCACCACGGACTCATACAATTCATTGTGCCTGTACGCCACCGGTTGTGAAACCTGCACAGGCGAAACCGACGGCACCGGGACCATTTCTACAACGGACAACGACACGGACAACGACGGGGTATGCAATGACGATGAGGTACTCGGTTGCTCAGACAACACCGCCTGCAACTACGACGCCACCCCCACCACCGACACCGACAATACGCTCTGTGTTTACCCCAACGGCTGCGAGACCTGCTCAGGCGAGACCGACGGCTCTGGCACGACTGTGGACAACGACGACGACAGCGATGGCGTGTGCAATGCCGACGAGGTCCAGGGATGCACCAATCCGAACGCCTGTAATTACGACGCCACCCCCACCACCGACACCGATAACACGCTGTGCATCTACCCGGTAGGTTGCGAGGTGTGTTCTGGGGAAACCGATGGCTCCGGAACCACGTTGGTACTGGATGATGACAATGATGGGGTGTGCAATGGCGACGAGCTGCTCGGATGCACCGACATCAATGCCTGCAACTACGACGCCACACCCACGACCGACACCGACAACTCGCTTTGCATCTACGTTTCAGAAACCTGCGATACTTGCTCTGGAGAGACCGACGGATCCGGCACTGTGGTAGACAATGACACGGACAACGACGGTGTTTGCGCTTCGGATGAAGTCCTGGGCTGTACCGACATTACGGCCTGTAACTACGACGGGACACCCACCACTGACACGGACAACTCACTCTGCGTGTACCCCACTGGCTGTCAAACATGTTCCGAAGAGACCGATGGCACGGGAACCGTCCTCAGCAATGATGCCGACAACGACGGGGTTTGTGATGACGATGAAGTCACAGGATGCACAGATTCAAACGCCTGCAACTACGACGCCACACCCACCACTGACACCGACAATTCTGTCTGCATATTCTCTACTGGGTGTGAAAGCTGTTCTGGTCAATTGGATGGCACCGGAATCATCGTGGAAAACGACGACGATGGTGATGGCGTCTGCAACGCCGTTGAAGTAACAGGGTGCACCAACCCCCTGGCCTGCAACTACGACGCCACGCCCACCACCGACACCGACAACACCCTCTGCATATTCAAGGTCGACGCCTGCGATACCTGCTCTGGAGAAACCGATGGCAGCGGAACCGTGGTGGACAACGACGCCGATGACGATGGCGTTTGCGATGACAACGAAATCACAGGCTGCACCGACCCCCTGGCCTGCAACTACGACGCCACCACCACCACCGACACCGACAACACGTTGTGCGTCTTCAAAGTCGACGCCTGCGACACTTGCTCTGGAGAAACCGATGGCAGCGGAACCGTCGTCGACAACGACGCCGACGACGATGGCGTCTGCGATGACGACGAAATCAAGGGATGCACCAACCCCACCGCCTGCAACTACGACGCCACCACCACCACCGACACCGATAACACCCTCTGCATATTCAAGGTCGACGCCTGCGACACCTGCTCTGGTGAGACCGATGGCACGGGCTCCGTGGTAGACAACGACGACGACGACGATGGGGTCTGCGATGACGATGAGGTCACCGGTTGCACCAACCCCACGGCCTGCAACTACAACGCCAACCCCACCACCAACACCGACAACACCCTCTGCGCATTCAAGGTCGACGCCTGCGACACCTGCTCCGGAGAAACCGATGGCAGCGGAACCGTGGTCGACAACGACGCCGACAATGACGGCGTCTGCAATGACGATGAAATCACAGGCTGCACCGACTCCACGGCCTGCAACTACGACGCCACCTCCACCACCAACACCGACAACACGCTCTGCGTCTTCAAAGTCGACGCCTGCGACACCTGCTCAGGTGAGACGGATGGAACTGGGACAGTGGTGGACAACGATGCCGACAACGACGGGGTCTGCAATGACGATGAGGTCACCGGCTGCACCGACTCCGCGGCCTGCAACTACGACGCCACATCCACCACCGACACCGACAACTCGCTCTGCGTCTTCAAGGTCGATGCTTGCGACACCTGCTCGGGTGAGACCGATGGCACGGGCTCCGTGGTAGACAACGACGCCGACGACGATGGGGTCTGCGATGACGATGAGGTCACCGGTTGCACCAACCCCACGGCCTGCAACTACGACGCCAACCCCACCACCAACACCGACAACTCCCTGTGCGCATTCAAGGTCGACGCCTGCGACACCTGCTCCGGAGAAACCGATGGCAGCGGAACCGTGGTCGACAACGACGCCGACAATGACGGCGTCTGCAATGACGATGAAATCACAGGCTGCACCGACTCCACGGCCTGCAACTACGACGCCACCTCCACCACCGACACCGACAACACGCTCTGCGTCTTCAAAGTCGACGCCTGCGACACCTGCTCAGGTGAGACGGATGGAACTGGGACAGTGGTGGACAACGATGCCGACAACGACGGGGTCTGCAATGACGATGAGGTCACCGGCTGCACCGACTCCGCGGCCTGCAACTACGACGCCACATCCACCACCGACACCGACAACTCGCTCTGCGTCTTCAAGGTCGATGCTTGCGACACCTGCTCGGGTGAGACCGATGGCACGGGCTCCGTGGTAGACAACGACGCCGACGACGATGGGGTCTGCGATGACGATGAGGTCACCGGTTGCACCAACCCCACGGCCTGCAACTACAACGCCAACCCCACCACCAACACCGACAACACCTTGTGCCTGATCCCCACAGGGTGCGACAGCTGCTCTGGGGAGAACGACGGCACGGGAACGGTCGTAGACAACGACGCGGACGACGATGGGGTTTGCGATGAGGATGAAATCACGGGCTGCACCGACTCCACGGCCTGCAACTACGACGCCAACCCCACCACCGACACCGACAACACGCTCTGCGTCTTCAAGGTCGACG